>Ga0209647_1000519_pt1 | contig 36359 bp, 30 predicted proteins | sample GraSoi_2013_60cm_FD_185827 | JGI IMG/M metagenome (GOLD analysis project Ga0209647, IMG submission 185827) | Grasslands soil microbial communities from the Angelo Coastal Reserve, California, USA - Sample 9_17_2013_60cm (SPAdes) (version 2) | ecosystem: Environmental > Terrestrial > Soil >... | reverse complement strand
CCCCGCCAATGGTGGCGTCATCCCCGAGGATCGGGGCGAGCCGCTCGACGCTGTCGACACCGTTTTGAAGCGTGATCACCCGGGTGTCGCGGCCGACGAGCGGGCGCGTCTGCTCACCCGCCGCCTCCGTATCCCAGAGCTTTACGGCGAATAGGACAACGTCGACCCGCCCGACCCGCTTGGGGTCATCGGTGACGTTGACGTTCTTCAGATGAAGGTCGCCCAGCGCGCTTTCTACCTTGAGGCCCTGCCGGCGAATGGCTTCGCCATGCGCTCCGCGCGCAATGAAGGTCACGTCGTTGTCGGCCGCGGCCATGCGCGCGCCGAAATAAGCTCCGACGGCACCGGCAGCCATGACCGCGAACCGCATCGAAAACCCTCCGCAGGCAATATATCGTTCGCTCGAAGCTACCAGTAATCCGGCGTTGCGCGCAGCGAAACCACCGAATCGTCCCGCATCGCGAGACGCTCCTGGGTTTCGCTTCGCTCAACCCAGGCTACAAGAAGATCACAATGGCGGCGCTTCCGAGAAAGGTTCCCCGATCGCCTGCGCAGCATCCGTCGAATATGCTAGTTTGAAACCGACTGGTCCGCCGGAGTGGGAGCGCCAATGCTGGCCAGAACGGACAGCCTCGCAACCATTGCGGAGAGTTGGCTGACGCGGTTCGAAAGCGCGCTCGCTACGCCGGACCGCGCTCGCCTCGAGACCCTGTTTCATGCCGACAGCCATTGGCGCGATGTGCTCGCCCTGACGTGGCAGATCAAGACCGTCGACGGTTCGGATGCGATCTTGCGCGAGCTTCCAACGCATGCCGCCCCCGCGCGCCCGACTGGCGTCAAGCTCGACCCGCGCCGGACGGCGCCCCGCAAGGTGCAGCGCGCCGGCACGGAAGCGATCGAAGCCATCTTCAGCTTTGAAACGGCGCAGGGTCGCGGCAAAGGTGTGCTGCGGCTCACGCCGGATAACACTGACCGCAACGCGTTGAAGGCATGGACGCTGCTGACGTCGCTCGAGGAGATAAAGGGCCACGCGGAACAGCTCGGCAGATCGCGGCCGCAGGGCAAGGCCTATTCGCGCGACTTTCGCGGGCCGAACTGGCTCGACCTTCGCAAAGCCGCCGCCGAATATGCGGAGCGCGACCCTGCCGTGCTCGTCGTCGGCGGGGGTCAGGCCGGGCTTTCGATCGCCGCGCGCCTGGCGCAACTCGATATCGACATCCTCATCGTCGACCGTGAGGCGCGCATCGGCGACAACTGGCGCAAGCGTTATCACGCGTTGGTGCTACACAACCAGACGCACGTCAATCATCTGCCGTACATGCCGTTTCCGCCAAACTGGCCGGCCTACATTCCCAAAGACAAACTCGCCGCGTGGTTCGAGGCCTATGTGGAGAGCATGGAATTGAACTATTGGACGGGCACCGAGTTCGAAGGCGGTAAGTACGATGAAAACGCGAAGCGATGGTCGCTCGTGTTGCGCCGGGCCGACGGCACGAAACGGGAGATGCACCCGCGCCACGTCGTGATGGCAACCGGAGTGAGCGGCATTCCGAGCCTTCCGGACATTCCGAGCTTGCGCAAGTTCGGCGGTAAAATTCTGCACTCCAGTCAGTACGAGGATGGCGAGCTGTGGAAGGGCAAGCGCGTTCTTGTCGTCGGCTCGGGCAACAGCGGCCATGATATCGCGCAGGACCTCTATTCGGCCGGCGCGAAGGTCACGCTCGTGCAACGCAGCTCGACGATGATCGTCAACGTCGAGCCGAGCGCACAACTGCAGTACGCGCTCTATGACGAAGGGCCTTCGCTGGAGGATTGCGATCTCGTCACGATATCCATGCCGCTGTCACTGGTACGAAAAAGCCACATCGCATTGACCGAAACTGCGCGAAAGATCGACAAAGACTTGCTGGATGGGCTCCGCCGTCGCGGCTTCAAGCTCGATTTCGGCGAAGACGGAACCGGCTGGCAGTTCAAATACCTCACCCGTGGCGGCGGCTACTACTTCAACGTCGGCTGCTCGGATCTGATCGTCAAAGGCGAGATCGGAGTGGTGCAATTCGCGGATATCGCGAGCTTCGTGCGCGAAGGCGCGCTCATGCACACCGGCGAAACGCTGGCCGCCGACCTGATCGTACTGGCGACGGGCTACAAGGGCCAGGAGCATCTGGTGCGCAAATTATTCGGCGACGATGTTGCTCGCCGCGTCGGTCCGATTTGGGGGTTCGGCGACGGACAAGAGCTGCGCAACATGTTCACGCGAACCGCGCAGCCGGGCCTTTGGTTCATTGCCGGCAGCTTCGCCCAATGCCGCATCTACTCGAAATATCTCGCGCTGCAGATCAAGGCCTGCGAGGTCGGCCTGCTGCCCTGACACGTAGCCCGTAGGGCGCTATATGCGCTTAGCCCGGGTTGAGCGCATCGAAATGCGCCCTACGAGGGCGCGTATGGAGCCCCAGCCTGGGCAATCCGATTGAATGTGTGCCGTCGCTGCTTCTCGCGCCGGCATGACGGAACGCTTTCCTGGGAGGAGACGATGACACGATGGGTACTCGCAGTTTTACTCATGGTTTTTGCAATCGGTTCGGCAGCGGCGCAAGCGCCAGGCACGTGCGCGAGCAAGGCAATCGGAAAAGACGGCCGCGAGCTCGCAGGCGCTGCGCGAACGGCGTTCCTCGCCAAATGCAAGCGCGAAGCGTGCGAACCGAAGGCCATCGGATCGGACGGCAAGCCGCTCAAGGGCGCCGCAAAAACGAGCTTCATGGCGAAGTGCCGGAGGGAGCAAGCCTGACTAATCGCATCGCGTTGACCCGCGGTTCGCGTCACGGCCGGGGAGGCGTTCGTAAACGTGCAAGTGCGAAGCCGCGGACGAGAAGCTGCGGCTAAGTTCGTCTGCTGGAACGCGGGGACGAGCTACACCATCCGCGCCGCTTCCTGCTCCGTCGGCAGCCGGCCCTGCGGCGTGAGCTGGTCGACGAACTCCGGAAGATGTTGGCTCAGCCCAGAGAGCAAATCCCCGCGATCCATCCCGGTCTGTTTTGACAACTCGTCGAGGGTGTCGGCGCCGAGGGCATTGGCAAGTTCGCCTTTCGGGATCGCCTTGTTGGGGCCGGCGCCGACCCATGAACGCGCGGCGTCACCGTGGCCGCTCTCCTGCAGCTGCTTGAGCAGACCGCCGAGTCCGCCGTTGAGCACCGTTCCGGCGGCAGCGCCGCCGAGGACTCCGCCCAATGCGCCACGCAGCAGGTCGCCGAGATCGCCGCCTTGCGCGCCGGGCAGACCGACGTTGCCGCCCGCAGGTCCGGCTGGCTGGCTCGGCGCATCAGCGCGGCGCATGTGCTTCATCGCATAAACCGCAAGCAGCGCCAGCAGCGCCTTCGCCATCGGCGACATCCCTTGGCTTGCGGGCGCGGCTTGCGCGCGCGGATCGCTACCTCCAATGCTGTTGAGAACATCGAGCAAGCCCATATCGACCTCCTGACTTGCCCCAACCCGGCGACAGCATCGCGCACGCCCGTGACGGAGGCAAGGCGGCTACTCACGACGAAGCGCTGTCATGGTCCCTTCATGCGACCATGCCAGGTCATATAGACTTGCGCAGCCAAGGGAAATGCGTCGAAAATGACTCTTCAATGAAGTCTTTAGGGAGGCTCCCATGACAATTGGTCGAATTGCGACTTGCGTAGGCTTCACAGCGTTCGCCGGCATGCTGCTTGTGGGTTCTGCGCAACCGGTGCAGGCGCTCACCATGAAGGAGTGCAGCGCCAAATACCAAGCGGCCAAAACCGCGGGCACTCTCGGCGGGCAAAATTGGCGCGATTTCCGCAAAGCCGAGTGTGGGACGGGTGCGAGCGCCGCTGCTCCGGCCGCCGCTCCAGCGACCGGCGCTACCGCAACGGCGCAGAGACCCGCCGGAAATGCCGTCTTTCCAACGGCGATCTCGCCGAAATATTCGAGCGAGGCGGCGGGAAGGGCGCGGATGCACACGTGCCTCGACCAATACAACGCGAACAAGGCCACCAATGGCAACGGCGGTCTGAAATGGATCCAGAAGGGCGGCGGCTACTACAGCGAGTGCAGTAAGCAGCTGAAGGGCTGAAGTTGCCGGTGAGCCGGACGAGACGCCGCCGCAAGGCAAGCTTCATGCAAGCAAGCGTCATGCAAAAGGTCCAGCAGCAGACGTAGGACCGCTGTTGAGCAAGGGCGCGCCGCCCGACAATGCCGGCGACGGCATCGCGATACCGGCGCGCCGCTGCGCCAACCAGTTAACCCCGTTCGCGCGCATTGAGGAACCATTCCTGCCTGCAGTGCATTTATCTGCATGCGGGCTGGGCGGGCAGATGCGCAAACCTTTGGCGGCAGGTTGGTCGCGGGGCTCTTCGGCGCGATTGTGTTTTTCGCAGCCTCCGGCGCCCGCGCCGAAGGCCCGTTGCAGCTCTCAGGCACACAACTTCAACCGATAAAATGGTCCGAACTCGCGGGCTGGACGGGCGATGATCATCTCGCCGCTTTCGCAGCTTATCAGGCGAGCTGCCAAGCCTTACGCAAGGCGCGTCGCAGCGAAGATCGCGGGCAGATCTCCGGAGCGCTGTGGAACGTCTGCCGCAATGCCTTAGCACTGCGGCCACGGGATGGGGATGCCGCGCGCGCTTTCTTCGAACAGAATTTTCAACCCGTTCGCATCTCGCGACTGGGCGAGGTCGAGGGATTTTTGACCGGTTATTTCGAGCCGGTCGTGGCGGGCTCGCGCTTTCCCAGCCCCGAATTTCACGTCCCGCTCTACCGCCGGCCGCGTGATCTCGTCGCCGCCGGCTACAATCCAGCCGCGGTTGCCTTTCCAAATAAAGGAGTGCGCATCGGCCGCCGCAACGAGAACAGCGAACTCCTGCCCTACCACGATCGCGCCGCGATAGAAGCCGGCGCGCTTGACGGGCAGAAGCTCGAGATCTGCTGGCTGAAGGATCCATTCGATCTGCTCACAATCCAGATCGAAGGCTCCGCGCGCGTCATCCTCGAGGACGGCACGCCGGTGCGAGTGAGCTATGATTCGCACAACGGCTATAGCTACAGCTCGATCGAGCGCGTGCTCGTCGAGCGCAATCTCATCCCGCGCAAGGAAATGTCGATCCAGCGCATTCGCGACTGGATGGCCGCGCATCCGGATGAAGCGGCGAAGGTGCGCGCCACCAATCGCTCGTATGTGTTCTTCCGCATCACCGGCCTGTCGAACGAGGGCGAGCCGGTCGGCGCGCAGGGGGTGCCGCTGACGCCGGGACGGTCGATTGCCGTGGACAGGCTGCACGAATACGGCACACCGTTTTTTATCGAAGCCGATCTTCCGATCGGGAGCGTGAAAGCTATGTCAGCCTTCAGACGCCTGATGATTGCGCAAGACACGGGATCGGCGATGGTAGGGCCGGCGCGCGCCGACCTCTACTGGGGCGCCGGCGATGACGCGGGTCGCATCGCCGGTCGCATTCGTCATCCGGGCCGTTTCGCGATGCTGCTTCCTCGCGAACTCGACATGATCGCGGCCGGCGCCCAGATGCCATTGCCGGTGCCAAGACCGAAGATCATCGAGGCCAAGAAAGAGGACGCCAAATCCAGGACAGATTTGGCCACCACCGGCCAGGCTCTACCCGGCAAACAAACGCCGATGCCAAAACAAAAGATCGCCGCGCTCGACATCAAGAAACAGGACGGCAAGAGCAAAGCGGAGCCCGCCAAGCTGGGCGAGAGCGCGGCCGCCAAGCACATGCCGTTGCCAAAACCAAAGACCACGGCCGTCGACATCAAGAAACAGGAGGGCAAGAGCAAAGCGGAGCCCGCCAAGCTGGGCGAGAGCGCGGCCGGCAAGCACATGCCATTGCCAAAACCAAAGACCACGGCCGTCGACATCAAGAAACAGGAGGGCAAAAGCAAAGCGGAGCCCGCCAAACTGGGCGAGAGCGCGGCCGCCAAGCACATGCCGTTGCCAAAACCAAAGACCACCGCCGTCGACATCAAAAAACAGGACGGCAAGAGCAAAGCGGAGTCGGCCAAGTCCGGCGAGGTTGTCGCCGGCAAGCATGTGCCGTTGCCAAAACCGAGCAGCACCGCCATCGAAATGAAGAAACAAGAAGGAAAGATCAAAGCGACGTCTGCCCGTGCTGCCGAGGATGGGAAAGCAGCGCCAAAGTCGGGATCGGGTAAGCCGGCCCTTCGTGAAAGAGCGACCGCGCATTGTACCGATTGCAGCCGCTAGCGCGCGCTCCTGAATGTTACGCGTGCGCGCAAGTCTTCAGAGCGCCGCAGCCGCGCAGCATGCGGACTTGTCGTGCAAATTCAGTCCGAGGCATCAACGAGGATCGGCACGCAGTTCCTCGCGTAGCGCCGGAGCCCGGACTAGGTAACGCCTGCCGCGAGAGATCATGCGCCAACGGCGTCGGCAACGCATTTCTTCACGTGGCTCGCCTTGGCCGCGCCGGCAAGCTTCTTTTCGGTGGAGTCCTTGTCGCATGCCGTCCTCGCGTCGCGCTCGCATTTCTGCATGAAGCTCTTCAGCGCGGCGCCGGCGAGCTTCTTGTCGGCTGCATCCGACTTGCAGGTCGCGAATGCCGGAGCGGAGATCAGGCACATAGCGAGCACCAGAGTAATCGCTTTCATCAGGACCCTCCTTTCGACAGAACCGCGCCTCAATTAGATGCCTGGCGCAGAGCGGCGTCCACCGAAATGCGACCGCATCCGCAGAGGTCGCTGATGCTCAATCCGAAACCGGTGAGGCGCTCACGTGCTCGGCATCGACCACGGGCACTGTTGACCGTGCAGCGCGGGAGGGGGAAAATGTTCGCCACGATCGGCACAAAGGACACGCATCGATGGTCGACAAGGACGGCGCCATCTTTGTCGGCAAAAGCGCAAAGCCGGAATACCTCACGCTGGCACTGGCCAACCGCCATGGGCTGGTGACCGGAGCCACCGGCACCGGCAAGACCGTCACCTTGCAGGTGCTGGCGGAGGGCTTGTCGCGCTCCGGCGTTTCCGTATTCGCCGCCGACATCAAGGGCGACCTCTCCGGCATTTCGCAGCCGGGCGAGGCCAAGGAGGCATTCGTCAGCCGCGCCAAAAGCCTCGGTTTCGACTACGAGACGGACCAATTCCCTGTCGTGTTCTGGGATCTGTTCGGCGAGCAAGGGCATCCGATCCGCGCCACCGTCTCGGAGATGGGGCCGCTGCTGCTGTCGCGGCTGCTCGATCTCAACGACGTGCAGGAGGGCGTTCTCAACATCTGTTTCCGCGTCGCCGACGAGCAGGGACTTTTGGTGCTCGATCTCAAGGACCTGCGCGCCATGCTCGGCTACGTCGCCGACCATGCAGCCGAGCTCACGACACAATACGGCAACGTCGCGAAGCAGACCGTGGGAACCATCCAGCGCTCGCTGCTGGTGCTGGAGAACCAGGGCGGCGCAAAGTTCTTCGGCGAGCCCGCGCTGGCGCTCAAGGATTTCATCCGCACCGACCGGGATGGCCGCGGGACCGTCAACATTTTGGCCGCCGACAAACTGATGGAGAATCCGCGCCTCTATGCGACCTTCCTGCTGTGGCTCTTATCCGAGCTGTTCGAGGAGCTGCCGGAGGTCGGCGACCAGCCCAAGCCCAAGCTCTGCTTCTTCTTCGACGAGGCGCACTTGCTCTTCAACGAGGCGCCCAAAGCGTTGCTCGACAAGATCGAGCAGGTCGTGCGCCTGATCCGCTCCAAGGGCGTCGGCGTTTACTTCGTGACGCAGAATCCGCTCGACGTGCCGGACAAGGTGCTGGCGCAGCTCGGAAACCGGGTGCAGCACGCGCTGCGCGCGTTCACCCCGCGCGACCAGAAGGCGGTGAAGGCAGCGGCCGAGACTTTCCGGCCCAATCCGAATCTCGATACCACCAAGGTCATCATGGAGCTCGGCAAGGGTGAGGCGCTGGTGTCGTTCCTCGAGGGCAATGGCACGCCGAGCGTGGTCGAGCGCTGCATGGTCCGTCCGCCCTCGGCGCGGCTCGGTCCGATCACAGCAGACGAACGCAAGGCGCTGATCGCCAAGAGTCCGGTCAAGGGCAAGTACGACCAGGCAGTCGATTCGGAGTCAGCCTACGAGGTGCTGCAGAAGCGCCTGCAGCAGACCGGCTCAACCTCGCCGCCTCCCGCAGGCGCGCCAGCGCCCGGCGCGCCGGGTCAAGCAGCGCCGGCTGCCGGCGGTCTCGGCGCAATCCTGAACGCCATTGCCGCAGCGCTCGGCGGCATCTTCGGCACCACCCGGCCGCGCGGACAACGTCTCTCCACCGGTCAGCTGATCGCGCGCGAACTCACCCGCTCCGTCACCAATCGGGTGGCCGGCCAGATCGCGGCGGATATGGGCAAATCCGTCGGCGGCAAGATGGGCGGATCGGTCGGCCGCGCCATCGTGCGAGGCACGATGGGTGGGATCCTGCGGCGTTGATCGATGCCGAACGGACATTCCAATATGGCCGCTCATTGCCGATAGCCGGTTCATGCACTGCAACTAACGGTCATTCGATTGCCGCGTCGGCCATCGCGGGCCCCGGTGCGCGAGCCGCCGGACGCGAATGCAAATCGCGCATTTTGTGATCGCCATCACAGCGCCGCGAGCGAGACTCCGGCACACTCCACCGCCTGCATCTCCGCTTAAGCCACCGCCTGGGCGGTTGAGCTCAAGAAAGTACAATTAAAACAGGCGGATGAAGTGGCCGGCGCATGCCCACGACGATCTTGATCTGCGGCAGCCCTGCGCATGGGTTCCAAATTGTCGGCTTGTTCGCCGACAAGGCCGATGCCGAAACCTATGCCGAAGAGCATAGCCTTCGAGACTGGTGGGTTGCCGAGCTGACCTCACCAGAGGTGTTCGCAGAGCGGCGATGGAAGCCGTTTCGAACAGCCCGCGGCCCCATCTAGCGATCAGCCGCCGCAGACGGCGAGCCTTCCCTCGCCCAGCGCCTAATGGATCGCCGCCTCGTAATATCGAAGATCATAGTAGCGAGAGGGGTCGGTGAGCGTCTTCTTCGGGTGACCGTATTCGCTGCGCAACTCTAAGACCTTGCGAATGCCCGCGATGTCGAGTTGCGCCTTTGCGGCAATTCCCCGCCGGCCGGTGAAATTCGCGTAAGTGGCCGCCGCCAACTCCGGCGACAGTTCGGGAAAGTATTTGCGCAGGATCGAAATTGCTTCGTCCTTGCTGATCGGATCGCGAAGCCATTCGACAGCCGCGACGTAGGCCTTGCTATAGGCGACGAGCTTTTGCTCGTTGGCTTGCGCCCATGCTCGCCGCGTGACCGCAACCGACTCTTCATAGTGCCCGTAAACATCCCTTGCATACTGCAAAACGTTGAAGCCATTTGCTTTGGCCATCAGATCGAAGGGCGAGGTCAGTATCGCAGCAGCATATTTACGCTCGCGCATGCCTTGCCAACGCGCGAGCGTCCCACCGGCTGATTCGACCTTGTAGTCGCTCAACTCTAATCCGCTGCGCTTGAGCAGATCGAACAGCACGAACGCATATCCCGTCGTGACCGCGTCCACGGCGAGCGTTTTGTCTTTGAGGTCCTGCGCTGTCTTGATTTCGGGGATCGTCACCAGCACCGGTATGCTCGGGCTGCCACCCATGAAGACGAAAAGATCGGGCTCTCTCGAGACAGCGACTTCGCCTTGGCCTTCCGCGTAGGCAATGACGTTGTCGACCGCCGTCATACCGATGTCGAACTTGCCGTCGATGAGGTTGATCATTTGGAAGACCGAGTTGGGCGTGGGGGTCAGCTTCACCTCGATGCCGGCCTGCGCGAAGTAACCTTTTTCCTGAGCAATCCTGATCGGCCAATTTCCAGTGCCCGGAAACGCGATCACCGATACGGCCTGGAGGTCTTGCGCAGCTGCACTGGCGCTGGTGCAAATCTCGCCACAAGCCGTCAGCGCTGCAATCGCGACCAGGAAACGAACTCGATCGAGCATTGCCATCGCTCCCCAAACTGAACCGTGTAGCCCATGTTGAGCCAGCCAAACCCGGCAATCGCGCGGGCGGCAAGACACTCCTGGGTTTCGCTTCGCTCAACCCCGGCTACAACGCAAGGCGCCAACATAGCGGAATCAAGCTATCGGATCACTCCTCGCGCCAAGGCAGGCCGAGGTGGCGCATGTCATGGGAAAATGCCTAGAATGCCGATTGCATGCTCCCTCCCGATTTGATCCTGCACAGCGGCAAGATCATCGCGCTCGATCATAGCTCACGAATAGCGCAGGCCATCGCGGTGCGAGCGGGTCAGGTGGTCGCCGTCGGCGACGACGCGGCGCTCCTCAAAGAGGCCGCTCCCACGACCCAACTCGTCGATCTCGCGGGTCGTTCGGTACTGCCAGGGTTTTTCGACGCGCATCCGCACGCGGACCGGGAAGGTCTCAAGGCGCGCGGCGGTATTCCCATTGCCGGCCTTCACTCCGTGGCCGACATTGTCGAGGTCGTGAAACGTGCGGCGCAGACCACACCCGCCGGCGAGTGGATCGTGCTCATGCCGATGGGTGAGCCCCCGCACGAGTACATCAGCCGCCCCGAGCAATTGATCGACGGCCGCTTTCCAACGCGGCATGACCTCGATGCGGGCGCCCCCGACCACGCTGTCTACATTCGCGCCGTGTGGGGCTGGTGGAGCCGCCGCCCGTTTCCGTCGGTTGCCAACTCGCTGGCGCTCAGCCGCGCGGGGGTGACGCGCGACACGCCCGCGCCGCACAACGTCGAGATCGTGAAGGATGCGCGCGGTGAGCCGACGGGCCTGTTCTTGGAACGAAATTTCGTTCCGGTCCTGGAGTACACGCTGTTCCGCGACCTCCCTCGCTTCAAGTACTCCGATCGGCTCGAGAGCGTTCGCCTCGGCGCGCGAGCCTACGTCGCGGCCGGAACGACCTCGCTCTACGAAGGTCACGGGCTCACGCCAACGGTCATACGTGCCTATCGTGAGAATGCCGAGCGAGGCGCCCTGCCCTTGCGCATGCATACCCCAGTCAGCATGCCGAGCGCAGCGTTCGACGACAAACGGCTGCTCGATCTGTTCTACCATTATGCCGGCGTTGCCGGCGGCGGGGGCCGCGGGGACGACATCCTGCGCGTCGAAGGAATCAATCTCGGCGGCCATGCCGATAGCACCGTCGCGGACATCATCGCAGCGGGCTATCCCTATGATCAATGGGCGGGACATTTTTACCAAGCGATGACGCAAGAGCGCTTCGTGAAGCTCGGCATCGAAGCGGCTCGGCTCGGACTGCGCGTCAATTGCGTGGTGAGCCGGGATCTCGAATACGCGCTGAGCGCTTACGAGGCCATCGACAAAGAGGTGCGCATCCGCGAGCGCCGCTGGGTGGTGATCCACGTCAATCAGGCGAGCGATGCGCAGATCCGGCGCATGAAGGCGCTCGGCGTCATCGCCACGGTGGTGCCGGGCTTTCTCTGGATGGCGAGTGATCGCTACGGCCTCGACAAGCTCGGCGAGGAGGGCATTCCCATCCGGCGCATGCTAGATGGCGGCGTGCCGGTCGCGCTTTCAACCGACGGAGTGCCCTATTCGATGCTGTGGACGGCGTGGGAGGCGATCGCCCGCTGGGACGATGACGGTCAGCGACGACTCGGAGACAGTCGGCTGACCCGAGAAGAGGCGCTGCGGATGGCGGCACAAAGCGGCTACCGGCTGACCTGGAACGAGGAGAAATACGGATCGCTCGAGGCCGGCAAGGTCGCGGACATGGTCGTGCTCGCTGAAGATCCGCTCTCCTGCGATCTCGACCGGTTAAAGGACATCCGCGTCGATCGAACGTTCCTCGGCGGTCGCCAGGTGTTCGGACCGTCTTGAAAGGATCGTGCTCCAATATCCAAGACCGGCAGCAAAAAAGGACGAGCGCGTAGGACGCAATAAGCGAAGCGCATTGCGCCGTTCATGCGGGGCCATCTGCAGGAAAATCGGGACTGCGACCGGCGGAGCCCGTGAGGTCGGGCGCCTACCTGAGTAGAGCTCCGATGGCGCGATTGGCGAAGCTGAGGCGTTCGGCCATCACCCTGATAACGAAGGTGAGCAGAGCCTGATACAGCGCCGGATTGTTTCTTCTAATACGTTCAAATGCGTCGGCTTTGAGAGCGTACAGCACGCTCGCGAGTTCGGCTTCGATCGTTGCACTCCGGGCTTGGCCGGTGATGAGACCCATCTCACCAATCGTAGTGTGCCGCCCGAGGCTTCGCACACGCAGCCTGCGCCCCTCTCCCGCACTCACAACGATGCTGATACGGCCGCGCAGAATGAAATGCATGGCGTCGGCTTTCTCGCCCTCCCGGGCGATGATCTCTCCGGGGGTAACTTCGATCCGCTGGCATTCTTCCACCAGCCGCGAGGCGTGCTCGGTTCCGACTGCATCAACCAGCCATTCGTGCAGCGATTCAGATTCGCTCGCCTCTGGTTGATATGCCTCGATGATCGCGTTTTCGCAAAGCTCAAGCGCCCGATCGAGGTCGCTTGCCACAAGAACATCACTCGAGATCAGGCCGCTAATTCGGAATACGTCGTGAATCTCGCGCGCCATATTCACGAGCACCAGTCGCGCTCCGCAAGCGTCAGCCAGCTCCTCGATCTGCCGGAAGCTGTTCGTGGCCGATGAATCGAGTCCGGTTACAAACCGGAAATCGAACAGGAGAAAGTGACATCCTGGTCGGGCCGCCAGCAAACCCTTGATATGCTCGTGCAGCCGGCTGGCTGAACCAAAGAAGAGGTAACCCTGCAGGCTGAGACCCTGCAACTCATGGCCGTGATCGAGGAGGGCCCGGAGCTCCTCGTGGCCGCGATCCAGCGTAGAGTGATACTCCGACCCATCGAAGCTGAATTTGATTGCAGGAATCCGGCTTGCACTGAGCGCGAACGTGGCGCAGCCGATTACAACTCCAATCAAGAGTCCGGCGACAAATCCCCACACCACAATGATCAACGCTATCGCGAGCAATGACAGGTATTCGAGGAGCGGAAGCCGGCGCGCCGAATCGACGATCCATCGATACAGCAGATTCCCACCAAGGTAGAACAGAAGTCCGCCCAAGACGCATTTGGGCACGTAGCCAAGGAAGTTTGGATTGGCGACAACGACTGCTGCCGAAACGACAGCGACCGTAATTGCCGAGAGACGACTGGTTGCTCCAGCCAAATAATTCACCACCGTTCGGCTGACTGAAGTGACGCCGATGTAACCGCCAAGGGCTGCTATCAGCAGATTGGCAATACCGTGCGAGTTAAGCTCCCGGTCGAGATTCGCCTCTCGGTGGATCGCAAGTTCGACGGCGCTGGTATTGAGCAACAACGTGACCGTGGCCACGAACACGACCGAGAGGAGCTCGCCGGACAATGATGGAAGTACTCGCCAGGGAAACTGAACCAGTTCGTCAGTCCGCCAAGGGGACGCGAGTCCGGCATGCAATTGTGGGCTGAACATCCAGCCGTCTGCCTGTGCCTGGTCCAGCGTTACACCGAGCGCTAGGAGCACGAGATGGGCCCCTATCACGCCCGCCAATAAAAGGCCGGGCAGAGCGAAGGGACTTCGCAGCCGGCGCTGTCCAAGAAAGAGCGCGATCGCGAGTAGCACAGCTGCCAACAGCTTTTCGCCGGTCAGCGAATCGAAAAGCACGGCCACAGTGTCGGCGGTGACATTCTGACCCGTCGTCACTTTGGTAGCGCCCATGACGATGAGCCATCCAGTCGCACCCAGAAATCCTCCGATCACCGGAAAAGGTACAAAACGTATAGCGCGGCCTGCATGAGTAACGCCAAGGACAAGCAGCACGGTTCCAGTCAGCGCTGTACTAAGCGCCATGACTATGATTGCGCGCTCTAAGACATGTTCGGCCGCGCCCTGGGCGAGCACCCGATCGACGAACGCGGCGACGAATGCCGCCATGACCGCCGATGTCGGGCTGTCGGGCCCAGCGATTGCCAAAGGCAGCGAACTGCGCAGCCCGATCACTAACGCGGCAATAGCGGCGGAGAGGAAGGTGACCGCAACCCCATAGCCGAGCCATTGCGAAAGAGGGCCGGAAAAAACCAGAGTCGCATACGAAAGCGAGTACGCGATTGACAGAAAGCTGCACGTTGCGCCGGCGGAGAGATCTTGCAGCCTGGCACGAACAACTGCAGCTCTTGGTCTAGAACTGATCGGGACAGTTTCGGTGGCCATTAAATTCCCCAGACTGATCCCCGTCTCACCGCGAGCAGAAAGGATAACACGCCAATATACGGCAGGGGACTGCTGCGACGCATTGCTGAACGCCATAATACCGGCTGCGACGGCAAGATCTCGATCCTGCCCCGGGGAACCTGGATCAATCGCATCGCCCGCTTCGCTCACGACGGAGCGTCTCTCCATATCTCGTCATCACCTTGGACATGAGGTTCGGTTGAACGCGCGGCGGGGGCTGTGTCATGCTCAGCCCACGAGGGCGCGAGCATGGCTGCCATGGCGCATAGCACGCAGGCCGCACACGGCCACATGCAGGACTATGAATACCACGTCCAGGCGATCGAGGCCGACCTGGAATACTGGCGCACCAAGCGCCTGGAGCCCCGGCTCATTCAGCTACACCGCCGCGGCGTCCTCACGTTCTACGACCTCATCCGCGCCGCCGGCCATGGTCCCGCGGCGCCGGCCGCGGCGGGCGAGGCCACGCACGACACCGAGAGGCGCATCCGCGCGCTCGAAGACGCCCTGGACGAGTATATTCGTGGCATCGCGCTCGCCTCGATCGACTCGCCCGACCAGCCCTCGGTCATCGAGGATACGCGCAAGGAGCGCGGCGACTACGACGACTTCTTCCGCATCGCCAAGCCGTCGCACGGCGGCACGCTCGAGGAGCGCATCGCGCGGCTCGAGCACGACATTCGCGAGTACCAGCGCCTGCTGGACGTGCTCATGCGCGCGCTGCTCGACAAGGGCGTGCTGACGAAGGCAGACATCGAGCGCCAGCGCGCTTTCCTCGCCGGGCGCGGTGCCTTCAACGGCGCTCGCATTGTCGCCCGCGCCTGGGTCGATCCCGCCTTCAAGCAGGCCCTCCTCACGCGCGGCCGCGAGGCCGTGCGGGAGCTGAACATTCCGCCCGGCCGGCTCGGCAAGCTCGGCGTCGCCGAGAACACGGCGACGCTGCACAATGTGGTGGTGTGCACGCTCTGCTCATGCTATCCGCACGATCTCTTGGGCGATCCGCCCTGGTGGTATCGTGACGATAGCTATAAGGAGCGCATCGTGCGCGACCCGCGCGGCACGCTGGCGGATCGGTTCAACCTGCGGCTGCCCGATACCGTGGAGGTGCGCGTCCACGACAGCACCAGCGACGTGCGCTGGATGGTGCTGCCGCGCCGGCCCCGTGGCACCGACGGCTGGAGCGAAGAGGAGCTGGCGCGGCTCGTGACCACCGACAGTCTCGTGGGTGCCGCCCCGGCCTTGACCCCTGCGGCCCTCGCGCAGACCGAGTGCGGCGTGTCGAGGTGAGCATGCCCGCACCCGAGGCAACGCACCGCTTTCGCCTCGGCGAGCGCGTGCGGGTCAAGGAGGCGAACCCTTCCGGCAACCCACGCACGCCCGCTTACGTACGGGGAAACACCGGCATTGTCACCGCGCTCCACGGCAGCATCGACAATCCGCTCGACCACCGCGGCGTCTATCCGCCGCTATGCAGCGTCGCCTTTCCGGTTCGCGAGGTGTTTGGCGGCGCGAGCCGAGACATGTTGTCGGTGGACTTGCACGAGGACTGGCTGGCGCCCGCTGGGACTCTTGAGGAGTAGTAGTGCGAGTAGGGCGCAATAAGCGAAGCGCATTTCGCCTCGCCCAATTCGCCGTCGCCGAGGGAGCTACTGGATGACACCTTTCCACCTCGTGCTGCTTACCGCTGCACTGGCGTGCGCCGCATCCGCCCGCGCCAGCGACATTGCGCCGGGTGGCACGCTACGCGCGGCGTACCTCGGCACCAACCCGGCGCAGGCGATGCGCGATCCGGCGACCGGCGAAGTCCGTGGACCTGCCTACGACCTTGCCCGCGAATTGGCGCGCCGCAACAACGTGTCGCTTGAGTTCAGACCGATTGCCAACCCGCCGGCCGTCATCGAGGCGGTCAAGAACGCAGAGGCCGACATCGGCTTTGTTGCCTATGAGGCGACGCGGCTCGGGACGGTGGAATTCTCGCAAACCTACATGCTGGTGCGACAGAGCTTTCTCGTGCTCGACGCCTCGCCGATCAAGGCGATCGCGGATATCGACCACGCGGGACAGAAAATTGCCGGCACAGTCAATGATTCGATCACGCTGTGCATGAAGCGCATTCTCAAGCAGGCCATACTGATCGAGCTGGAGAACAATGCGGCCGAATTGAGCAAGGCGCTGACGGCGCGCACCATCGACGCGCTCGGCGCGAACCGCCAGCGGCTGACCACGCTCTCGATAGCGACACCGGGTACGAGACTGTTGCCGGATGACCTCTTCAACGTACCGCAGAATATCGTCGTGCCGAAGGACCGGGCGGCGGCGCTCGCGGCCGTCAATGCGTTGATCGATGAGGTGCGCGGGTCGGGCTTCTTGCAGAGCGCGATCGAGCGCGGCGGCGCCATTGGGGTTGCCGTCGCGCCGGCGGGCGTGAAAGCCGGATGTCCAGGATAGGATCAACGCGAAGTACGGTTATCGTACAACCGGTCCTACATAACGGAACTTCTGCGCCCGCTTACCGGTGTCCACCTCGGTGGTGTAGATGTTGCCCTTTGAATCCACCGCCAAATTGTGCACCCAGTGAAACTCCCCGGCGTTGCGGCCGTTGCGGCCGAACGTACCGACGATCTCTCCGGTTTCGCGCCGTAGCGTTCGTACCTCGTTATTGGTGCCGTCGGCGTTGAACAGATATGTCTGCTTGGGATCGATCCAGAAGTCGAGGTCCCAAACCGACCCCGCGCGGAGCGTGTTCTTTTCGACGATGAATTCCTTGACGAAGCTACCATCCTTGCGAAAGACCTGAATTCGGTCATTCGCACGATCGCAAATATAGACGAGGCCATCCTTGGCGATCTTCACGCAATGGACCGGATTGCCGAACTGCGGTGAGGGCGCCGCTGCCGGGTTATAGGGCGGCAACTTTTCGTCAGTCGGCTTTTTGCCATAGGCGCCCCACTGCCGTTTGTAAGCGCCGGTATTGGCGTCGAATACGATGACCCGGTGATTGAAATATCCGTCGGCGATATAGACCTCATTCGTATCCGGATCGACCTCCGCATCGGCCGGACGGCCAAGGCGGGTCACGTCATTGCTGTTGGTCTGCGGCCCCGCTTTGCCGATCTGCAGCACAAATTTCCCAGCGCGGGTGAATTTCAGATACTGTCCATCATTGTCTCCATTGCCGCCGATCCAGACGAAGCCCGCTGCATCGATGCTGATGCCGTGCTCGACTTGCGGCCAGTCATAGCCCTCGCCGGGGCCGCCCCACGCCTGGATCAAATTGCCTTCGGAGTCGAACTCCATGACCGCAGGCGCCGGGCGGCAGCATTTGGACTGCGGTGGATTGAGCGTCAGCGCCTTCTCGTCATCAGTGAGCGAGCGCGGGCGTTGTATGACCCAGACATGATCCTGCGCGTCCACCGCCACGCCCGCGGCCTGACCCATGATCCAGTCGTTTGGCAGCGGCTTGGGCCAGGCGGCGTCGACCTGAAAGCGGGGAGCGTCATCGGCGAAAGCCGGCATGGCGATCATCGCCGCCAGAAGCACTGACAAAATGAACCTCACGGTATCCTCCCTGTGCGAGCTGTGAACGGCTGTGGGACGCGGCGCTCTCTCTTTTTCGACAGGCATAAGGACGAGGCTAAGCGCGTTATCCCACTCGATCCGCATGGAATCGCGGACCTTCGATTTGTGCATGATCATACCCTCGCCATCTCGGCCGTCTGCAGGTGCTGGCGGAAAAAATCCAGCGTCAACTCCAGCGCACGGTCCGCTTCCGGCTTGCTGTAGGTCTTGCCGCCGTAACGCGCGAAGGCGTGGTCGGCATTGGGATATTTATGGATCTGCACCAGCGGGTTGGGTGACAAGCGCCGTTCCAACAGATCGTTCACCTCAGCCTGAACCCACCGATCCTTCATCGCCATGTGCAGCAGAAACGGGCGGTGCAGATTTTTCGCCTCTCGGATGTGGTGTTCGATGTAGGTGCCGTAATAGGCGACGGCGCAATCGATATCGCTGCGGCAGCACATGAGGTAACAAAGCTTGCCGCCGAGACAATATCCAACGGCGCCAACCTTGCCGTTGCACTCCTGCAATCCGGCAAGGTAGCGCCACGTGTCCTCCATGTCGCGAACCGCGAGGTCGTAATCGAAATCGTAATAAAGGTCGAACGCCTCGCGCACATGCTCTGGATTGCCGTCGGAGAGTTCGACGCCTCCCTCTTGCCGCCAGAATAGGTCGGGGACCAGACAGATGAAGCCAGCTTGTGCGAATTCGTGGGCATGGTGGCGCATGGTCTCGTTCACGCCCCAGATTTCCATGATGGCGATGATCCCGCCCGCCGGCGTGCGGTCGGGGATCGCGAGATAAGCTCCCATCTCGCCGTCGCGCAGCTTCACTTTGATGTTCCCTGTCTTCATGCGCGCGATCTCGCTTTCACCGCCGGCTCGGCGCTTAGTCGCAGGAGGTCGCGCGCGTTGCCGGCGAAGATGCGTTCGCGCTCGTGGCGCGAAATCTCCAGCGCCTCAACCGCTGCGATGGTCTCGCGAATGAGGCCCCTGCCCTGCTCGGCATCGAACGGCGCATCTGTTGCAAACAGGGAAAAGCGCGTGCCGAAAAACGCGTGTCCGCAGCGCGTCGCCGCGGGCTCGCCGTTCACTGCGGTGTCGGCATAGAGCATCTTGAAGTAGTCGATGGGCGCGCGCTTGAGGTGATGCTCCTCGACAACCGGATTGCGCTCCGGCGTGCCGTAGAAAATCTGGCGGAAACCGAGCTTTATCTTGCCGGAGAAGAACGGGATCATGCCGCCGTAATGATGGGTGATGACCTTCAGCTTCGGCAGTTCGTCGAAAATTCCGGAATAGATCAGGCGCGTCATGCAGGCGGTGGTCTCGTACGGCCAGCCGAAGGCGAACCAGACTTCATCCTGCGACTGTTGCTCGGTTTTGTAATCGGCGAAGTCGGGGCCTCGCATCGGATGGACCCAGATGGGCAGATCGTGTTCGACCATGCGGCGGAAGATCGGGCGAAATTCCGGTCGGCTCAGCGGTTGGTTCGCGACGTGGGTGAAAATCTGCACGCCGCGCGCGCCCAAAGCACCGATAGCACGGTCGGCTTCCGCAATGGCCGCATCCATATTGTTCATCGGTAGTGCGGCGACAAAAGCAGGGAAATAGTCGGTGTGCCTCGCACAGATTTCAGCGAGCGCATCGTTCGCAATCCGGGCGAGTTCGGGTGTGAGGTCAGGTCCGGCAATCAGTTCGAGCGGCGGATTGGCGAGCGACAGAACGTTCTGCAGATCGCCGAATTCATCGAGCAATCGAAGCCTCGCTTCGACGTCGCATAGCGTCGCGAGGCGCGGAAACGCAGTGACCGCCGCGTGGCCCGGTATCAGCGCTGCAAGACGCTCCAGGTACGGCTTCGGCATGAAGTGATTGAAGATATCGATTTTCATGGGTCGTGACTTCAAACGGGCTTCGCCTGCGTGATCTCTTCGAGCACGCGACCCTTGGTCTCGACGCCCACTGCGATCAGCGCGAAGGAGGCGATCAGATAAGAGAGAGCGAAGGTATAGAGCGTCCAGCCGCCGAGCCCGTAAGCCAGCATGAAGCCAACCACCGAGGGCGCGAGGAAAGAGCCGATGCGCCCGATACCGAAGAACCAGCCGACTGCCGTGGCCCGCAGATGGGTCGGGTGCAGTTCGCCTACGTAGACGCTGGTGGCGCCGTATACGCCGGGGTTGACCCACCCGACCAGGAACGCCGTGACATAGGTGGCAAAGCCTGTCGACATCGCAAACGCCAGATGGAAGAAGGCGCCCACGAAATAATACAGGAAAAGAACCGGGCGGCGGCCATAGCGATCGATCAGAAAGCTGCAACTCGAATAACCGAAGAAGCCGCCGATCGCCTGGACCAGTTGGAAAGCGATGGCATCCGTCAGCGGTATCCCGCGCTGCGTCAGGATTGTCGGCAGCATGAACAGAATGCCGTTCGAGGCCCACAAGAATCCGAATGAGACGATCCAGACCAGAATGGTCGTGCGCGCGCGCCCCGGCGCGAACAGTTGGAATACGGTAACCCCGGTCGGGACGGCAACCTCTGGCTTCACTTTCGGCGCGGCCCGTATTTCCTCCGCGGTCAACGAACGGCCAAGCGCTCGCCGCTCGATCTGCGCAACGGTCGCTTCTGCCTCCGCGAGGCGACCTTTGCTGAGCAGATAGCGAACCGATTCCGGCATGTAACGGCGAACGAAAAACAAGAGCACGGCGGGAACGACGCCGACCACGAACAGCGCGCGCCAGCCAAGCGTCGGGATGATCAACAGGCTCAGGAGCGCCGCGACGATCAGACCCACCGGAAACGCCGCCATGATATTGCCCGTCATGGCGCCGCGAATGCGGCCCGGGCTGAATTCGGAGGCAAGCGTGGACGTCACCGGGACTTCGCCGCCCAGACCGAAGTTCGAGAGGAACCGCGACACAGCCAGCGAGGTGACATTCCATGACGCGGCTACGAGCCCGGTGAACAGCGCAAATATGCCGACCGTCGCCGCAAAAGAGGTGCGCCGGCCGATGTAATCGGACACCGTTCCCCAGAATAACGCGCCGAAAAATGCCCCGATCAGTCCGACCGTCGCCAGCAGGCCCGATTGGGCTGGACCAAGCCCAAACTCGCGGGCAATGGGCGGCAGGGCAGCCCCGAACATGGCGAAATCCGCCGCGTCGAACATGATGCCGAAAAACGCCAGGATGAAAAAACTTCGGTGCCAACGCGAAAACGGCAGCTGCTCCAGCCGTGCAATGAGTTCCGCCGATTTTGCTTCGTCCGCGACAGCCATGCGCTTCTGGGGTTAAAGATCGCCTTCCTTTACGAGAGACTAGCAGAAAAGTCTTGGGTTTCGCTTCGATCACCCCAGGCTACAAGGACATCGCCATGACAAGCTCGCGGCTGCTTCGCTGGCTCAGCCGGTCGCCGGTGCAAACATTCATTCTTTGTCCGCTGCTTGTGGTCGCATTCGAGCTGGTCCGGCAGCGCGGAGAGCTGACCACCGAGCCTGCGGGCGTTGTTCTGCTCGCCTGGGGCTATCTGCAATATCTGCTGGTCGGACGCTTTCGCACTCGTGTGGGCGGCGGCGGTCCCGGATTTGGCGTGCCGCCGGATCGGATCGTGGAGGACGGGCCTTATCGTTACGTCCGCAATCCGATGTACCTCGGGCACCTGATTGTCATGCTGGGCTTGGCGGTGACGTTCGTCTCGTGGTTTGCGCTCATCCTGTTCGCCGCGCGCGCGCTCTGGTTTCACCGCCGCGTGCTCGAGGACGAAGCGCGCCTTGAGAAGATGTTTGGACCGGCTTACCTCGATTATCAGCGGCGGGTGAAGCGCTGGATCCCAGGTCTCTTGTGAAGGGACGCAGCGCTTTAGGCTCAGGTCCGCTTCGCCTGGACGGGAACGGCCCCATTGTGCGTTGCTTGTGCCGCGCGCTCAGCGCTGCGGCGCCAGCGGCGCATGACCCGAGAGCTTGGCCAAGGCGGCCTGACGCACCGTCTCGCGACGCAGGACATCCGCGAGCTTGTCCGGCGTGTTGTCGGCCGGCACGGTCATGCCGAGCGCCTCCATGCGCTCGCGGAACGGCCGCGACTGCACGACCGCGTTGAGCTCTTTGTTCAGAAACGCGATGATCGCGGGCGCCGTCTTGGCGGGCGCCGCCAGTCCGACAAACCCGCTATAGTCGAAATTCGGAAATCCCAGCTCCTGCATGGTCGGCACATCGGCCCAGCTCGCAATCCGCTGCGGAGCGGCCACCGCCAGCGCGCGCACTTTGCCATCGTCGGCGAGCGGCTTGGCCTGGGCGTAGAACGCGAACGCGCCCTCGATGAGACCAGCCGCGACGTTGCGGGCGGCCTCGCCGGAGCCGCGATACGGGACGCCCACGATCTCGGTTTTTCCGAGCGAATTGAGCTGCGTCAGCGCGATCGCCGGCGAGGTCGCGGGACCGGAGGTGCCGAAGCTGATTTTCTTCGGGTTGGCCCTGGCGTCGGCGAGGAGCTCCGCGAGTGATTTGTAGGAAAGCTTCGCATCGATGATGAGAACCAGCGGCGGGCCCTCGACGATCAGTCCGATCATGGCGAAGTCGTCGACCGCGTTATACGGCACCGGGATATAGTGCAGGTTCTGCGCATCGGCGATCGAGTTGGCGAACAATGTGTAGCCGTCGGGCGCGGCACGCACGGCATAGGTCCCACCCACGACGCCGGAGCCGCCGGGTTTGTTCTCGATCACGATGTTCTGCCCGATCCGCTCCTGCATCATCGCCGACAGAACGCGGACCGGAACGTCGGTCAAGCCGCCGGGCGCGAACGGCACCACAATGGTAATGGCTCGCGTCGGATAATCCTGCGCCTGTGCGGCCACAGGCGCGGCCGCGATGAGTGCGGCTACTATGCCGACCCCTAGAGCCCTCGTCATGATTGGCTTCCCGTTCATGTCATCCAACGCGCCAGCATAACAATCCGAACTGGTTTGTGCATCGATTACTCGATCCGGATGCCGGCGCTGGCCTTCCCCATATCTTCCCCTCCCGCGCGTACAATGCCAAGCTTGTGCGGCCTCCTCACGACCCATTGGACCAGCCACGATGAGCAATAAGAGCGCGTTGCGCGCGGCGGAGCCGCTGCTTCCTGTCGAGCTCGGCGCCGGCAAGGTGAAGTTTGCGCAAGGCATGAAGGCCGGCCGTTGGGTTTTCGCCACAGGATTGATGGCGCAGGATTTCCGCAACGGCATTGCGCCCGATGTGTTGGCCACTCGCGCGCCGCATGCCGGGCTTCCCAAGCGCGAGAAGGAGGCGCAGCGCATCTTCGAAAATCTCGAGACCGTGCTGTCCGCCGCCGGCACCGAGCGCAGCAATCTGGTTCGCACCGATCAGTACTATACGACGGTCACGGCGGTGCCGCCCTATCAGCAGGTCCGGCGCGAATTTCTGCGCGGGCGCGTCCCGCCGTCGACCTCGATCACCCAGAAGCGGCTGCTGCTTCCCGACGCCGACATGAGCGTGCAAGCGCTGGCGGTGATCCCGGATAAAGACTTCACGGTGGAGCACCTCAAACACGAGCACCTGAAAGGACGCCCCACCTCCGGCTATTCGCCTGCGCTCACGGTCGGCGACTTCATCTTCATTCCCGGCATCACCAGCATGGCGGTCGGCGACGAGCCGCGCCGCAACGGCATTGCTGCGGCGGCATTGATGGCGGAAGGCGCGCAATGGGGCGGGCAGCCAATCAAGCTCGAGACCGAATTCATCATCACGCAGCGCATCGTGCCGTCGCTGAAGCTTGTCGGCGCCGGCCTCGAGGATGTGGCGCATGCGCAGATTTATCTCACAGACGCCGAGGACTTTTCCGCCTTCACCGAGGTCTGGTCGCGACATTTCGGGGAAAACGGACCGACCTTCTCCGTCATCCCCTGCATCGAGCATGGGCTTGCGCCCTACCACGGCAAGATCGAGATCAACGTGCTGGCGGTAAGACCGGGCAGTTCCGCGCGCAAGCGCCACATCGATGCTGGCGTCACGACGGCTTTGCATCGGCAGCCGCAGGCGCTGCGGGCAGGAGACCTACTCTTCATATCCGGCCTTATGGCCGCGGATCGCGATGGCCTTGCGCCATCGGCGGCGCGCGATCCGCGTCAGCCGTGGTTCTCCTCGCCCGCGGAAATGCAGGCGGACATCATCATCGGCAACATCAAGCGGCTCTGCGAAGCCGCCGGGACCTCGCTTGCGAACGTCGTGCGCCTACAGCAATTCCATGCCGACATCAGCGAATTCTATGCAGTTTACAAGGTTTGGGAGCGCCATTTGCCAGGGCGCCCGCTGCCGTTCTCGGCGGTCGAGGTGCCGGCGCCGTTGCCCCTTCCCGGCGCGACCGTGCTGATCGAGGCCTGGGTCTATGCGCCCTGACGTCTGTCCGTCCAGGTGCAAAGGACGAGAAGCCTAGCCTGACCTGCTCCTCCAAGCCGCCACGGGTAATGGTCACGTGGGATTAAAATGTGCGCTGCGGGTCTGCGATGATCCGTTCGTCCCCGCGAACGCAGGGACCCAGGGCTACAGGTTGCGGCCCCTGGATTCCCGCTTGCGCGGGAATGAACGGACAAGGTCTTGCAACGCACATTTCTACAAAGCGGCGATCAATGCCCATGAAAGCGAGGCAATCATCACTCCACTTAATGTCCACGCCAAGATCAAGCTTGCGAAACGATTTAGGCCGTCCAATTTTCCAACGAAGACCCTCGATTTCAAGTACCGCGAAAATCCGTAAATGAACCAAATAGCGACGGCCGGGCTCAGCGCGACGCTACGTAACATGTTTTCGAAAACGCGCTGCTGCTCTTTCGTGTCGAGATCGTTCAATGCCGCCACACTGACAAGGGCGCCGAACGGCACGAGTGGCAATCCCGCGAGTACGCCTCGTACTCCATCCGGCACGCGTCGATGCGCCGTCGCGACCAAAAAGAGCGCCAGCGCGAGCGCGAACAGGACGATTTTCACCTTGCTGCTCAGGATCGTGTGATCGATCGACTGCCAAGAGAAAATGCTCCTATCAGCCGCGGTAAAATGGACTTCGGGCAAGAGGAAATGGACGAGCGCAACCAAAAGCAAACCAGCGAGCGTGCAAATGATCGCGTAGGGAAGTTGGCGCGACTCCGGAATGCCCGCTATCACTTGCGGTCGGAAGGCAATCAAAATCCATGCACCAACAACGGCAACGGCAAGAGAACCCGCGAGAACTGTTTCGTTTACATCGCCCAGCAGGCGCAAAAAAACGACTATGAACACAGCGCAGAGCGACCCGTTTATGACGGGAAGCCACAACATGCTCCTCGCCATTGGGCCTATGCTCGGTTGCTCGGCGAAGAAGAATGCAAGCCCGTTCAGCGCCGGAAACGTCAACGTCAAACCTGCCGCGTGAGGAAACGGCGCCGCCAAGACGACAAGGCAAATGTATACGGCTGTGCCAGTTGCAACACGCCAGACCAATGAACTCTCCCTCGCTGGGCTTTGAGCGCAGCGACCCGAATGTACCGAGTTGCAATGCTGGCTCAGTCGTCAAGAACATGCCGCGATGACCCCCGGCCTGCACACCTTGCACGATGACTGCATCGACTCCGTGGTCCTCGAGCCATCTCGCTTCAGCAACGATCGTTGCCGCGCCGTGCTCCTGTGGCCTATGCCGCAGTCACCTCCACTTCCGGCTGCCGATATGCCTTGAGCCGCGGCAGCACCTCCTGTGCGAAGATCGTCAGGTTGCTCACCGTATCTTCATGGCTCAAAAAGCCGGCGTGGCCCATCATCAAGAGGTTGCCCATACCGCCGCAGTATTCGCAGAAGCTCACCAATTGGTCGTAGACCTGATCCGGCGTGCCGCAGAACAGAATGCCGGCATCGATCAGGTCTTGCACGCTCGCGCGATGCATGTCGATCACGCGGCCGTCTTTGGTGAAGCTGCGCGGCGCGGTTTGGCCCTTGAGCATGCGCGCGTTGTCCTCGATCGACAGAAATCCCGGCGGATTGCGAAACGGCACATGCACGATCGAGGATGAGCGCAGATAACCGGCGACAAGTTCGCCGCGACGGCGCGCCTCGGCCTCCTCGTGCGCCACGGCAACGAGTCCAAGATAGGCGAAGCGGTCGGCGCCAGGCGCGCTACGGCGCTTGGCAATGTAGCCCTGCCGGTAGGCGTCGTAGAGCGCTCGGGTAGCATAGCCGCTGCCGAGCGTGGCCATGACGTAGCCCTTTTCGCCGAGCAGCCGGGCCTGGTTGCGGTTGCCGGTGGTGGTCCATATCGGCGGGTGTGGCTGCTGCACCGGCCGCGGCCAGATGTTCACCTGTCGGTAATGGAAATGCTCGCCTTCCCAATTGAACGGCTCGTCGTGGCTCGTCATCGCCTTGATGATGAAGTCGTGCGCCTCCCAGAAGCGATCCATGACCCCGACGGGATTCTGATTCGATGCCGGAAACTCGTACGGCACGCCCTTGATGAAGCCCATGTCGAGGCGGCCGCGCGAGATCACGTCGATCGTGGCGAGCTCTTCGGCGCAGCGCAGTGGATCCGGTCGATGCCCGATCGGATAGCCGAGCACGAGCAAACGCGCCTTCTTAGTCTGCCGGGCAAGGATCGCAAGCGTCACGATGACCGTCGATGACATGCAGGTGGCGGTCTGATGGTGCTCATTGAGCATGATGTCGAGCCCGAGCTCGTCCGCGACCATCCACTCGTCGTAATAGCGGTGAAATAGATCGCCGGCGATTTTCGGATCGAGCTTGCGGTTGGGCAGGTTCACGCGCAGCGACCCGTTGTGGTCGTTCCAGACGGGGTAGTACGGCTGCTCGGAGAACTGATAGACGCGCATGGTCAATCTCCAGAAGCTCGTCGTGCCGGCCGGGCCTTTTGCGCCTCGGCATCCGCGAATGCGAGCACGCGGCGCGCGAATTCATCGGGCTGCTCGATATGAGGAAAGTGGCCGGCGCGATCGATCGTCTCGAAACGAGCGCCCGCAATGGCTGCACAATAAGCACGCCCATAATTTTCGTTGAGGATGCGGTCGGCGCTGCCCCACAGGAACAGCGTTGGAATTCGGATGCGATGCAACCGCGCCTTGAGCTTGGGATTGTGCATGTAGGGCGACCAGCACAATCGCGCCGTGGCTTCCCGATTGCGCGCCATGGCGAGTGCTTCGGCGTCGGTCAGGTTTTTGGGGTCGTGTCGGCCCCGGCTCGGATCGAAGTAAGCAAGCGCATTAAACTCGTCCGGCGTGACCGCCCAGATGTCGGGAATGTCGCGGGTCTCGCGGTCGCCGACCTTGATACCAATCGCATTGGCCATCACCAAATGCGAGAGGCGCTCGGTCGATTTCACCGCGATCTCTGCCGCGAGCCAGGCGCCGAGCCCGACGCCGACGGCCAAAATGTCTCGCAGGTCGAGCTGCTCCATGAAATCGAGGTAGAAGTAGGAGAGGTCATCGACCGTGTTCATGCCCTTCGGCAGCTCCGATGTGCCGAAGCCCGGATGCGTGGGAGCGAGCAGCCGTGCGCCGCGGGCGAGTGCATCGAGCACAGGCGCGCTCGGGCTAATGCCAATACCGGGATGCAGGAACAGGACCGGCTTTCCAGCCCCGCGCTCGATCAACTCCACGCGGATGCCGCTGACCGTTGCCGAGGATACTTGAGGGGAGGCCACGTTCATTGCGCTTGCTTCAAACCTAGGATTCTCGCCGTTGCGGCGAGCTTGGCATGCAGCTGCTTGATCTCGGCGGCAAATTCGTCGGGACCCGCAATCGCGACGATCTGACCCGTCGCTTCGATCCTAGCGGTAATCACCGGGTCGGCTTCGACGACGGCGCGAAGCTCATTGGCCACGCGTTGACGCAGCTCAGCCGGCATGCCGCGCGGTCCAAACAAGCCGATTGGGCTGTCGAGCTCCAGCGCGGGATAGCCGGCCTCGGCCACGGTCGAAACATCGGGTGCGCTGGGTGAGCGCTTGCGACTGGTCACTGCCAGTACCTTGACCTTTCCAGCTTGCATGTGTGGTTGCACGACGGCCAGCGACGTCATCAACACTTGAATTCGTCCCTCGGCAAGGTCGTTCGGTGCTTGCATGATGTCGCGGTAGGGCACCTTGAGCACGTCGAGCCCGGCGCTTTTAAGAAAACCAAACAACAGGAAGTCGGAGTTGCCGTTCGCGGCCGCCGCATTGAGCTTTCCGGGGTGCGCGCGGGCAAACGACACGAGGTCGCTGATCGTGGTCAGCTGCAGCGATACGGAGGTCGACATGGCCAGCACGATCGTGGAGACGCTCGCAATGGGCAGGAGGTCGCGCTCGGCGTCATACGGCAGCTTGTCGTGCTCGTAGGGATGGACGGCGAACGTTCCGGCGGGCGACCACAACAAGGTGTGGTCGTCGTTCGCGCCGATAAAGGCGGTGATGGCCACGAGACCGTCGCCGCCCGGACGGTTTTCAACGAGCACCGGCTTGCCCCACCGCGCGGCCAAGCGATCCGCAAACAACCGCGCCGCGATGTCGGCCGCGGCCGCGGGGCCGAATGGGATAATGAACCGGACGGGCCGCGTCGGATAGTCTTGGGCCGCGGCGCTAGCGACGCTCAACAAATTCACGACGAGCGCGACCAGGAGAAGGAATCGCGCCATCACGACGCTCCATGCCTGCGGTGGGCGGCAACAGAATAAGCCAGAATCGACGCAACGGGGCAAGCGGCGTCAGAGGCGTTCGATCGAGGCGATGCAGCGACCGGCGATGAAGTTCGTTAGATATGCTACTATGCGCGCTCGCTAGATTTCAGAATTGCGTCGCGCTCCATGACAAAAGCGATGACCCGCCGCCGACTGATCAAGCTTACCGCGGCGTTTGCAGCATCGAGCGCGGTTCCCCACAACGTTCAAGCGCAGGCTTACCCGAACCGCATCATTCGGCTGATCGCACCATTCCCAGCCGGTGGCGGCACCGACTCCGCGGCCCGCATCATTGCGGCTGGCTTGTCGGAGCTCTTGGGCCAGCAGGTCGTGGTCGACAACCGGCCGGGCGCCGGCAGCAACATCGGCGCCGAGGCCGCCGCGCGCGCGGCGCCTGACGGCTACACGCTGTTGCTCGGTGCGCCGACGCTTGCGATCAACCGCTTTCTCTATGCATCACTCAACTACGATTCCGTCGCCGATCTCGCGCCGGTGTCATTGCTCTGCCGCTTTCCGAACATTCTTGCGGTGCCGGTGTCGTCGCCGCTGACTTCGGTCCGCAGCTTCATCGACTATGCCAGGGCCAATCCAGGCAAACTGACTTATTCCTCTCCGGGGATCGGCACCACGCCGCACCTGTCTGGTGAATTGTTCAAGCGCATGGCCGGCATCGAGCTCGTCCACGTGCCCTATCGCGGCGCCGGGGCCGGCGCCATTACCGACACCATCGCCGGCCGCGTCGATTCCGCTATCAACACGACCGGTTCGCTCTTGCAAACCGTGCGCTCCGGGCAGCTGCGCGGGCTCGCCGTCACCACCCTGAAACGTTTCCCGACCGCGCCGGAACTGCCGACCATTGCGGAGTCCGGGGTTCCCGGATTTGACGTGTCGTCCTGGTATGCGCTGTTCGTGCCGGCCAAGACCCCGCCTGAGATCATCGCCAGGCTGAACGCCGCGACCGTCACGGCATTATCGGATCCCGCGGTCAAGGCCCGGTTCGAGCCACTCGGCGTCGTTGTCGAAAGCTCGACACCCCAAGGGCTCGCAGCGCTGCTTCGGTCCGAAATCGACAAGTGGGGCCCGATCATCAAGGCCGCGGGGATCAGCGCAAGCAATTGAGCAGGAGAAGCACCATGGCATCAAAACTATCGGGAGGCTGCGTCTGTGGCGCCATCCATTACGAGTGCAACGTTGACCCCGTCGTCATGTTGAACTGTCACTGCCGGGATTGTCAGCGCGCGAGCGGGAGTGCCTATGCCGCGGTCGTCGTGGTGCCGAAAGCTGCGGTTCAGATGCGTGGCGAGCCGCGTTACCACAAGGTTGTAGGAGAGGCAGGCAAGGGAGTTGAACGCGGTTTCTGCTCGACCTGCGGCAGTCAGGTGACGATAAAATTGGATCGAGTGCCAGATGCGCTTGGATTGCAGGCGGGAAGCTTGGATGACCCGTCAATTCATCGCCCGGCAATGGATGTTTTCGCCTCAAGCGCGCAGCCCTGGGATCACATGGATCCCAACATACAAAAGCATCCGCAGGCACCGCCCTTGTGATCTGGCGGCTTTTCTCTGCACGGTAATGAGAGGTACCCGGATCGAGCGCGGCGAAATCCGTGACGCCGAATGGGAGGTCGTTACGGCGAACGTCGCGTCGGCGACAGTGCGTAGGGCGGATGAGCGGAGCGTAATCCGCCACTGCCGGATCGGCCCCGTTTGACTCGATACACGGTTAGATCTTTGAGCATTTCCCCTCTGGTGACGATCCGGACGGTTGCGCCATCCGGCCTGCGAAAGGCAAACTCGCATTCCGCAAATCCCGTGCCGGCACACATTTGCGCTTCGGGGAAAGTAATACAGATTTCCTCGCGGGCAGGCGCGCTGCACGCGCCAATTCGTGCCGGCAAGAAACCGTCGGCCAGCAGCGCCTTCCTGGCATCGGCATAAGGCGCACCGCGGCGAATGCGATTCGCTTCGCCGGCCAATGCCATGGTTGTGGCGAGAATGACGGCACATCCGCACATCAGTTTGGACGTCCGCATAGCTTATCTCGCGAAGGTGACTCGGATGGACCGGACCGTCGCATCCTTATTCGGGTGATGAAAACCAAAGGGGTGTTTTCGACGTCCAGGGACTGCGGGGATAGCGATTGTGGAGCAGCAGGTAGGCTGCCTTCGAGGTCTCGGTATCCTTTTGTCCGTATCGTGTTGCCCGCACCACGAGGTAGAGCGCCTCGGGCACCCGCGGATCCCGGGGCTGTGCATTTGCCCAGGCCAGAATAATGGCCCCGAGATACGCGGGTGCTCCGGGAAGTTGGCGCAAGCGCTCGAGGTCGTTGCCCGCGCGGTCGCGATCCTGCGACGTGATGAATGCCGGCGCCGCCAATTGCAGCGGAAGGGCGCAATCGCTGCAAAGATTAACGTCGGGCGTGGCTCGATTATCGGCGTCCTCGTGCGACCACCAGCGCGTTGCAGTGAGCCCGATCCGGTCGCGCATGTAAGGGTAGTCGAGCCCGGAACCGAGCGAGGGGCTTGCGCCGGGCAGCCGCAGCAGCAGCAGCGCCGCTTCTATTTTCTTCTGCTGCGGCGTGGCGGCGCTCTGATAGGCTTTCCAGCCGGCGCCGAATTGGGGGAAATGACGCGCGACGATGGGCGTGACGGAATTGGCGCTTTCGGCATCTTCCAGCAGCACCGCGCGCGTCCAGACCGCAAGCGCCGCGTCGCGCTGCACATTGGGCGGTAGCCGGTCCGATTGCGCGACCCGCGCCATCATCGGCAGCGGCATGAAGATCGACAGGACCGTTGCCGCGTCCTCGTCGAAGTATCGCGGATTTGGCTGGGACAGCTCCGTTCGCCACTTGAGGTTCGGCGCGAAGTCGCCGGAAATGTTCGTCGACTTCAAAGGCAGCGCCGTCGCGTCGAGCTTGGTGCGCGGGTCGGGAAGGTACATCACGAATTCGCCGCGGCGCAGCGCGAAGCGCACGAACTCGTCGACGTCGCGCGCAAGCTTCGTGCGGTGATAACGCATCAGATTTTCGACCCCTTCCGGCAGCGGGCGGCCGTCAAGGATTTGATCGAGCTCGGCGCGAGCTTCCTCTTGTTTGTTCTCGGCGATGAGGAGGCGCAGGCGATGCCACGCCAGCGTGTAATATGCCGGCGAGCTCGGCTCGATCTCGCGTGAAGCGGTGATCGCGGCCGCGACGTCATCGTCCCCGGGGGAGAGATGCATCAGCGCGGCGACAAGCCACGGCAAACTACGCCGCTCGCGCCATCGGCTCAGCGCGTCCGCCTTGGCCGCGGCCACGTTCTCCTCGCGACCAGCGGTCAGAACATCGATATCGTAGATCCACGCCCCGAGATCCGTGTGGCGCGCGCCGGTCCGCTCCAAGAGCAAGAAGTCACGCAGCTCGATGGCAAGCGCGTTGGGCAAGTCCGGCGCGAGCAGCGCCCGTTCCAACTCCCGCGCCCGTTCCTGCGGGCGCGTCGCGAACGCGAGCAACGAGGTCAATTTCGGCGCCTCGGCGCCATAGTCTCCGAGCTCCGGATCGGTTGCGACGGCGTCGATGGCCTGCTGCGCGTCGGCGATGAGCTTTGGCGTCTTGTCCTCGATCGCGGCGTGAACGGCGCAGCGTGCCACGAGATAGCGCGCCGTTTTCTGCCACGGCGAGGAGGCATCGCGGCCAATCTCCGCGAACAGACGTCCCGCGGCGGCATAATCCAGGCGATAGAAATAGGCCGCGGCGATCTGGTAGGCGCGGTCGGCCTTGAGCCAGGCGGGCGCATTCGGCAGCTCGTCCGGCAGGGGTGAATCCGTGTTGCAATTGAGGAGGACGGCGTCCTGGCCGATCACCCAATCGCGCACCAAAGGGCTGTTGGCGCCGTGATCGGCGATGCGCGCGCGCAACGTCGCGGCGGAATTGCGATAGGTGTTCGGAAAGCATGAGACGTCGAAAAGCTGCATGTCCTCCGGCCGCCGGCGGTACGCCGCATACCTTATGTCCTGGGCAGGCGGAACGCCGGCGACGCGCTTGCGCAGGTCGTTCCAGCTCGTCACCGCATCGAACGGGGTCTCCGGAGCATCGCAACAGCGCGCGAGCAATTGCTTGGCCTGCGCATCCGAGAAGCTCCCGCCCAGCATAATGCGATAGGCGGCGTAAAGCCGATTGTCGGTGAAGGTGGGACGCAGGATGCCAAGCCGCCCGCGGAAATATGCAAGATCGTCCACCGGATCTTGGCCCGAACGGCTGAAAAATCTGATTTCCGGCCAAAGCGGACCTGTCGCCCACGCCGCGGGCACAAGGCCGCAAAGCAGGATGGCGAGCGTCAATAGAGGCGAGAAGGATCTGACCATTGACGTATCCTCTCGCGGAGCGCGGCGTATGTTTCGGCGTTCCAGCGTCGCGGACTGAAGGCGTAAATACGACGGCCGGACGGTATTGCAGGCGGCAGCTCGTCGGTCGCGACCCCGATGCTGGTACGGCAGTTGGCCGAGCGAAAATCTCCCCCGTCGGCGAAATGCTCCCGGATGCGTCGGCGATCGGGGCCCATGCGAAAGAGCATTGGGACCACCTCGTCCACTGCCAGCGACTGGGTCCACCGTTCGTTGAGGCACCAAGATGTCAGTGCGGTGGCCGAGAGCACTGCGTTGGGAAGGCGCTGGCGCAACGCCGCAACAGCCTTCACGAAAAAATCGCGCTGTGACGATTTTGCCTCGAAGTCGATCTGAAGAAATTCCCCCGGAAGAGTCTCGCGCAACGCGGCGAGCGTCGCGGCGAAGGCGCGCGCTTGAGCGTCGCTCACGACGGGCGGCTCATGGCGATCGATGTCGACATGCGCGACTGCCACCAGGCGAGTCCCTTTCGGCGGATTCAAACGATGATGACGCGGCGTGAGAAATACGGTCTCCCCGCGCAAGATAACCGTGGCGGCCAGATAGGCCACCGCCGTGTCCCTAATATCGATGAAGCTCAGATCGTCGTCGCGGTCCCATGCCCAGAGGACGAGCGGAGGTATATTCACCGGCATCATGGTGCGAGCGGATATGTTTTGATCGCTACCCAGGAAGAGCAAAAGCAGGAAAGGAGCAAGCAAAACGCAGCGTCGCAGCAGGGGGCGCATAGCAGTCGGCTCGACTGACCAGATCGAGCCTCCATTCAAGTCTCACGTCAGCTTCGACGCAACAAGGAATCAGCCGCAAGCTGTGGAACCGATATCAGCCAAGCAAGCCTCTTTTGGTTGGATCGGATTTGTGTAAAGAGGAGCCGCGGGCTGGCGACTGGCAAGCATGTTCCCATTTTCGTTTCGTAGCCGCCGCCTCGGCGAAGGAATGGCAAAGCAGGAATTGGGAGAACCGCCATGCGAGCAAAAACGCTCACGTCCGAACAGATGCAAGCCCGTGTCGCTCGATTCCACAAGCTGCAGACCTACCAAACTCAGAATTTCGAGGCGCACAACATTCCGCCGGGCGCGGTGGAAAAAGTGGCAGCGCGTCGGGTCTATCCGGTGATGGCGCCGGCCGACTATCAGGGCCGCAGCGCAGGCGCCCCGGTGAAGGGCCCGCGCGGCCTGATCGTCAGCATTGCCGAGTGCGAGCCCGGCAATGGACCTGGCCTGCACCGCCATCTCAACACGGTCGAGAACTTTTTCTGCCTCTCCGGCCGGTTCGAGATCGCCTGGGGCGATCGGGGCGAGCACACGCTCGTGCTCGAGCCGTTGGATATGATCGCTGTGCCGCGCGGAGAGAACCGCAGCTTCCGCAACATCTCCAACGAACTGGGTCGCCTGCTGGTCATGATCGTGCCGGAAAGCGACGAACAGGTCGACCCGGTCTGCTTTGCGCCGAGTTTGGCCAAGGAGATCGAGGACCAATACGGTAAGACGGCCCTGGAAGGCTTGCAAAAGATTGGCTTCAAGTTCGAAGATGAACCACGCGCATGAGCGGCCGAGGATCAGAAACCCATATAATTCTTCGCAGACTCTGATCCATTGCTAAACGGTTTGCGCGAAAATGACAAATCCGACGGTTGCTGATCTCGTGATCTCGGGCGCCACCGTCGTGACCGATGAGGCATCATTCGATGCCGCGGTCGCGATCAAAGACGGCAAGATACTGGCGATCGGCGAGGAGCGTGCGATGCCGAGCGCGCGGGAAACGTTCCGGTCTTCATCTCCTGCCAGGAGCGATAGACGTCCATGTGCATTTCCGCGAGCCCGGCTACACGCACAAGGAGGATTGGCAAACCGGCACCGCCGCAGCTGCGATGGGCGGGGTCACGACCGTATTCGAGATGCCGAACGTCGATCCGCCGACCGCGACCCCCGAGACGCTTGCGCTGAAACAGGAGGTCGCAAAAAAAGCGCACGTGGATTACGGTCTCTACGGGTTGCTCGCCGAGGACAACATCGATCACTTGGAGGCGCTGATCGAGGGAGGCGTTGCCGCATTCAAATGCTTCATGGGCAACACCTTCGGCAATCTACCGTCGCCCTCGACCGGCGCCATGCTCGAAGGTTTCGAGATCGTCGCCCAGCATGGCCTGCGAATTGCGCTTCATGCGGAGACGGCCTCGATCATGGCGCGCAGGGAAAAGAGGTTGCAGGCTGCTGGACGCACCGACCCTCTAGCGCATTTGGCCTCACGGCCTGCCGTCGTGGCCATTGAGGCCGTGTCGCGCGCAGCCATCCTTGCGGAGTGGACGGGGGCACGCATCCATATTCTGCATATATCCTCGGCCGTTGAGCTTCGTCCCCTTCGCGAGGCAAAGGCCCGCGGGGTCGATATCACCGGCGAGACCTGCCCGCACTATCTCCTGTTCGATGAGCGCGCCTATGCCGACCATCGCTCGGTCATCCGTGTAAACCCGCCGGTTCGCGAAAGGCACCACCAGGACGGCCTTTGGCAGGGCTTGCGTGACGGCACGATCGACATGATCGCGACCGACCATGCGCCGCACACGCCGGCTGAGAAATTGCGCAATGACATTTGGACCGTAGATTGCGGATTTCCCGGAGTGGAGACGCAGATGCCGCTCATGCTGACCCAAGTTCACGCAGGGCGGCTGTCGCTGTCCGAGTATGTGCGTCTGGCGTCGACGAACCCTGCCAAGGCGTACGGCCTCTATCCTGCCAAAGGCGCCCTGCTGCCCGGTTCGGATGCCGACATCACGCTCATCGATCTCGATCGCGAGGAGACGATCGCGGCGGATCGCTTCCAGTCGCGCAGCAAGATCACGCCGTTCGAAGGCACGAAAGTCACCGGTATGCCAATTCACACTTTGGTGCGCGGCCGGTTCGTCATGAAAGATCGGCAGATGGTCGGCGAGAGCAAAGGCTGGGGGCGATCAGTTCGTCGAATCCAGCGCATGCCGCCGCCACAGCCCAAGAACAGTGATCAGACCTTGGCGGCCGTGACGCGCGGAGCTGGGCGCGGCAAATGACGTCGGCCTGACATCAAGCACGAGCGGCGCTCCGCGCCAGCCTCGCGAATAGGCATGGCGCTTGCACGGTCGGCCAGCGCGGGATGGGCACCAGCGTCGACCTATGAATCAAATCCGCGCTGATCAAATTCTAAGCTTCCGCCCAAGAAATAAGCAGCGGATCGTGCGCCAGCTTCACGGCGTCGTGGCAAAAACTGACGCCCTCATTTCGGCGATCGGAAAGCCGGGTCCGACGCCTTCTCCCCCCGAACCAACGCTATGACAGGAGTGCGCCAATGGCTTCCAGTCCAAGATGCATGATTACCGCCTTGCTCGGCACACTCGTGCTCGCCGTTCCCCTTGGCCTCGCGAGCCCGGCAATCGCACAAACCAAAATCAAGCTCGTGCTGAACTGGAAGTACCAGGGTCCGCAGGGAATGTTTTTCCTGGCGGAAGACCGCGGCTACTACAAAGCCGAGGGACT
>Ga0209647_1000518_pt1 | contig 36394 bp, 43 predicted proteins | sample GraSoi_2013_60cm_FD_185827 | JGI IMG/M metagenome (GOLD analysis project Ga0209647, IMG submission 185827) | Grasslands soil microbial communities from the Angelo Coastal Reserve, California, USA - Sample 9_17_2013_60cm (SPAdes) (version 2) | ecosystem: Environmental > Terrestrial > Soil >... | reverse complement strand
ATCGTCGCCTTCCTCGCGTCCGACGAGGCCGGCTTCATCACCGGGCAGGTGATCTCCGTATCGGGCGGCCTCACCATGGCGGGCTGAGCAAGAAGCGGATAGAACCAAGGCGCCCGCAGGGTTACATTGACGGCATGGAAGCAGTGCTGCAAAAAGCAAAGACGTACCTCGATGGCCGCAAGGGCGAGCGCGTCACGCTGACCGAGCTCGCGCAGGCGGTGGGCGCGAGCCGGTTTCACCTGCAGCGGCGCTTCAAGGAAGCCTTCGGCGTCTCGCCGCGCGACTACCAGGATGCGCACCGCGTCCAGTCGGTGAAGTCCTCGCTGCAGAACGGCAGCCGCGTGGCCGACGCGGTATTTGAGGCGGGATATGGATCGGTGTCGCGCTTCTACGAGAAGCCGCATCTGGGCATGCATGCCCGCGCCTATCGCGCCCGCGGCAAGGGGCTGCGCATCCGCTATTCCAGCTTTGCCACCGCGCTCGGCACGGTGCTCGTCGGCAGCACCGAGCATGGCGTGTGCGCAGTCAAGCTCGGCAACGACGTGCCGAAGCTGAAGCGGCTGCTGGCAGACGAGTTCAGCGCCGCCGAGCTGGTCGAGGAAGCGCTGCCGGAGATCGAAGCCAGGATCCAGGCCTTCATCGCCGGCGAAGGCAGTCTCTCGCGCGTGCCGGTCGACATCCGCGGCACGGTATTCCAGCGCCGCGTATGGGAAGCGCTGCGCCGCATCCCGCGCGGCGAGACGCGCACCTACAGCGAGATCGCGCAGGCCATCGGCGCGCCGGCCGCGGTGCGCGCCGTCGGCAGCGCCTGCGGCGCCAATCCCGTGGCGCTGGTCGTGCCCTGCCACCGCGCGATACGGACCGACGGCGGCCTCGGCGGCTACGCCTGGGGCCTGCCGGTGAAGAAACGCCTGCTGGAGATCGAAAAGCGCCGCCGTAAATGAAGGCTGCGGACGCGGCGCGACTCGTCGCGCTGGCCGCGATCTGGGGCGCCTCCTTCCTCTTCATCCGCATCGCCGCGCCGGTGATCGGACCGGCCGCCACGGCCGATGTGCGGATGCTGATCGCCGGCGGCACGCTCGCGACCTATTACGCCGCCACCGGCTTCGACGCGCAGTGGCGCCGCTGGTGGCGCTATTACCTCCTCATCGGCGCGCTCAACTGCGCCGCGCCATTTCTGCTCTATGGCTATTCGGCGCTCGAGCTCTCGGTCGGGCTCATGGCGGTGTTGAACGCGACTTCCCCGATGTGGGGCGCGCTGCTCTCGGCGCTGATGCTGAACGAACGAATGTCCCGCCAGCGTCTCGCGGGCCTAGTGCTGGGCATCGCTGGCGTCGCACTCGTCTCGGGTCCGGAAGGCAGCGGTCACTGGCTGGCAATCGCGGCTTCGCTCGGCGCGGCATTCTGCTACGGGCTCACGGGCGTGGTGCTCAGACGCTGGGGACGCGCAACCAGCGCGCGCGGCATGGCCGCCGGCACGCAGCTGATGGGCGGGGTGCTGCTGTTGCCACTGCTCGTGATAGCGCCGCCGGCCTGGCCCACGCCTGACGTAGTCATGGCCATGCTGGCGCTCGGCCTGGTCTCCGGCGCGCTCGCCTACGTGCTTTACTTTCGACTGATCGCCGATCTCGGCGCCACCGGTGCCCTCACCGTCACGTACTTGATTCCGATCTTCGGCGTGCTGTGGGGCGCGCTGTTCCTCGGTGAACCGCTCGGCGTCGCGATGATCGTCGGCGCGCTCATCGTGATAGGCGGAACGGTGCTGGTGCTGCGCGGCTAGAACTGCGTGCTAGGATCGCCGAAGGGAGGGCGGGCCTTGGATGCCGGGGAAGCGAAGCGTCTCTTCGCACGCATCGCCGCTAACATCGAAAGCGTCATGCGCGGCCAGCACGGCGCCGTGCGCAAGCTGCTCGCGGCGTTCGCCGGCGGCGGCCACGTGCTGATCGAGGACACGCCGGGCACGGGCAAGACCACGCTCGCCAAGGCGCTCGCCGCATCGATCGGCGCGCGCTTCACGCGCGTGCAGTTCACGCCCGATCTGCTGCCTTCGGACATTCTCGGCGTTTCCATATTCAACCAGCGCGAGCAGCAGTTCGAGTTCCGCCCCGGGCCGGTGTTCACCTCGATCCTGCTCGCCGACGAGGTGAACCGCGCATCGCCGCGCACGCAGTCGGCGCTGCTCGAAGTCATGGCCGAGGCGCAGGTGTCGATCGACGGGCGCACGCACGCGATGGATCCGCTGTTCTTCGTCATCGCGACGCAGAACCCGGTGGAGTTCCGCGGCACTTATCCGCTGCCCGAAGCGCAGATGGACCGCTTCGCCATGTGCCTGTCGCTCGGTTACGTCGACGCCGACACGGAAGTCGGCGTGCTCACGGCGCAGGAGCTCGAGCATCCGCTCGCGCAGGCGCGCGCCGTGGCGAGCCGCGAGGAAATGCTCGAGCTGAAGAGCGCGGTGCGGCGCGTGCGCATCGCCGATGAGATCAAGCACTACATCGTCGATCTGGTGCGGCGCACGCGCGCCGCGCCGCAGGTGCTGCTCGGCTGCGGGCCGCGCGCTTCCATCGCGCTGGTGCAGGCGACCAAGGCGCTGGCGCTCCTCGAAGGGCGGGAGTTCGTCACGCCCGAGCTGGTCCAGGAGCTGGCGGTGAGCGTGCTCGCGCACCGTGTGGTGCTCGATCCGCAGGCCAAGTTCGCCGGCGCGAATGGGCCGGCGTTGATCAACGCCCTGCTGCGCGAGACCAAAGTGCCGGCGTGAAGCGGTTCACCTACGCCGCGCTGCGCGCTCTTAGCTCGTTGCAGTATTTCCTGCGCGAGCGGCTGACCGACGCCGGCTGGCTCGCCTTCGCCGCCGCCGGCACCGCGGCGGCGCTCGGCGTCGATACCACGCGCACCATGAGCTACCAGGCCTTCGCCTTCCTCGCGGCGCTCCTCGGCATCGCGTTTCTCGGCGCCAGCCTTTTCAGGGTCCGAGCAGCCGTGGCGCGCGAGCTGCCGCGCTACGCCACGGCGGGCGAGCGCTTCGAATACCGTTTGACGATCCAGAATCTCGGCCGCTCGCCGATCCGGGGCTTGACGGTGCGCGAGAAGCTGCACGACCCGCGGCCGAGCTATGCCGAGTGGCGCCGCACGCGCGAGCCCGGCGAGGAACGGCGCAACTGGTTCGACCGCAACCAGGGCTATTTCCGCTGGCGCTGGCTGATCGAGCGCAACAGTCCGGAGCGCGCAGCGCGACAAGCGCTCGCTGCCCTGCAGCCGGGAGAGAGTCAGGCGATGACGCTGTGGCTCAAGCCGCGCCGGCGCGGCCGGCTCGAGCTCGATGCAGTGCACCTCGCCCGCACCGAGCCGCTGGGCCTGGTGCGCGGCGTGGCGCGCATCGGCACGCCGGGGCGCGTCATCGCGCTGCCCAAGCGTTATCGGCTCCCCGCGCTCGCGCTGCCGGGACGGCGGCGCTTCCAGCAGGGCGGCGTGACGCTCGCCACCTCGGTCGGCGACTCGGAGGAATTCATCGGCCTGCGCGACTACCGGCCTGGCGACCCGCTGCAGCGCATGCACTGGAAGAGCTATGCGCGCACCGGCTCGCCGGTGGTCAAGGAATTCCAGGACGAGTTTTTCGAGCGCCATGCACTGGTGCTCGATACCAGCACCGAGCAGGGCGAGGACGCCGCGTTCGAGGAAGCGGTGGCGGTGGCCGCTTCGTTCGTCTACGCCATCGATACGCGCGAGTGCCTGCTCGATCTCCTGTTCGTCGGCGGCGAGGTGCGCACCTATACCGCCGGGCGCGGCCAGATGCAGCTCGAGCACATGCTCGAGGTCCTGGCCGGCGTGGCGCCGAGCACGCCGCACGAGTTCACCGCGCTCTCGCGCGCCGTGCTGGCGAAGCGCGCCGGGCTGACGAGCTGCGTGGTGGCGCTGCTGGCCTGGGACGAGACGCGCAAGGCGTTCATCGAGGGCCTGCGGCGCACCGGCGTCGAAACGCGCGTGCTGCTGATTTGCGAGCGCGGCCGCGCGCCAAGCCCGATGCCGCCGGGCGTCGTGCTGCTGCAGCCGGGCGAAGTCGGCGCCGGTCTGGCAGCGCTGCAATGAAACTGCCGCCCTTCGCGCTGCCCCTGGCGCTTGCTTTTTGGGGCTGGCGCTCGGGCCATTACGGCGCCGCGGCGCTGATGGCGGCGCTCGCCGAAGGGCCGCGCTTCGTGGCGCTGCGCTTCGAGCTGAAGCACGCTGAGTTCTCGCGCGTCGCGGACCTGTGCACGGTGCTGTTCGTTGCCCTGCTCGGCTGGCTGTTTCTCAGCGTGGAAGGCCCGCGCACCGCGCGTGCGGTGCTCACCGGGATGCTCTGGCTGCCGGCGGTGCTGCTGCCGATCCTGCTGGCCCAGCGGCTTTCGACGAGCGGCCGCCTGCCGCTGAGCGCCCTGTTTCGCTACCTGCGCAAGCTCAGGGCCACCGATCCGAATTACCGCGAGATCGAGTTCGACCTCGCGCCGGTGTATTTCGTGATCTGCGTCGTCGTGGCCGGCATCCCGAACGAGCGCGACCCGTACTTCTATGTCGGCATCGTGCTGATCGCGGCGTGGGCGTTGTGGGCGGCACGCCCGGCGCACGCGCGCATTGCATCCTGGCTCGGCGTGCTGGCCGCCTCGGCCGTGCTCGGCTATGGCGCGCATGCCGGACTCGGGCGCGCGCAGGGCGCGCTCGAGGACTGGGTAGGCGAGTGGTACCTCGGCGGCACCTCCGCCAACCCTTATCGCAGCACCACCGATCTGGGCTCCGTCGGCCGGCTGAAAATGGTCGACGGCATCGTGCTGCGCGTCTACCCCGAGCCGACCGGCGCCGCGGCGCCAACCCTGCTGCACCGCGCGAGCTTCACCACGCTCGAAGGCAACACCTGGATCGCGCGCCGCGCGCCGATGGCTGCGCTGCAGCCGCTGGCCGACGGCACTTCATGGGAAATCGCCGCCGGCGCGGCCAAGCGGCGCGCGCGTATCTTCATCCATCTGGAGAGCGGCAAGGCAGTGCTTGCGCTGCCGGCGGGAACGCTGCGGCTTTCCGACATGGCAGCAGCGCTGGTGCGCCGCAACTCGCTCGGCGCGGTGCAAGTCGACTTCGGCGGCGACTGGGCGCCCTACACCGCGGAAAGCGGCGAGGCGCTGCAGGACTACGCGCCGCCCGGCGCCGAAGACCTGCAGATTCCGCAACGCGAGCGTGCTGCAGTGGGTCGCGTCGTTGAGCAACTCGGCCTGAAGGTGCTTGCAGCACCGGAGGCGCTCGCACGCGTGCGCGAACATCTCGCCGCCGACTTCCACTATGCGACCTATCGTGAGCAGGCAGTGCCGGCGGGCAGCACGCCGCTGGAAGATTTTCTGCTGCGCTCCAAAAGCGGCCACTGCGAGTATTTCGCCGCAGCGACGGCGCTGCTCCTGCGCGCGGCGGGCATCCCGGCGCGCTACGCCACCGGCTTCGCGGTCACCGAGTACAGCAAGCTCGAGCGGGCGTACGTCGTGCGCGCGCGCCATGCCCATGCCTGGGTGCGCGCCTATGTCGGCGGACGCTGGATCGATGTCGATACCACGCCGCCGTCCTGGGCCGAGGAAGAAGAGCGCGCCGCGCCGGCATGGCAGGCGCTCACCGATTTGCTGCGCTGGGCGCAGTTCCGCTGGGCACAGAAGGGCCCGCTCGAGATGAGTGTCGCCTGGGGCATGGTGCTCGCGGCCCTGATCGCACTGTTCGTATGGCGCCTGTTCCGCGGCAAGCGCGCCGCGCGGCAGGCTGCCGTCGTCGCGATGCGACGCCAGCTCTCAGGCGAGGATTCCGAGTTCTACGCGCTCGAGGCGCGCCTGGCCGCGCGCGCTGGCGCCCGGGCGCCGCACGAATCGCTCGCGACCTGGCTGGCGCGCATCGCGCCGGCGATCGATCGATCGCTGCACGAGGCGCTCGCGCGCGCGAAAGCCTTGCACGAGCGCTATCGCTTCGATCCGCGCGGCATCGGCGCCGACGAGCGGCGCACGCTGCGCAGTGAATGCCTCGCGCTCAGCGCTCGACTAGAATCACCGCATGGGTAGCGTAGTGGCGCTTGCAGGTCAGGTCGGCGGAGCGAAGCTTGCCGACGGCTTTTATCGGCTGCGCGGCGAAGCGCTCACGGTGGTCGTCAACACCGGCGACGACTACGAGCATCTCGGCCTCGCCTTTTCGCCGGACATCGACACCATGCTCTACACGCTGGCCGGCATCGCGTCGCCGAGCGCCGGCTGGGAGCCCGAAGGCGAGACGCACGCGGTGCACGCGATGCTCAGGTCGCTCGGCGGCCCCGACCGGCCGATCTACGGCGACCGCTCGCTGGCCGCGCCGCTCCTGCGTGCCGAAGGCCTGGCGAACGATCGCCGCCCCACCGAGATCACGCTCGACTTCTGCCGCAACCTTCGGATCGGCGCGCGCGTGCTGCCGATGACCGACGACCGCGTGCGCACCAATGTGCTCACCGACGACGGCGCGGTCACGTTCCAGGATTACTTCACGCAGCTTGGCTGCGAGCCCGCGGTGCGCGGCTTTCAGTATGCCGGCGCGGACAGCGCGCGCATCAGCGACGAGGTGATGAACGCGCTGCATGCGCCCGACCTCGAGGCGGTAGTGATCTGCCCCGCCAACCCGTACCACGTCATCCGGCCGATCCTCGAGATCGACGGCATGAAGGAGCTGTTGCGCAAGCGCCGCGCGCCGGTGATCGCGGTGACGCCGATCATCGGCGGCCGAGCCCTCAAGGGCTCGGCGGCTAAGATGATGCGCGAGCTCGGGCGCGAGCTTTCCGCGCGCTCGGTGGCCGGCGAATATCTGCGCATCATCGACGGCTTCGTGCTCGACAGCGAAGACCTCGGCCTGATCGACAGCGTGCGCTCGCTCGGCATGGACGTCGTGGCGCTGCCGACGATCATGCGCTCGATCGACGATCGCGTTGCGCTGGCGCAGGAAGTGCTCGACTTCGCCGCCACGATTCGCGCCCGCCTGGAGGCGCAGGTCGAATGAAGCTTTGCGCTGTCGTCCTCATGCTGGCGCCGCTCGCGGCAAGCGCGCAGCAACACGAAATCCAGCGCATGCTGATCGAGCGCGATCGCCAATCGGCCGAGTTCTCGCGGCCCGAGCTGCGCGATCTGCACCAGCGCCAAGACCGCTCGGCGGTTGTGCCGCGGCTCGACCAACGTGGCGCGCAGGCGCGCGAGCGCGATGCCGAGCTGCGCAGCGCGCCGCGCCCGGCGCCGCACCCGGATGCCGGCCCCCTACCGCTCCCAGGGGGGCCGCAGCACGGAGTCGATCCCATACCGGTCCAGGGCTCGGGCGGCTAGCTTCGCATCGAGCGCCGCAAGTGCGGCGATACAGATGTGCTTCGCGTCGACTTCGAAGAAGGCGCGCAGCGCGGCGCGTGTGTCGCTGCGGCCGAAGCCATCCGTGCCGAGCGCCACATACTTGCCAGGCACGTACGGCCGGATGAGATCCGCCACTGCTCGCACGTAGTCGCTCGCCGCGACGATTGGCCCCTTCGTCGGGCCGAGGCACTGCTCCACCCAGCTCGCTGCCTTGCCGCCGAAGCGCCGCGCGCGCTCGGCCTGCATGCCGTCGCGGCGCAGCTCGGTGAACGAGGTCACGCTCCACACGCCGGCTGAGATTTTCCAGTCCTTCTCCAGCAGCTCGGCGGCGGCAACGACCTCGCGCAGGATCGGCCCGGAGCCGAGGAGCTGCAGCTGTGCGCCCTCGCGCAGCCGGTACATGCCGCGCAGGATGCCCTCGCCCACTCCCGCCGGCGCGACCGGCTGCGGATAGTTTTCGTTCGCCACGGTGACGTAATAGAACACATCGTCCTGCCGCTCGAGCATGCTGCGCGCGCCGTCCTCGATGATGGCGGCGAGCTCGTAGCCGAAGCAGGGGTCGTAAGCGCGGCAATTGGGAATCGTGCTCGCCGCGAGATGCGATGAGCCATCCTGGTGCTGCAGTCCTTCGCCGGCGAGCGTGGTGCGTCCCGCGGTGCCGCCGATCAGGAAACCGCGCGCGCGCGAATCGGCCGCCGCCCAGATCAGGTCACCGACGCGCTGGAAGCCGAACATCGAGTAGTAGATGTAGAACGGCAGCATCGGCGTGCCGTGCGATGAATACGACGTGGCCGCGGCGAGCCAGGACGAGAGCGCGCCGGCCTCGGTGATGCCCTCCTCGAGGATCTGGCCGTCCTTCGCCTCGCGGTAATACAAGAGCTCGTCCTGGTCCTCGGGGTTGTAGAGCTGCCCGACGGAAGAGTAGATGCCGAACTGGCGGAACAAGGTCTGCATGCCGAAGGTGCGCGCTTCGTCGGCGACGATCGGCACGACACGCTTGCCGACGGCCTCGTCCTTCATGAGCTGCGACAGCAGCTGAACGAAGGCCATGGTGGTCGACTGGCTGCGCTCGCTCGAGCTCAATGCAGGCACGGCGAGCTTCTGCGCCGCCACGCTGCGCACGGGCAGGTAGCCGCCGAGCGCCTGGCGGCGCGCGTGCAGATATTTGAGCTCGGCGCTCTCCGGCCCCGGATGCAGGAAGCGCAGCTGAGCCACATCGTCGTCCGAAAGCGGCACCGAGAATCGGTCGCGAAATTCGCGCAGCGCGTCGTCGTCGAGCTTTTTCTGCTGGTGCGTGCCCATCTTGCCCTGGCCCCAGTTCCCCATGCCGTAGCCCTTCTTGGTCTGGGCGAGGATCACAGTGGGCTGGCCCTTGTGCTCGAGCGCAGCGCGATACGCGGCGTAGATCTTCACCGGGTCGTGGCCGCCGCGGCGCAGGTGGTCGATGTCCGCGTCGCTCATGTCGGAGATCAGCTCGGTGAGCTCCGGGTACTTGTTGAAGAAGTGCTCGCGGTTGAAGCGCCCGTCGGTCGCTGCGTACATCTGGAACTCGCCGTCGACCGTCTCGTGCAGGCGCTTGAGCAGCACGCCGTCGACATCGCGCGCAAACAGCGCATCCCAGTCCGCGCCCCAGAGGAGCTTGAGCACGTTCCAGCCGGCGCCGGCAAACAGGCCTTCCAGCTCCTGCACGATCGAGCCGTTGCCGCGCACCGGGCCGTCGAGCCGTTGCAGGTTGCAGTTCACCACGAAGATCAGGTTGTCGAGCCCGTCGCGCGCGGCGAGCGAGAGGCCGGCCAGCGATTCGGGCTCGTCCATCTCGCCATCGCCGACGAACGCCCAGACTTTGCGCCCTTCGGTCTTGAGGATGCCGCGGTCCTCGAGATAGCGCATGAAGCGCGCCTGGTAGATGGCGTTGAGCGGCCCGAGCCCCATCGAGCCGGTCGGGAACTGCCAGAACTCCGGCATCAGATACGGATGGCAATAGGAGCTCAAGCCCTTGCCGCCGGTCTCCTGCCGGTAATGCGCGAGCCGCTCTTCGGGCAGGCGCCCCTCGAGGAAGGCACGCGCGTACACGCCCGGCGCCGAATGCGGCTGGAAGTAGACCAGATCGCCGGCGTTTCCGCCGCGGAAGAAATGGTTGAAGCCGACTTCGAACAGGTCTGCGGCGGAGGCGTAGCTCGCGATATGGCCGCCGAGCTCGGCATGCGCGCGATTCGCGCGCACCACCATCGCCAGCGCGTTCCAGCGCACGATCGCCGAAATGCGGCTCTCCAGTTCCAGGTTGCCGGGAAACTGCGGCTGCTCGGCGAGCGTGACGGAGTTCTTGTAGGGCGTGTTGAGTACCGGCGGCAGCGGCACGCGGCGCGCGCGCGCATGGTCCATGAGCTTGCGCAAGAGGAACGTCGCGCGCTCGCGTCCCTCGGATGCAACAAGGGCGTCAAAGGCGTCGAGCCATTCCCGGGTCTCCAGCGGGTCCGCGTCCGGCGGGTTCACGCGCCAGAAGGCGGAAGTGACGATGTCGGCGAGGTCGGTCATGGCCGAATGGTAGTCCCGCCGTCTGTCGGTAGGCCTGTGGGCGCCCCGACTTGGCACGATTTCCCGGTGCTATACTCCGGCCCGCAGTGATTCAAAGGCAGCGCATTTGCACCCCGTACCCGTCGCGTTCAACGTCGTTCGCTCAGCGGTCCGCAGTGGCAGTCAAATCACTTCCTTGATCGTCATGCCCGGCTTCGTCGCGCCCGGAATCTGTCGCGGCATCTTTAGGGAAGTAGATTAAATGGCAACCGGTACTGTTAAGTGGTTCAACGATTCCAAGGGCTTCGGCTTCATCACCCCGACTGAGGGCGGCGAAGATCTGTTCGCGCATCACACCGCGATCCAGATGAGCGGCTTCAAGACGCTGAAGGAAGGCCAGAAGGTCGAGTTCGAAGTGAAGAAAGGCCCGAAGGGCCTGCAGGCGGCGAACATCAAGCCGCTGTAAGATTTTTCTCCGAACGAAGAAAGCCCGCCTCGGCGGGCTTTTTGCTTTATGCCAGGCGCAGGCTGCCAGTGAAATCCAGATCGTGCTCCTCGAGCACCGGCAGCGGCTCGATCAGGCCGAGCTTCTGCAGCTGCGAGGCCCAGTCGGCGACGACCCCTCCCGTGAACTGGCGCAGCAGCGTGGGCAGCATCTTCGAGTGAATGTCGTGGTCGATCAGACCGAGCAAGCGGCGCAGCGGCGGGGACAGCGGCGCGCCTTCGTCCCAGGTGCTTTTGCCGGCAGGGGTGCGGCGATAGATACAGTCGGCCATTGCAGGCCCACTATCCGACAAGGCGGGCGCGCTGGATACGGGGTTGAAGAACTTTAACGAGAACGGGTGCCGGCTGCAGGAATCGAACCCGCGACCAACGGTTTACAAAACCGCTGCTCTACCAACTGAGCTAAGCCGGCCCGGAAACTGGCCGGGATTATCCGCCTACTTGATGCGGCGCAGCGTCGGCTTGCCGCCGCCGGAGGGCTTCTTCGGCGGCTCGGGTGTTGTCGGCGCGGGGAGCGCGACGGGCGGCTTGGAGGCCACCGAGACCGACTCGGTCTCGCCCTTGATCTGCACGGCGGGCTTCGCGCCCTCGACATCGAAGGTCATGCCGTGGCCGGTCTCGCGCGCATAGAGCGCATACACATTGGTGATGGGCACCGAGATCTGGCGTGCGACGCCGCCGAAGCGCGCCGAGAATTCAATCAGCTCGTTGCCCATCTGCAGCTTGTGCACCGCGTTCGGGCTGATGTTCAGGGTGATCTCACCACCCTTCACATACTCCGGCGGCACCTGCGTGCGCGAATCGACCTTCACCGCGAGGTGCGGCGTGTAGCCGTTGTCCACGCACCATTCGAAGAGCGCACGCAGCACGTAGGGCTTGGTGGGTATTTCCTTCATTGCAACTACTTGCGCATCACCTTTTCCGACGGCGTCAGGGCCTCGATGAATGCCGGGCGCGAGAAGATGCGCTCGGCGTACTTCATGAGCGGCGCCGCGGTCTTGCCGAGCTTGATGCCGTAATGGTCGAGCCGCCACAGGAGCGGCGCGATCGCCACGTCGAGCATGGTGAAGTCGTCGCCCAGCATGTGCTTGGTCTTGGTGAACACCGGCGCGAGCTCGATCAGCCGGTCGGTGACGTGCTGGCGCGCGCGCTCGACTTGCTTCTCCTTGCCCGACTCGAGCGCCTCGATCTGCGAGAACAGCTCCACCTCCATGTTGAAGAGCATCAGGCGGGCCCGCGCGCGCATCACCGGGTCGGCCGGCATCAGCTGCGGATGCGGGAAGCGCTCGTCGATGTACTCGTTGATGATGTTCGACTCATAGAGAATCAAGTCGCGCTCGACCAGCACCGGCAGGCGGTTGTACGGATTCATCACCGCGATGTCCTCGGGCTTGTTGTAGAGGTCGACGTCGATCACCTGGAAGTCCATGCCCTTTTCGTAGAGCACGAAACGACAGCGGTGGCTGAATGGGCACGTAGTGCCCGAATAAAGTTGCATCATGGCTTATTGCGGCTCCGGAACAGGGCGCGGCGCGCCCTCGCTTACTTCACGTCTTTCCAGTATTCCCTCTTCAGCAAATACGCAAACACGAACAGCACGCCGAGCACGAACAGCACGATGATGCCGATCGGCCGGCGATAAACGCCCGAGGGCTCGCCAACGTAGACGAGGAAATTGACCAGATCGCGCACCGTGGCGTCATATTCGGCCGCGGTCTGGCTGCCCTTCGCGACCTCGGACCACTTGTACTCCACCCTGGCGTGGCTGCCTTCCTTGTGCGAGACCATCTCGAGGCCGCGCTGGCCCTGCAGTTGCCAGAGCGCATGCGGCATGCCGACGTTCGGGAACACGAGGTTGTTCCAGCCGCTGGCCGTCTTCGGGTCGCGGTAGAAGGTGCGCAGATACGTATACAGCCAGTCGGCGCCCCGCGAGCGCGATACCACCGAGAGATCGGGCGGCGCCACGCCGAACCAGGCCTTCGCCTCCTTCGGGTTGAACGCGATCTTGATCGGCTCACCGATCTTGTCGGCGGTGAACATCAGGTTGTCGCGGATCTGCTGCTCATTGAGGCCGATCTCCTTCAGGCCCTCGTAGCGCATGAACTGCAGGCCGTGGCAGCCGAGGCAGTAGTTCATGTAAGTGCGCGCGCCCGACTGCAGGCTCACCAGGTCGCGCGGATCGTTCGGCGAGCGGTCGAGCCGGTAGCCCTCGGCGGCGGGCGCCAGCGCGGGCATTAGGAAGAGCAGAGTCGCGAGGATTGTCTTCATCGCCGGCTCAATGAAAGCTGACGCGCTCGGGCACCGGCCGCAGCTTGTCGCGCGCCGTGTACCAGGGCATCAGGAAGAAAAACAGGAAGTAGATCACCGTGCACACGCGCGCCACCCAGGTGGCGACGTCCTTGGTGTCGAGGAAGAACGCGTCGAAGCCGAACTGGCCCCACACCGTGGTCGGCTCGGTGCCCAGATAACCCAGCACCAGGAACACGACGATGAACAGCGCGAGCCACGCCTTGTACAGGCTGCCGCGGTAGCGGATCGACTTCACCGGACTGCGGTCGAGCCACGGCAGGAAGAACAGAATCATCGTCGCGATGCCCATCGCCATCACGCCCGGGAACTGCGAGTGGAACAGCGGCGGCACCGCGCGCAGGATCGAGTAGTACGGCGTGAAGTACCAGACCGGCGCGATGTGTTGCGGCGTCTTCAGCGGGTCGGCCGGTATGAAGTTGTTGTTCTCGAGGAAGTAGCCTCCCACCTCCGGGGTGAAGAACATGACGAAGCAGAAGATCATGAGAAACACCACCGCGCCGACCAGGTCCTTGACCGTGTAGTACGGATGGAAGGGAATCGCGTCCAGGTAATGGCCGTCGGGCCCTTTCAGCTTCTTGGCGTCCACGCCGTCGGGGTTGTTCGAGCCGACGTCGTGCAGCGCCAGCAGGTGCGCCGTCACCAATCCGAGCAGCACCAGCGGGAAGGCGATCACGTGCAGCGCGAAGAAGCGGTTGAGCGTCGCATCCGAGACCACGTAGTCGCCGCGGATCCAGAGCGCGAGATCCGGGCCGATGAAGGGCACCGTGCCGAACAGATTCACGATCACCTGCGCGCCCCAGTACGACATCTGTCCCCAGGGCAGCAGATAGCCGAAGAAGGCCTCGCCCATCAGCGTGAGATAGATCAGCACGCCGAAGATCCACACCAGCTCGCGCGGCTCCTTGTGCGAGCCGTAGAGCAGCGCACGGAACATGTGCAGGTAGACGACGATGAAGAACGCCGAGGCGCCGGTCGAGTGGATGTAGCGCAGGATCCAGCCGCCCGGCACGTCGCGCATGATGTACTCGACCGAGCCGAAGGCGAGAGTCGCATCCGGCTTGTAGTTCATCGTCAGGAAAATTCCCGAGACGATCTGGATCACCAGCACCAACAGCGCGAGCGAGCCGAAGAAATACCAGAAGTTGAAGTTCTTCGGCGCGTAGTACTCGGAGGCGTGCTTGCGCCATTCCGAAGCCACCGTAGGCATGCGCGAGTCGAACCAGTGCCACAGGCGTGCGACCATGCCTACGCTCCCTTGGTTTTTTCGTCTTCACCGATGACCATCGCGGTCTCGGTGGTGAACGTATAGGGCGGCACTCGCAGATTGGTCGGCGCGGGCGCGCCGCGGAAGACGCGGCCTGCATAGTCGAACTTGGAGCCGTGGCACGGACAATAGAAGCCGCCGGGCCAGTCGGCGCCCATCTCGGCCTTGGCTTCCATGCTCTTCAGCTGCGGCGAGCAGCCGAGATGCGTGCACACCCCTTCCATCACCATGATGTCCGGCTTGGCCGAGCGGTACTCGTTCTGCGCGTACTTCGGCTGCTCGGAAGCCTTCGACGCGGGATCCGAGAGGCGGGGCTCCGCTGCCTTCAGCGAAGCGAGCATCTCCGGCGTGCGCCGCAGCACCCAGACCGGTTTGCCGCGCCATTCGATCACCGCGAGCTCGCCGGGTGCGACGCGCGACAGATCGACTTGCACCGGAGCGCCGGCCGCGCGCGCACGCTCGGAAGGCCACATGCTGACGACGAAGGGAACTGCCGCGCCAAGGCCGGCGGCGGCCCCCACGGCAGAGGTGGCGACCACCAGGTTGCGCCGCGCTGAGTTGACCTTCGGGTCTGGTTTTTCGTTGTCGTTCATGAAGATGGAGTTCTTGTGAGAGGGCGCAAAAGCTCGCGATTGTAGCGGCGCGCTTCGCCCTTGTCCACGATTTCGCTTGTAAGCGCTTAGTTTTCAAGGGGATTTTTGTATACTAGGCGCCCTTCCCATGCTGCGTCTTTGGCTCATCTTTGCGCAGGCCGCGACGATTGCCGTCGCTGCACTGTTCGTCGTCTCGACATTCCGCCCGGAATGGCTGCCGGCGCGCGGCACGTCCACGGCTGCCCTGGTGCAAAACGCCGCGCCGTCAGCGTCGACGCTTACGCGCGCGGGCTCGTATAGCGATGCGGTGCAGCGCGCGACGCCTTCCGTAGTGAACATCTTCACTTCCAAGGAAGTGCGCGCGCAACGTCATCCGCTGCTCAACGATCCGATCTTCCGGCGCTTCTTCGGCGATCAACTGCCCGACGAAGCGCAGCGCGCCTCGAGCCTCGGCTCGGGTGTGATCGTCAGCACCAGCGGCTACGTGCTCACCAACCATCATGTGGTGGAAGCGGCCGACGAGATCGAAGTCGCGCTCGCCGATGGCAAGCGACTGCTCGCGAAGGTCGTAGGCAACGACCCGGAGACCGACCTCGCCGTGCTGCGGGTGGGTTCGGAGAGTCTGCCGGCGATCAGCTTCGGCTCTTCGGAAGCCTTGCGCGTCGGCGACGTGGTGCTCGCCATCGGCAATCCCTTTGGCGTCGGGCAGACGGTCACCAGCGGCATCGTCTCGGCGCTCGGGCGCACCGGCCTGGGCATCAACACCTTCGAGAACTTCATCCAGACCGATGCCGCCATCAACCCGGGCAATTCCGGCGGCGCGCTGATCGATGCCTCCGGCAATCTCGTCGGCATCAATACCGCGATCTTCTCGCGCTCGGGCGGCTCGATGGGCATCGGCTTCGCCATTCCGGTATCGACCGCCAAGATGGTGCTCGACCAGATCGTGAAGAGCGGCAGCGTGACGCGCGGCTGGATCGGCGTCGAAGTGCAGGAGATCACGCCGCCGGTTGCCGAATCGTTCAAGCTCGAAAGCACACGCGGCGCGCTGATCGCGGGGGTGCTGCGCGGCGGACCGGCCGACAAGGCGGGCGTCAAGCCGGGCGACGTGCTGCTCGAGGTCCAGGGCAAGCCGGTCGCCGACCCCGCCGGCATGCTGAACCTGATCGCCGCGCTGGCGCCGGGCCAAGCAGCGAAGGTCAGGCTCAAGCGCCAGGGCCAGAGCGTCGACGCCAACATCACCGTCGGGCGACGGCCGAAGCCGCAAGCGCGCGCTGAATAGCGCGCTTACTTCTGCATGAACGCGCCGATCCGGTCGGCGACTTTGCCGATCGAAAAAAGGCCGTCCAGATGTCCGCTCGTGCCGTCGATCTCGTAGAACTCCACCTGATTACCCTGCGCGCGCAACTTGTCCGCCGAGCGCCGCGAAAGCTCCGGCGGAAATAGAAGATCAGTCTTCGCTGGCAGGAAGAGCACTTTCGCCTTGATCCGCGCCTGTTCCTTCTCCAGGTTGTAGAGCTGGTTGGCCTTTACCAGCCATACGAAGTGACCCGCGTCCGAGGCTGCAGCCCTGGCCTGACCCGACTTCTGCAGCGAGTCTTCGATGGCGAACAGATTGCCCATCGCGTCGCCGGGATTCTTACCTTCAGCCGCCCATTTATATCCATGCACTTTCTCTGCCCACGAGAAGTGCACAGTGGTGAAACTGACCAGGGTCAAGGCCTGGGCAAGTCCTTCGGTCGGCTCGGCGCCACCGTAATAGTCGCCGCCTTTCCAGTTGGGATCGAGCCTGATCGGGCTGGCCCATACGTTGGCGAATTCGATCACGTACGGATGGACGTCGAGGCCGGGGCCGATGACGTGGATCACGCGCTCTACGAAATCCGGATATTCGGCGGCCCACTGCATCGCCTGAAGCGATCCCATCGAAGCACCGGCGGCCGCCGCGAGCTTCTTGACGCCGAGAGAATCGAGCAGCGCTTTGTGGACGCGCACGAAGTCGGCGATGGAGACTACCGGGAAGCTCGCGCCATAGGGCTTGCCGGTGTCCGGGTTGGTGGTTGCCGGCCCGCTGGTGCCCACCATTGGGCTCTTCACGTTCAGATTGACCAGCGTATCGGCGCTCACCACGAAATACTTGTCGGTATCGATCGCCTTTCCGGGGCCGATGATCGCGTCCCAATACCCGGCCGTCTTTTCGTCGGCTTTATAGCGGCCGGCGGCGTGCGATGTCCCGGAGAAAAAGTGCGCGACGAACACGACGTTGGTGCCGGCGGCGTTGAGCTTGCCGTAGGTCTCGTAGCCCACGCGCACATTCTTGATCTGCTTTCCGCCCTGCGTCGTGTACTGCGGCAGCGTGAAGAACTTCTTTTCGGTGATGAGCAGCGGCTGCGCGAAGGCGGCCGGCGCAAAGAGCGCCAGTGCCAGCGCGAAGCAGGCGAATCGGTTACTCATGTGGTCCCCCCAGGTTGTTCCGCGAGCCGATGGTGCCACGCAACCGCAGGTGCGGGCAACGACTAGCGCGTCTCGGCCGGCTCGGTGCTGCCCGTCTCGCGGCGCGCCGAAATGAAACGCGAGAAGAAAAGGCCCGCCTCGTAGAGCACGCACATCGGCACCGCCAGCATGAACTGGGACAACACGTCCGGCGGCGTCACTACCGCGGCGACCACGAAGGCGCCCACGATCACGTACGGCCGCGCATCCTTCAGCTGCTGGATGGTCACCACGCCCATGCGCACCAGCACGATCACCACGATCGGGATCTCGAATGTGACGCCGAAGGCGAGGAACATGGTGATCACGAAACTGAAATACGCCTCGATGTCGGGCGCCGGCGTGATCGACTTCGGCGCAAAGCCGTGGATGAAGGCGAACACCTTCTGGAACACGAAGAAGTAGCAGAACCCGACGCCGGAGAGGAACAGCGCGGTGCTCGCCACCACGAGCGGCAGGGCGAGCTTCCTTTCGTGCTCGTAGAGTCCCGGCGCGACGAAGGCCCACGCCTGGTACAGCACAAAGGGCAGCGCGATGAGAAATGCCGCGAGCGCCGTCACCTTCACGGGAACCATGAAAGGCGTGATCACGCCGGTGGCGATCATCTTCGCGCCTTCGGGCAGCGCGCTCATCAGCGGCGCTGCCAGCAGATCGTAGATGTATCCAGAACCGGGCCAGATGAAAAGCGCAATGAACAGCACCAGCACCGCGCCCACCGCCTTCATCAGCCGCTCGCGCAGCTCGATGAGGTGCGAGATGAAGCTTTCCTGGTCGCTCACGCGGATTTTTGCTCTTGGGCCGGCTTCTCGGCTACGGGCTCCGGCTTTTTCTCTCCCTCGACCGCCTTGTTGAGCTCGTCGGCGGTCTTGGTGAGTTCGCTATCGACCGCCGTGTGCATCTCGCTTGCCGCCTTCTCCATCGAGTCGCGCATCTTGCGCAGCTCTTCGAGCTCGATCTCGCGGTTGATGTCGGCCTTGACGTCGGACACATAGCGCTGCATCCGGCCGAGGAGATGCCCGACGGTGCGCGCCACGCGCGGCAGTTTCTGCGGCCCGATGACGATCAGCGCCACGACGCCGATCACCAAGAGCTCGGAAAATCCAATGTCGAACATCGCTAGAGACTAAAAAGGCGCCGCGGGGGCGCCTTGGTGGGACCGGAGTAAGAGCTCAGGCCTTGTGCTCGGTCTTGCCGCGCACTTCGCCCTCGACGGTCTTGCCGGTAACCTGGGGTGCCGGGCTGGTCTCTGCCGGCTTGTCGGTGCCTTCGCGCATCCCGTCCTTGAAACCGCGCACGGCACCGCCGAGATCCGCGCCGATGTTGCGCAGCTTTTTCGTGCCGAAGATCAGCATCACGATGACCAGAACGATCAGCCAATGCCAAATGCTGAACGAGCCCATAAGAGTCTCCTAGCTTTGCGCCGAGGCTTCCATCGGCGCGGAACCTAATTTCTCCTCGAGAGCATCGGGCCGAGCGGATCCGGCCCGCCGAGAACATGCAAGTGCACATGATACACCTCCTGATGCCCGACCCGGCCGTTGTTGACGATGGCGCGGAAGCCATCGGTGGCGCCAGCCTCGCGCGCGAGCCGCCCCGCGAGCGCGAGCATCTTGCCGAGCGCCGCCTGATGCGCGGGCTGCGCGTCGTAGAGCGTAGCGATGTGCGCTTTCGGCACGAGCAGGAAATGCACCGGCGCCTGCGGCCGGATGTCGTGGAACGCCATCACCTCGTCGTCGTCGTAGATCTTGTTGGCGGGAATCAGGCCGCGCGCGATCTTGCAAAAAATGCAGTTCGGATCCATGCGGGGATCGGTCACTTTTTCCTCGCCGCTTTCTCGTCGAGCCCGGAAATACCCTCGCGGCGGTGCATCTCCGCCAGCACGTCGGCCGGGCCGAGGCCGTAGCGCGCGAGCACGATCATCGAGTGAAACCACAGGTCAGCCGTCTCGCGCACCAGCGCGAGGCGATCGCCGCTCTTCGCCGCGAGCACGGTCTCGGTCGCCTCCTCGCCGATCTTTTTCAGCATCGCGTCCTCGCCCTTGGCGAAGAGCTGCGCGACGTACGACTTTTCGGCGTCACCGTCCTTGCGCTGGTTGATGGTCGCAGCGATGCGCTCGAGGGTTTCATAAAGACCTGGCTTTATTTCTTGTCTCATTTCTTGTAGATGGCCGAAGGATCCTTCAGCACCGGATCCGTGGTCACCCAGCTCCCATTCTCGAGTTTGCGAAAGAAGCAGCTCTCGCGGCCGGTGTGGCAGGCGATGCCGCCGACCTGCTCGACCTGCAGCAGCACGGCATCGGCATCGCAGTCCAGGCGCAGCTCGCGCACTTTCTGCACATGCCCGGACTGCTCGCCCTTGCGCCACAGCCGCCGGCGCGAGCGCGACCAGTACACCGCCTCGCCCTTCTCTGCGGTCTGCTGGAGCGCCTCGCGATTCATCCAGGCGACGGTCAGCACGCGACCGCTGGCGGCGTCCTGCGCCACGGCAGCGATCAGGCCGTCCTTGTTCCAAGGCACCTCGTCGAGCCAAGCGCTCATTCGCGTACCTCGATGCCTCGGCTGCGTAGGTGCGCCTTGGCCTCGCGAACGGTGAATTCGCCGAAGTGGAAAATGCTCGCCGCGAGTACCGCATCGGCTTTGCCTTCCAGCACGCCTTGCGCGAGGTGCTCGAGGTTGCCGGCGCCGCCCGAAGCGATTACCGGCACGCCGACCGCCTCGGACACCGCGCGCGTCAGCGCCAGATCGAAGCCGTCGCGCGTGCCGTCGCGGTCCATGCTGGTGAGCAGGATCTCGCCCGCACCGGCGCCTTGCATGCGCTTTGCCCAGTCGATGACGTCGATTCCCGTGGCGCGTCGCCCGCCGTGGGTGTAGACCTCCCAGCCGCCGCCGTTACGCTTGGCGTCGATCGCCACCACGATGCATTGGTTGCCGACGATGCCGGAAGCTTCGCGCACCAGGCCCGGATTCTGCACCGCGGCAGTGTTGATCGATACTTTGTCGGCGCCGGCATTGAGCAGCCGGCGAACATCCTCGACCTTGCGCACGCCGCCGCCCACCGTGAGCGGAATGAAGACGCGCGCCGCGACCGCTTCGATGACGTGCAGCAGGATGTCGCGCTCGTCCGAGCTCGCGGTAATGTCCAGGAAGCACAGTTCGTCCGCGCCTTCGCCGTCGTAGCGCGCGGCGATTTCAATGGGGTCGCCGGCGTCGCGCAGGCCGACGAAGTTGACGCCCTTCACCACCCGGCCGGCGGTGACGTCCAAGCAAGGTATGACACGTTTCGCGAGCCCCATCAGGCTTTGCCCAATGCCTTGTCGGCGGCGGCCTGTGCGCTTTTGAGCTCGAGCTTGCCTTCGTAGAGCGCGCGGCCGGCAATCGCGCCGATGATGCCTTCGGGCACCAGCTTGCTGCACACCGCCTGGATGTCCTCGACGCTGTTCAGACCGCCGGAAGCGATGATCGGCGTCTTGGTCGACTGCGCGAGGCGCAGCGTGGCTTCGATATTGATGCCGCTCATCATGCCGTCGCGGCCGATGTCGGTGTAGACCAGCGCCTCGATGCCGTAGTCCTCGTACTTCTTGGCGAGATCGACGACGTCATGGCCGGTGAGCTTGGACCAGCCTTCGACCGCCACCTTGCCGTCCTTGGCGTCGAGCCCGGCGATGATGTGCCCCGGGAACGCGTAGCAGGCATCGGAGAGAAAACCCGGATTCTTCACCGCCGCGGTGCCGATCACGATATAGGTGACGCCGGCGTCGAGGTAGCTCTCGATCGTGTCGAGGTCGCGGATCCCGCCGCCGACCTGGATCGGCACCTGCTCGCCGACCGCGGCGATCATGTCGCGGATCATCTTCTCGTTCTTTGGCCGACCGGCAATGGCGCCGTTCAGATCGACGATGTGCAGCCGGCGCGCGCCCTGCTTCGCCCAATGCCGCGCCATCTCAACCGGGTTGTCGGAAAACACCGTGGCCGTGTTCATGTCGCCCTGCTTCAGGCGCACGCAGCGGCCGTCTTTCAGATCAATCGCGGGGATGATGAGCACTGTTGTGCTCGATGCAGTTCAAGAACGATGCAATCAGGGACGCCAGCGCACGAAGTTGGAGAGGAGTTGCAGGCCGGCGGACTGGCTTTTCTCAGGGTGGAACTGTACCGCAAAAATATTATCCCGGGCCACGGCGCAGGTAAAGGGCACGCCATAGACGCAGGTCGCTGCGGCGAGCGCGCGGTCCGAGGGCGCCGCATAGTAGCTGTGCACGAAATAGAAGCGGCTCTTGTCGCTGATGCCGGCCCAGAGCGCATGTGCGCCTTGCTGCACCACCTCGTTCCAGCCCATGTGCGGGATTTTCAGCCCGGAGAGCTCGAAACGCGGCACGTTACCCTGCAGCACGCCCAATCCGCGGGTATCGCCCTCCGCGCCATGCTCGAACAGCATCTGCAGGCCAAGGCACAGGCCGAGGTAGGGCTTGTCGCGCAGCGCTTCGAGCACCGCTTCGCGCGCCCCGCTTGCCGCCAGGCTGCGCATGCAGTCCGGCAGCGCTCCCTGGCCGGGCACCACGACCCGCTCGGCCGAGCGGATGAGCGCCGGGTCCGCGGTGACCAGCACCTGCGCCTCCGGCGCGACGTGCTCCAGCGCCTTCGAGACCGAGCGCAGATTGCCCATGCCGTAATCCACTACCGCGATGCGCACCGCAGCTCTCTCTAAAGGGAGCCCTTGGTGGAAGGGATCTCGCCCTGCGTGCGCGGATCACGCTCGACCGCCATGCGCAGCGCACGCGCGAAGGCCTTGAACATGGTCTCGCACTGGTGGTGGGCGTTGTCGCCGCGCAGGTTGTCGATGTGCAGCGTCACCTGGGCGTGATTGACGAAGCCCTGGAAGAACTCGTGCACCAGGTCGACGTCGAACTCGCCGATCAGGCCGCGCGTGAATTTCACGTGGTACTCGAGCCCGGGGCGGCCGGAGAAGTCGATCACCGCGCGCGACAAGGCCTCGTCGAGGGGCACGTAGGCATGTCCGAAGCGGCGCACGCCCGCCTTGTCGCCGATGGCGCGCGCGCAGGCCTGGCCGAGCGTGATGCCGATGTCTTCGACCGTGTGGTGCGCGTCGATGTGCAAGTCACCCTTGGCGTCGATCTCGAGATCGAGCATGCCGTGGCGCGCGATCTGGTCGAGCATGTGCTCGAGGAACGGCAGGCCGGTGGCGAGCTTGGCGACGCCGCGACCGTCCAGGTCGAGCTTGACGCGGATCTGGGTTTCCTTGGTGTTGCGGGCGACTTCGGCAGTACGCATGTTCAGAGCGCTTCCTTCAGCGCGTTGAGGAGTATACGGTTTTCGTCCGGCGTGCCGACCGTGATGCGCAGGCAGTTGGCCAGCCCCGGATGCAGGTTGCGCACCAGCACGCCCTGTCGCTTCAGCGCCTCGTAACTGCGGTCGGCGTCGGCGACGCGCAGCAGGAAGAAATTGGCCTCGGAGGGAAATACCGTCACGCCCTTGAATGCCGCGAGCGCCGGTCCGAGCTTCGCGCGTTCGGCGCGGATCAGCGCCGCCTGCGCTTCCAGCGCATCAAGGTGCTCGAGCGCGAAGCCCGCCGCGGCCTGCGTCAGGACGTTCACGTTGTAGACCTGGCGCACCTTGTTCAACTGGTCGATCCATTCCGGCCGGCCGGCGAGATAACCCAGGCGGATGCCGGCGAGGCCGAGCTTGGACACCGTGCGCAGCACCAGCAGGTTGCGAAAGCGCGGCAGGTGATCCATGAAGGTCTTGCCGGCGAACACGTGGTAGGCCTCGTCCAGCACGACGACACCGGGCGCGGCCTCCAGCACACGCAGCACGTCCGCCTGCGGGTAGAGCACGCCGGTGGGATTGTTCGGGTAGGCGAGAAACACGAGCGCCGGCGGCTCCTCGCGCATGCGCGCGATGAAGGCGTCGGCGTCGAAGGAAAAATCCTCGCGCAGCGGCACCGCCACGGCGCGCATGCGCGAGAAGGTGGCGTTCATGCTGTACATCACGAAGGTCGGCGCCGGATACATGAGTGCCGCGCCGGGACGGGCGAGGGCCAGGGTCAGGACCTGGATCAGATCGTCCGAGCCGTTGCCCAGCAGCACTTCCATTCCCGCTGGGACGCGCATCTTGCGCTTGATCAGCTCGCGCAGCGCGCGCGGATTCGGCTCGGGATAGCGGTTCAGCGCCACCCGCGATAGCACCTCGGCCAGTTCGCGCCGCAGCGCCTCGGGCAAGGGATACGGATTCTCCATCGCGTCGAGCTTCACCATGCCGGCGGGTTCCGCCACGTGATAGGCGGACATCGCCAGCACTTCCGGACGCACCAGCTTGTCGGGCGTCATTTACTGAACCTCATTTGCGCCGCGCGCGCGTGCGCGCCGAGACCTTCACCATCAGCGAGTGTCGCAGCGATGCGGCCGAGGCTGTCGGCGGCGGCGCGCGAAACCTCGATCAGGCTGGTGCGCTTCTGGAAGTCATAGACCCCGAGGGGTGAGGAAAAGCGCGCGCTGCCCGAGGTCGGCAGGACATGATTGGGTCCCGCGCAGTAGTCGCCGATCGCCTCCGAGCTCCAGCGGCCGAGGAAGATGGCACCCGCATTGCCGAGCTTGGGCAGCAGGCGGCCGGGAGCGTCCACCAGCAGCTCGAGGTGCTCGGGCGCAATGCGACTTGCCAGGGCGCAGGCTTCGTCCAGATCGCGCGTCAGGATGAGCGCGCCGCGCGCCTTGAGCGACGCTGCGATGACGCGCTTCCTCGGCATTTCCTGCAGGAGAGGCCCGATCGCCGCTTCGACCGCATCGAGATGCGGGCCATCGGGCGACAGCAGCAGCGCCTGCGCGTCTTCGTCGTGCTCTGCCTGCGAGAAGAGATCCATCGCCACCCACTCGGCCGGCGCGCTGCCATCGGAGATGACGAGGATTTCGGAAGGTCCGGCGATCATGTCGATGCCGACTTCGCCGAACACCTGGCGCTTCGCCTCGGCGACATAGGCGTTGCCCGGGCCGACGATCTTGTCCACGCGCGGCACCGAGGGCGTGCCGTAGGCGAGCGCTGCGACGGCCTGCGCGCCGCCGATGCTGATCACGCGATCGACGCCCGCCAGCGCCGCCGCCGTAAGCACGAGCGCGTTCGGATTCGGGCTCACCATGACGAGCTCGCGCACGCCAGCCACCTTTGCCGGCACTGCGTTCATCAGAACGGTGGACGGGTAAGCCGCCTTGCCACCCGGCACATAGATGCCCACACGGTCGAGCGGCGTGATGCGCTGGCCGAGCCGCGTGCCGTCGGCCTCGGTGTATTCCCAGGAAGCCTGCGCCTGCCTTTCGTGAAACACCCGGATCCTGGCCTGCGCCGCGCGCAGCGCCTCGAGCTGCGCTCGCGAAGCGTCAATGCGCGGTTTGAGCTCGAGCTCGGCGACCGAACGCGCGGTCGCCTTGTCCAGGCGCCTTGCGTAGCGCAGCAGCGCCGCATCGCCGCGCGAGCGCACGTCGGCAAGGATGCGCGCGACGATCTTGCGCAGCTTCGCGTCGGCCGCAGCCTCGTAGCGCGTCAGAGCGGCGAGCTTCGCTTCGAAGCCGCGATCGGTCGTCGAGAGTCGTCGCACTTTCATGCGCGCGCCGCCTGCGCAAACGCGTCGATCAAAGGCTGCAGTGCTACGCGCTTGGTCTTGAGCGCGGCCTGGTTGACGATCAGCCGCGCCGAGACCGGCATGATTTCCTCAACGGCGACAAGCCCGTTGTCGCGAAGGGTGCGTCCCGTCGCCACCAGGTCGACGATGGCATCTGCCAGGCCGGTGAGCGGCGCGAGTTCCATCGAGCCGTAGAGCCGGATCAGGTCGACGTGCACGCCCTTGGTCGCAAAGTGCTCGCGCGTGGTGTTCACATACTTGGTCGCCACACGCAGCCGCGCGCCTTGGGCGACCGCCTTCTCGTAGTCGAAGCCTTTGCGCACGGCAACCATCATGCGGCAACGGGCGATGCCGAGGTCGAGCGGCTGGTAGAGACCCTCGCCGCCATGCTCGACCAGCACGTCACGCCCGGCGATGCCGAGGTCTGCGCCGCCGTGCTCCACGTAGGTCGGGGTATCGCTTGCGCGAACCACGATCAACCGCACGTCCCGGCGGTTGGTGGTGAGAACTAGTCGGCGCGAAGTTTCCGGGTCGTGCCTAGGCCGGATGCCGACGCGGGCGAGCAGCGGCGCGGTCTCGTCGAAGATCCGCCCCTTCGACAACGCAATGCTGATGCTCGCCATGTGCCATTCCGCAAACCGTCTAGAAAAGTGCCAGGGGGGCGCATTCTATCGCAGATACAGAGCACTAGCCGATTCTCTCGATGCGCGCGCCGAGCGCGCCGAGCTTGGTCTCGAGCGCCTCGTAGCCGCGGTCGAGGTGATAGATGCGATCGACCACCGTCTCGCCGTCGGCCACCAGCCCCGCGATCACCAGCCCGGCCGAAGCACGCAGATCGGTGGCCATGACGGTTGCGCCCTGCAGGCGCTCGACGCCGCGCACCACCGCGGTATTTCCCTGGATCGAGATGTCGGCACCCAGGCGCTGCAGCTCCAGGGCGTGCATGAAGCGGTTCTCGAAGATCGTTTCGGTGATCATCGCCGTGCCTTCGGCGATGCTCGCGAGCGCCATGAACTGCGCCTGCATGTCGGTAGCAAACCCCGGAAACGGCGCGGTGCGCACGCTCACGGCTTTCGGTCGCCCCGCGGCCTCGATCTCGATCGCGCCGCCGCCGAGGCGGATTTCGGCGCCGGCTTCGCGCAGCTTCTCCAGCGTCGCATCGAGCGCGTCGGGCGCGGCGCCCACCAGCCGCACGCGGCCACCGGTGGCCGCGGCCGCCGCGAGATAGGTGCCGGTCTCGATGCGGTCGGGCATCACGTGGTGCTCCGCGCCACCGAGGGAGCGCACGCCCTCGATGCGGATCACATCGCTGCCAGCGCCCTCGATCTTTGCGCCCATGGCGGTAAGGCAACGGGCAAGGTCGAGCACTTCCGGCTCGCGTGCCGCGTTCTCGAGGAGCGTGGTGCCTTCGGCGAGCGTCGCCGCCATCATCAGGTTCTCGGTGCCGGTGACGGTCACCATGTCCATGACGATGCGCGCACCGTGCAGGCGCTCGGCCGCCGCATGCATGTAGCCGTGCTCCATGGCGATCGTCGCGCCCATCGCTTGCAGTCCTTTGACGTGCTGGTCGACCGGCCGCTGCCCGATGGCACAGCCGCCAGGCAGCGAGACCTTGGCCTGGCCGCAGCGCGCGAGCAGCGGTCCGAGCACCAGCACCGAGGCACGCATCGTCTTCACCAGATCGTAGCCCGCCGTCGGTTCCGTGATGCGCGCGGCGTGCAGCACCATGCGTCCGGCCGACGGCGGCTCGGCGGCGACACCCATCTGGCGCAGGAGCTTCGCCATGGTGCGCACATCCATCAGCAGCGGCACGTTGGCGAGGCGCAGCGGCTCGCCCGTCAGGAGCGCGGCGCACATGATCGGCAGCGCGGCGTTCTTCGCGCCCGAGATGCGCACTTCGCCCTCGAGCGGCACGCCGCCGCGGATGCGCAGCTTATCCACCGGGGCGCCATTCCTCCGGCGTCAGCGTGCGCATCGAGAGCGCGTGGATCTCCTCGCGCATGCGATCGCCGAGCGCCGCATAGACCAGCTGATGGCGCTGCACGCGGTTGCGCCCGGCGAACTGCGCCGAGACGATGAGCGCCTGGAAATGCTGGCCGTCGCCCACGACTTCGACATGCTCGCAGGCGAGCCCGGCCTGGATGCCCTGCTGGATGCTTTCCGGTGTGACCATCAATATCTCATCTTGTAGCCCGATTTCAGCAACGCAAGAGTGACCGAGGATACGGCCAACAGGAAGGCAAAAACTATCGCGAGGCTGGCGAGCGGTGGAAAATCGGAGGCACCGAAGAAGCCGTAGCGGAAGCCATCGACCATGTAGAAGAACGGGTTGGCGTGGGACAGCTGCTGCCAGACCGGCGGCAGGGAATGGATCGAGTAGAACACGCCGGAAAGGAAGCTGAGCGGCAGCACGACGAAGTTCTGGAACGCGGACACCTGGTCGATCTTGTCCGAGACCACGCCGGCGACCAGGCCGAGCGTGCCGAGCAGCGCGGCGCCGAGCAACGCGAAGGCGAGTACCCAAAGCGGCGCCTGCACGCGCAGTTCGACGAACCACACGGTCACGGCGAGCACACAGAGGCCGACCACCAGGCCACGCACTACCGCAGCGACCACATAGGCGGCAAAGAACTCGGCATAGGAGATCGGCGCAATCAGGACGAAGACGATGTTGCCGGTGATCTTCGACTGGATCAGGCTCGAGGAGCTGTTGGCGAAGGCGTTTTGCAGCACGCTCATCATCACCAGCCCCGGCACCAGGAACGCGGTGTAGCGCACGCCTTCGTACACTTCGAGGCGCCCTTCCAGAGCATGGCCGAAGATCACGAGATAAAGAAGCGTCGTCAGCACCGGTGCCGCGATGGTCTGGACGCTCACCTTGAAAAAGCGCAGCAGCTCCTTGTGGCAGAGCGTCAGGAAACGGCTCATGACCCGCGCCCGGTGACCCGCAGAAAAACTTCTTCGAGGTCGGGCGGCGCGAGCTCCATCTCGCGGATGCCGACGCCGGCCTGGCGCAGCCGCGCCAGCGCCTCTTCGAGGTCGCGGTAGCTCGCAAGGCGCAGCCGGAACTGCGCGCCGTCGGCCTCGAGCACGCTGCCCGGCAGGCCGGCGGGCAGAACCTCGCGGTCGAGGTGCAGGCGCAGCTCGACGCCGGAAAAGCTGCCGAGCAGGTTGCGCGTCGTATCGAGCGCCGCGATGCGTCCCTCCTTCAGCATGGCGATGCGGCTGCAGTGCGCCTCGGCCTCCTCGAGGTAATGCGTGGTCAGCACGATGCTGTGGCCGTCGCGATTCATGCGGCGCACGAAGCGCCACAGCCCCTGGCGCAGCTCGACGTCGACGCCCGCGGTGGGCTCGTCGAGCACGATGACCGGGGGCTTGTGCACCAGCGCCTGCGCCACCAGCACGCGGCGCTTCATGCCGCCGGAGAGCGAGCGCATGTTGGCGTCCGCCTTGGCGGTGAGGTCGAGGTGATGCATCACCTCGTCGATCCACGGGTCGTTGCGGCGCAGTCCGTAGTAGCCCGACTGCAGCCGCAGCGTCTCGCGCACGGTGAAGAACGGGTCGAACACCAGCTCCTGCGGCACCACGCCGAGCTGCTGCCGCGCGCGCCGATACTCGGTCAGCACGTCGGCGCCCATCACCCGCGCCGTACCGACATCGGCGCGCACCAGGCCGGCGATCACGTTGATGAGAGTGGTCTTGCCGGCGCCGTTCGGCCCGAGCAAGCCGAAGAACTCGCCTTGCTCGACCTCGAGGCTGACGCCGGCGAGCGCGCGCACGCTGCCGTAGCGCTTCTCGACGTCGTGGACTTCTATCGCTTTCAGGAGGTGGGCAGCAGACGGTCCACGCCGTAAAGGCGCGCGATGGTGCGCAGCGACTCGGGCAGGTTGGTGAAGACGAGGGTGCGATCATGCAGCCGCGCCTCGCGCAGCCAGGCGAGCAGCAGCGCGAGCAGGGCCGAATCCATTTCGCTTACCTCGCCGAGGTCAACGGTCTGCACACCTTCGGCGAGATGGCGCTTGCCCTCGTCGAGGAGTGCCGCGGCGTTGCCCAGCGTTACGGCACCGGAGAGCACCAGGCGTGAGCCTTCGCGACGGATCATTTCTTGTCGGCAACCCCGCCCGCGTCGAGGGAGCGGTTCTTGGCGCTCAGGTTCTTCAGCAGGCCGTCGATGCCGGACTCGCGCACCGCGTTATTGAACTCGGTGCGATAGTTCGCCACCAGGCTGACGCCGCCGACCGAGACGTCGTAGACCTTCCATCCGGCGGCGGTCTTCTCCATGCTGTAGTCGATCGGCACCGGCTGCGCGCCGGGCTGCAGCACGCGCACCTGCACCGTCACCTCGGTGTCCGTCGGCTTGGCGCGCAGCGGGCGGAAATCGAACTTCTGCTCGCTGTAGGCGGCGAGTGCGCTCGCGTACGTGCGCACCAGCAGCGTGCGGAACTCTTCGGTGAGGCGCTTTTTCTGCTCGGGATTCGCCTTGTTCCAGCTCTGCCCCATGGCGAGCGCGGTCATCGCGCTGAAATTAAAATGCGGCAGGACTTTGGCATCGATCAGCTGGACCAGCTTGGTGCGGTTGCCGGCCTTGATCTCCTTGTCCTTGGCGATCAGCTCGACCACTTCGAGGGTCACGGTCTTCACGAGCTGATCGGGCGCCGCGTCCTGCGCCGGCGCAAGCTGCGCAAAGCCGAGCGCAACCACCGCGGCCAGTGCCTTAACGAGGCTTCTTCTCATCGACATCTTCGGGGTCCTTCTCCCTTGGCGGACGGCCATCGTAGACCAGGCTGCGGCGGCGCTGCAGATAGGCGTCGCGCTGGAATATGTACTTGTCGAGCGCGGCTTCCTCGAGGATGCGGCTCGCATCGAGCAGGTCGGCGCGGGTTTGCGTGAGCCGCAGGCCCACCAGCCCATATTCCAAGTGATACGGCCGTACCTCGGTCAGCGGGTCGGTATAGAGGTCGATTCCCGTGCCGATGCCGTCGCGCACCGTGCTCGAGCCGAGGATCGGCAGCACCAGATACGGCCCGGGCCTGGCGCCCCAGCGGCCGAAGGTCTGGCCGAAATCCTCGTTGTGCTTTTCATATCCCATATCGGTAGCGATGTCATGGATGCCGAGCAGGCCGACAGTGCTATTAAACGCCACACGCGCCCAGTCGCTGACACCGTCTTCAAATTTGCCTTGCAGGAAATTGTTCACGCCGATAAAGACGTCGCCGATGTTGCCGAAGAAGTTGCGCACGCGATCGCGGATTTCGACCGGCACCGCGCGCACGTACCCGCGCGCCACCGGCCGGGCGATCGCCTGATCGACCGTGTCGTTGAAGCGGTAGATGCCGCGGTTCAGCGGCTCGAACGGATCGCGCGGATCGCGCTCGCCGGTGCTCGCGCAGCCGGCGAGCACGCCGATCAGCGCTGCGAGTGCCAGCCGCGGCATCACTTGGCGGGCTCCTTTGCCTCGGGCTTGCCTTCGGCGGCCTTGTTGAACAGGAACTGGCTGATCAGGTTCTCGAGCACCACGGCGGACTGCGTGAGCCGCAGCCGGTCGCCGTTTTTCAGCATCACACCGTCGCCGCCGGCTTCGAGGCCGACGTACTGCTCGCCGAGGATGCCGGAGGTGAGGATCTTGGCCGTAGTGTCGCGCGGGAACTGGTACTCGTAGCCCAGGTTGATGGTGACGATCGCCTCGTAGCTCTCGTTATCGAAGCGGATGTCGGCGACGCGGCCGACCACGACACCCGCGCTTTTCACCGGCGCGCGCGCCTTGAGGCCGCCGATATTGGCGAACTTGGCCTGCACTTGATACACCTGCGAGGTCGAGAAGGAGGCGAGGTTGCCGACTTTGAGCGCGAGAAACAGCAGGCCCGCGATGCCGGCGACCACGAAGACTCCGACCCACAGGTCGATGGCCGAGCGATTCATTGATGGGTGCCTCCGGTGAACATGAGTGCGGTCAGGATAAAGTCGAGCGCGAGGATGGCGAGCGAAGAAGTCACTACGGTGCGTGTGGTGGCGCGCGATACGCCTTCGGCGGTCGGCGGCGCGTCGTAACCTTCGAACACGGCGATCCAGGTCACGGCGATGCCGAACACCACGCTCTTGATGACGCCGTTCAGGATGTCGTTGCGCAGGTCGACCGCGGCCTGCATCTGCGACCAGAAGGCCCCGGCGTCGACGCCGATCAGCTGCACCCCCACGATGTAGCCGCCGAAAATCCCCATCGCCGAAAACAGCGCCGCGAGCAGCGGCATCGAGAGCACGCCGCCCCAGAAGCGCGGCGCCACCACGCGCGCGATGGGATCGACCGCCATCATCTCCATCGCCGAGAGCTGCTCGGTGGCCTTCATCAGCCCGATCTCCGCGGTGATCGCCGAGCCGGCGCGGCTCGCGAACAGCAGGCCCGCCACCACCGGACCGAGCTCGCGCACCAGCGACAGCGCGACCAGCACGCCGAGCGATTCGGAGGCGCCGAAGCGCTGCAGCGTCTCATAGCCCTGCAGCGCGAGCACCATGCCGACGAACAACCCCGACACCAGGATGATGATGAGCGAGAGCACGCCGGCAAAGTAGATCTCGGCGATGGTCAGCCGGAAGCGCCGCAGCGCCGTGCCCGAGTGCATCACCAGGTAGAAGAGGAAGCGGCTGGCGAAGCCCAGGCGCCAGACGTGCGCGGTCACGGCCGAGCCCAGGCGCTCGAGGCGCGCACTCAGATCGGCGATGCGCATTATTAGTGGCTCGCCACAGGCTCGGGGACGCTCGCCGTGAGCTCCAGGTCTGCGTCGTAGGCCGGCGCCGGGTAATCGAACGGCACCGGGCCTTCGGAGGTGCCGTTGACGAACTGGCGCACGAAGGGCTCGGCGCTGGCACGGATCTCGTCGGGAGTGCCTTGGGCGATGACACGGCCCTCCGCCATGAAATAGACGTAGTCGACCACGCCGAGCGCCTCCTGCACGTCGTGCGTGACGATGATCGAGGTGGCGCCGAGCGAGTCGTTCAGCTCGCGGATCAGGCGCACGATGACGCCGAAGGAGATCGGATCGAGGCCGGTGAACGGCTCGTCGTAGAGAATCAGCTGCGGATCCAGGGCAATGGAGCGCGCCAGCGCCACGCGCCGTGCCATGCCGCCCGAGAGCTCGGTCGGCGTGAGATGCGCTGCGCCGCGCAGGCCGACCGCGTGCAGCTTCATCATCACCAGGTCGTTCAGCAGCTCGTCGGGCAGCGCGGCATGCTCGAGCAGCGGGAACGCCACGTTCTCGTACACCGACATGTCGGTGAACAGCGCACCGAACTGGAACAGCATGCCCATCTTGCGGCGCATGGCGTACAGCGCCTCGCTGTCGAGATCCTTGGTGGCGTGCCCGAGCACGCGCGCCTCTCCGGCGGTCGCGCGCAGCGCACCCATGATCACGCGCAACAGGGTCGTCTTGCCGCAACCCGACTGTCCCATGATGCCGACGACGGCGCCGCGCTCGATGGCGAGGTCGATGTCGCGCAGCACCGGACGCTTCGGGTCATAGCCGAAGGACAGCTTGCGGATCTCCACGATGGGTTGAACGGCCCGGGGTTGCTGCACGGCGTAATATTATCGCGCATGGGGGAGGCAGCCGTGCAGCTCGAGGCCGCGGTGCGCATCGACGCACTCGTCAAGCGCTACGGCGCGCTGCTCGCGCTCGACAACGTGAGCCTCAGCGTCGCGCCGCGCGAGGCCTTCGGCCTGGTCGGCGCGAACGGCGCCGGCAAAACCACGCTGATCCGCTGCCTGCTCGATCTCACCGCGTGCGACGCCGGCGCGATCCGGATCTTCGGCGTCGCGGCGCGCGCGCCGGCATCACGCGCGCGCCTGGTCTACCTGCCGGAGCGTTTCATGCCGCCGCATTACCTGACCGGGCGGGAATTCCTGCGCACGCTCGCCGGGCTCGCCGGTACCGACTACGACGAAGCCCGCGCCGTGCGCATGGCCGCCGAGCTCGAGCTCGAGCGCGATGCGCTCGAGCGCCCGGTACGCAGCCTGTCGAAAGGCATGACGCAGAAGCTCGGCCTGGCGGGCTGCTTCGTGCTGGAGCGCGAGCTCTACGTGCTCGACGAGCCGATGAGCGGCCTTGACCCTGCGGCGCGGGTAGCGGTGAAATCGGTGCTGCAGCGCCTGAGCGCGGAGGGCCGCACGCTGTTCTTCACTTCCCATGTACTGGCTGAGGTCGACGAGCTGTGCTCGTCGATCGCGGTGCTCGAGCGCTCGCGGCTGCGGTTTCGCGGCACGCCGCAAGCGCTTTGCGCGCGCTACGGCGAGAACAGCCTGGAGCGCGCCTTCATGAAATGCATCCGTGACGAGCCCTGATACGCCGGCACGGCCAGGGCTCCTAGTGGTCGATGACGACGCGCTCATCACCGATACGCTGGCCTTCGCGCTCGGCGCCGACTACCAGGTATACGCCTGCGAGTCGCGCGCCAGTGCGATCGCGCTGGTGCGCCAGCTCGACGCCGCGCCGCCGCTCGCGCTGGTCGACCTCGGCCTGCCGCCGATGCCGCACGCCCCGGACGAAGGCTTTCAGCTGATTGCCGACCTGCTGGCGCATTCGCCGGGCATGAAGATCTTCGTGCTTTCGGGGCAGAACGACGCCGCGAATGCGCGCCATGCGCGGGCGCTCGGCGCCTGGGAATTCGTCGCCAAGCCGAGCGACCCGGCACTGCTCAAGCGGCTGCTCGCCCGCGCGCTCGAAGCCCCGGCCGCCGACGACGCCGACCTCGCCGGCGACAGCCCGGCGCTCGGCAAGCTGAAGAGCCAGATCGCGCAGTTCGCCGCTGCGCCCTATCCGGTGCTGATCGAGGGCGAGTCCGGCAGCGGCAAGGAGATGGCGGCGAGGAGCCTGCACCGCCTCTCGCCGCGCGCCAGCCGGCCCTATCTCACGCTGAACTGCGCGGCGATCGCGCCGACCCTGGTCGAGCCGACGCTGTTTGGCTACGTGAAGGGCGCGTTCACCGGTGCCGCGACCAACAAGTCGGGCTATTTCGAGGACGCCCAGGACGGCACGCTGCTGCTCGATGAGATCGGCGAGCTGCCGCTCGAGCTGCAGGCGAAGCTGCTGCGCGTGCTGGAAAATGGCGAATACCAGCGCGTCGGCGAAACGCAGCGCCGCGTCGCCGGTTGCCGCGTGATCGCCGCTACCAACCGCGATTTGCGCCGCGAGGTGAAGCAAGGCGGCTTTCGCGCCGATCTCTATCACCGCCTGTCGGTGTTCACGCTGAGCGTGCCGCCGCTGCGCGACATGGAAGGCGACAAGCTCGCGCTGCTCGAGCATTTCCGGCGCCTCGCCGCCGCACAGGCCGGCAGCCAGCCCTTCGAGCTCGATGCCGCGGCCACGGCAGGCTGGCAGCGCTACGATTTTCCGGGCAATGTGCGCGAGCTGCGCAATATCGTGATTCGCCTCGCCACCAAGTATCCCGGGCAACGCTTGTCGCCGGCGGAACTCGAGCCGGAGCTCGACCTCGAAGCGCCGGCGCTGGCGATCGCCGGGCAAGGCGCCGGCGCGATCGCCGAGCAGGCGCTGCGCCAGCTCGAGCGCGCGGGCAGCTTCAACCTCGACGACACCCTCAAAGCCTGGGAGCGCGGCTACATCGAAGCGGCGCTGCGCCTGACGCGCGGCAACGTCAGCCAGGCGGCGAAGCTGCTCGGCGTCAACCGCACCACGCTCTACAGCAGGATGAGCAGCGGGATGAATTCGGCCGAGGAGAAATAGGCGTGGCGCTGTATCTGGAGCACTTCGGGCTGAACGAGTCGCCGTTTCGCATCACGCCGCACACCGATTTCTTCTTCGACGGCGCCGAGCGCGGCGCCACGCTCGAGGCGCTGAGCTACGCCGTGCTGCACGACGAGGGCATCGTCAAGGTCTCGGGCGAGGTCGGCAGCGGCAAGACCATGCTGTGCCGCATGCTGATGGAGCGCCTGCCTGCCGAGGCGGCGACCATCTACCTCGCGACGCCTTCGCTCGCGCGCGACGAGATCCTGCACGCCATCGCCGACGATCTCGAGCTCAAGCTCTCGGATCGGCGCACGGTGGCGCTGCGCGAGCTGCAGGAGCACCTGATCGGGCTGTACGCGGCGGGGCGGCGCGTCGTCATCCTGATCGACGAGGCGCACGTCATGCCCGAAGACACCCTCGAGCAGGTGCGCCTGCTTTCCAACCTCGAATCGAGCCGCCACAAACTCCTGCAAATCGTGCTGTTTGGCCAGCCCGAGCTCGACGCGACCCTCGCCAAGTCGACGCTGCGCCAGCTGCGCGATCGCATCACGCACAGCTTTCGCATGCGGCCGCTCGCGGCGGCGGAAGTCGCCAAGTACATCGCTTTTCGCATGCGGGCCGCAGGGTATCGCGGCCCCGAGGTGTTCGCGCCGCGCGCCGCGGCGCTGCTGGCGCGCGCCTCCGGCGGTCTCACGCGACGCATCAACATCCTTGCCGACAAGGCACTGCTCTCGGCCTACAGCGAATCGAGCCATGCGGTGACCGAGCGGCACGTCAAGGCCGCGGTCGCGGACTCGGAGTTCGCGCGCGCACCTGCCCGGGCGCCATGGCGTCCGGCCGCGCTGCTGGGCGCCGCCCTCGCGCTCGGGGTAGCCGCCGGGTTCGGCATGCACTGGTTCATGAGCGCGCCGCCGGCGCCAAGCGTGCATGTCCAGGCTGCGGTGCCGCAGATACCCGTCGCGCCGCCATTGCCTGCGGTCGCGCAGGACCTCGAAAGCGAGCTTGACCTGCAGGAGGACCTCGAGACGATCGCCGCGCCGGAAGGCGATACGCCCGGCGAGCCGCGGCTTTCGACCGGCCAGCGACGGCGCCTCGATGCGTATTCCACCGCTGGCTACAAGCTGCTCTCGGAGCGGCTCGCCGCGACCCGCGAGCTGCTCGAGCGGGCGCCCGACGAAGGCTACGCCATCGAGCTTTTCGTCACCGATAACCCGGAACCCGCCCGGATGGAGCGGTTTCTGCTGCGCGCGCGCGACATGGTGCCGCTGGGTGACGTATTCCTCATCCCGATGAGCGGGCCGGGCAATCATCGGCTGCGGGTGATCTATGGTGCCTTCGAAAATGCCCGCGAGGCGCAGGCCGCGCAGCGGCGCCTGCCGCCGAAATATCAGCAGGCCTTCCGCACTTCGGCGCGCAGCTTCGGCGAGCTCCGCAAGCAAATGTGAGAAGCCCGAAAACGCCTGCGCGACAGGCGTTTACGACAAGTTCCTAAGAGCGCCTCCGTGTTATCCTTGCCCCCGGAGGGAGTGTGCGGGGAATGAACCGGGGAACATCGGCTGGAGTGCTCGTCTTGTCGTGCGCGCTGGCCGGTTGCGGGCAGGCGCCGATGAAGCCCGCGGCGAACCATATCCACGCCGAAGAAGCGCGCGCGCCAGGAGCGATCCCACCGCCGGTGCAAGTCACGCCGGTGCTGCCCAAGCCCAAGGCGGCGGCCCGGCCCGAGACCTATAGCGTCGTCGTCAACAACGTGCGCGCGCAGGAGCTGCTGTTTGCGCTCGCGCGCGACGCGCGGCTGCAGATCGACATCGATCCGAACCTCACCGGCAGCGTGACCCTGAACGCCATCGACCAGACGCTGCCGCAGCTGCTCACGCGCATCATGCGACAGGTCGACATGCGCTACGAGATCGACGGCGAGACCCTGATCGTGATGCGCGACTCGCCGTTCCTGCGCGCCTACCGCATCGATTACCTGAGCGCTTCGCGCAATGTGAAGATGCAGTC
>Ga0209647_1000516_pt1 | contig 36399 bp, 30 predicted proteins | sample GraSoi_2013_60cm_FD_185827 | JGI IMG/M metagenome (GOLD analysis project Ga0209647, IMG submission 185827) | Grasslands soil microbial communities from the Angelo Coastal Reserve, California, USA - Sample 9_17_2013_60cm (SPAdes) (version 2) | ecosystem: Environmental > Terrestrial > Soil >... | reverse complement strand
TGTCCTGGCGGAACGGCCATTACCCCTTCCACGATCGTCCATGGCTCGTACACGGAACCGAACGTCAGATAGCTTAAAACGCCGGTGGGATCGAGTTTTCGCGGCACGAGTCCCGTCTGCAAAAAGGTTCGGACCTCCGAAGCAAAAATAAAAGTCTGCTCTGAATGGTGGTAATACAGAGGTTTGATTCCCATGGGATCGCGCGCCAACAGCAGCCGCTTTCGCGACGCGTCCCAGAGGGCAAACGCGAACATGCCACCCAGCCGTGTCAGGCAGGACTCGCCCCACACTCGATAGGCAGCGAGAATCACTTCCGTATCGGAATGACTCTTGAACTCCACGCCGGAGGCTTCAAGTTCCTTCCGCAGTTCGCGAAAGTTGTAGATCTCGCCATTGAAGACAATCCAGTTGCCGGTTGCCGGATCCTGCATGGGCTGGTGACCAAGCGGAGAGAGATCGATGATCGAGAGGCGGGTGTGGGCGAATGCGATCTCCTGGTCAGCCGCGTTCAGCAGGATAGTGCCGGAGTCGTCAGGACCGCGGTGAGCGAGGGCCCGCGCGGCTTTCGGAAGAACGTCACCAGCCAGGAGCGTCCCGCGAGACACGACACCAAAAATTCCGCACATACTTGAGAGATCGTTGCCTGCTCATGATACCTGAGCCAAGATCACACTTGGCCAGAGTGAGCAGGCAGCGCCAGATAGGGCGGGCTGCTGTCATCATCGTCATTGGCCTGCCACGTAAGCAATCGCCTGGTGGTAAATCCTGGCCAGATGTTGCGCCTGATGCGACAGTGTCAACTTTTCCAGGATCGTCTGACGTGCCGCGGCTCCGATGCCCGCGCGCCGTTCGGGCGACCCAAGTAATGCGGAGAGTCCGTGCACAAGTTGTTCGACTCCATCGACCGGGATGAGCCAACCATTCTTGCCATGTTCAATCAGTTCCTCAATTCCCTGTCCGCGACAAGCGACCACCGGTTTGCCGCAGGCCATCGCCTCGAGGTATACGCATCCCAAGCCCTCGTTCCGGCTGGGCAACGCGAATACGGAGCAGCCTCGCATGGCTTCTGCTACCTCGGACCGGCTCTGCCGTCCGACAAACTGAACTTGCTGCCCGATGCCCAGACCGCGAACCAGTTCCTCAAATCGGCCGCGATCCGGCCCTTCTCCGATGATGCGGCATCGAAGCCGGGGAAAGGAATGCCTGAGATTTCCGAGTGCTCTTAAAAGCAATTCGTGGCCTTTGCTCCGCAGCAATGTTCCGACGATCAAAATCTCCGGATCCAACGTTCCCCTCTCATCGGGACTCGGCGAAAAAAGAATCGGATTTGCACCGTTGTACACAATAGCGCTGCACGCCGGCGTTCCGGCTTTCAGGATTTCTTGCATCTTGCCGCTGATACAGATTACCGTCCGCGCCGCCCGATAGACGTCCAGCGAGACTTTCCGCCGCCACGCCGCCGGAATTCCGCCCGCAGAGCAAGTGTTAAACACATCCAACCCATGGACCGTCACCACGAACGGAATATTCAAACGCCGGGAAAGCAATGCCGCTGCATGTCCGCATGGGAGGGCCGCGTGTGCGTGTATAACATCAATCGGCTTCACACTGTGCAGCTTCCGTATTCGTCGCAGCAGCCGCGCGTAGAGCAACTTTCCCGCACTGGAGAGGCCGAGAGTTCCGGGAACTTGCGGATATCGCACCCATTCTGCCGCCGCCGATGAACTCGAATGTTTTCGAGGATAGTAGATCGGCGATGCTGCAATCACGCTGGAGTCAACTCCGAACTGCTTGAGCTGTTCAATCGGTTCCGCAACAAAGCAACCGCTCACCTCATTTCGGTCCGACGGGAAAAATGGTGTCAGCGTCAAAACGTGCAAACGATGAATGTACTCTCGATTATTCTGAAGCCTGGTCAAGACACTCCCAGTATAGTGAATGTTGCAATGCTGATTGAACTTCAGACACAGGCTCGCTCCCTGCTCCGAAGGTCTGGGCTGGTGCCCTTGTTGAATAGAGTTCGCTCGGTCTGGCGGACGGGGTACGAAGATGTTTTTTCACGCTCTTTGCTGGCGGAAATCCGTTCTGGTGACTGCGTGTGGGACGTGGGTGCGAATGTGGGGTATTACTCGCAAAGAATGGCGGCCCTCGCCTCTCGGGTAGTCGCCTTCGAACCGGTCCCCGAGACATTCTCCCGTTTATCGAAACTATCCCTTCCCAATGCCACCTTCGTAAACCTCGCCTTGGGCGACACATCTGGGATGCTTCCGATGAGCTTGGCCAACGACGCAAGTTCGCTTGCTGTGCTCAACGGCAACATAGCGGAAGTTCAAGTTGCTCGTGGAGACGACCTTGACCTTCCGCAGCCTGATATCGTGAAGATCGATGTCGAGGGTTTTGAGTATGAAGTAATCTCCGGGATGCAAACTACGCTAAACGCAGCGCAATGCAGAGCAGTCTTTTGCGAATTGCATTTCGAGGTGCTGGAAAAGCGGGGGCTGCGTCAAAATCCGGCAAAGATTGTGAAGCGGTTACGATCCCTCGGTTTCATGAAGGTTCGCTGGTTAGACGCTTCGCACATATCGGCTCACAAGTCATGATTGTTTTAGACCTCATTCCGCCAGGTTTCTCGGCCTGTGCCGGGTTACTGCGAGGTCAAGCGGGCCGCCAAATTTAACACGACCTCCGCTGGAGGCGGTGTTGTCAGGTGGCTGAGGTTGAACCTTAAGTGCTGGGGCTGGTACATCGAGAGCAGAACCACGCCGTCTGGATTACTGGCTAAGGCCCAGTCGAGGAGGAAGGCAGCGGCCGCGTTTCGCGGTGTGCCGCTGTATCCAGCGGAGTCCATTAAGGCGCGCTTCGAGGCTTCCTTATTGATCATGGCGGCCAAAGCATCCAAAGAGCCTTGATGGCCGTAGACGCTGTGGGTGACGAAACCAATGGTTCGATTCGCCGGCAGTTGCTGTTTTGCCAGCGCTACATTCGGCACGAACGGGTTATTGGCCAACTGAACTATGCGAAAGCGTTCGGATACTGCCACAGCGGCCAGCGCGACAGTGACATCGCCTGCCAAAGAGATGGCGCGAGCGTAACCTTTGCCGGTGACATCGTCCAGCGCCCGCAACACGTCATCACGCTGCAGCTCATCAAGGGTTGCCTCGTGCAGTGCGATAACGTCTACATAATCCGTCTGTAAGCGACGCAGGCTCTCCACGATGCTGGCTTCTATGAACGCCCCAGTCAATTCCACGCGTTTCGCGGGCGGCCGGAACCTAATGGCAAATTTGCGCAATTGCGGACGCAAAATAAGTGCTCTCTGCAGTAAGGGCTTGGCAAGCTGCATGGCCAGCGACACGCGGCCCGGCACATAACCGACCTTGGTGCAGATCACGACCTGTGAGCGCTTGCTGGCGAGGTACTTACCTAGCAAGACCTCGGCTTGGCCATCGCCGTAGGAAGGTGCGACGTCGAACCATGTGATGCCGGCGTCAAAGGCTCGGGCCAACGCTGCTGTCCCCCGTTTTGCGTCGACGCGAGAACCGAGCGAGGCGCACCCGAAGCCGGCCACGGATACGGTCCGGGACAGTGGCGCGAACTCAACATGCCGCATCGTCATTGATCATTGATCCTTAGATCATTGATCCTTAGATCATCGACCCTTAGATCATCGACCCTTCCTGTTCGGATCCCGGCGGCCTTCATGTTGAGATGGTGGGCGAGTCGAATGGCAAGCGCGGTCGCGAGCAAAGTGGAATTAGCCTGTCCGGTCGTTGGAAACACACTTGAGGACGCGACATGAAGGTTAGCAATATCGTGGACTTTCAAGTCCTCATCAACCACGCTATCTTTTGGGTCCTGTCCCATTCTAGTCGTTCCCACCTGGTGGAGGCCGTCACTTGCCTGTGCCAGGACGCGGTCGTGCAGTTGATCCTGCGGGTGCCAGTATTCCAGCCTGCCGACGCCACTGGTGCGCAAGGCTTCATCCAGGACACGGTGGGAACCGATCACGCTGCGCGAATCGCCTCCGGTAAAGCGGAGGTCGATTGCTACCCGCGGCACACCAAACCTATCGACTTCATCGGTCAGGATGACGCGGCTCTCAGGATTAGGTTCCTGCTCAGCGTGGTAGTGGAGAGCGTATACACCGTCCCGATTTCGGACGAGGAAGCTGGGCTTGCGAGGCGTGGTCAGAAATCGCTCGCGCATGATCTTGAAGAGGTCTCTTATACCGACGGGCGCTCCGTAGACGACGTTCACGATGTGGGCGCCAATACGGTGCGGCTTGGGACCGACATGGGCAACACGGATCGCCTCCGGTAGGAGAAGCCGGCCGACCGGCGGTAGAGCCAGCGCCAGAAAAACCGCCGACAGCACGCTGCTGCGGTGGTGAGGATCATGGAATGGCGCATTGTCAGGGAAAAAGGCGGCGTTGAGTAGCCCATGTGTTCGCTGTGCCGCCTCGGTAAGCATGAAACGCCGCCGGATATAGACTCCGGTCGCGTCGAGTTGGAAATCGAGATCCGCAACCGCGCTTGGATCGTTAAGGATGATATTCGCGATCTTTCCAGAAATATGGCCCATGTAATAGCGACCCAGTGGGCCACCCGTGCCACCGAAATGCCCGGGCCAGCGGCCTTGCACGGCGAGCAAAAGGCGTGTTGTCTCGACCCCGCCGCCAGCCAGTATCACGGTGCGCGCCTTAACCATCGAATGGCTGTTGGGACTTGCGACCACGATATTCTCGACCGCACGACCGTCCTTGCCGAGGTCGAGATCGACGACGGTGCTATTCAGACAGAGCGTGATCCGTTCGGAGCGCTCGATCCGTTTGCCATGAACCAACGCGAGCCGGGGTTCGGTCGACCACCGCTCCAAAGAAGCGGCGGATACGTCGGGACCGAGACTGCCAAGATGCCGAATCGGTGAAGAGAAGGTGTCATCACCGCATAGCAGGTATTGTGCAGCTCTGGCGTACCAGGCCTTAACCGCATCGTGGGCAAAGGGCCAACCGGAATGAGGCACTTGGACCCTTGCGTCAAAATCGAGGTCGTCGAAAGCTACACACCGGCCGCCCCATGTCCAGGACGTGCCGCCGAGGGCGCGACACACTGCCGTCTCCATCGGCGCGTGTCGCTGCGGGCTGACGAGGATCGCGCGCGAAGCCTCGGCTAGTTCCGGATAAACTTCGGTTCGCCCAGATTCGAGCACGAGGACGTCACGCCCGAGCCGCTCAAATTCGAGAGCCAGGGCCATGCCGACGGGCCCGGAGCCGACAATGCAGAGATCGCATTTGTGCTCCGAGGTTGGAAGGTGCTCCAGGATCATGACCTGGGATCCTCTTGTGAAGACACTGGCGCGTTAGGGGTAGCCCCGACGAAATCCGCCCGTGAACTTGCTAGTCGAATCGCCAGAGCGACGATTTCATCGACATGTTCGCTCCAACTAAAACATTTCGCGCGTTGCTTGCCCTTTTCCGCCAACGATGTGGAGAGCGCCGGAGAAGACACCACTTCCAAAACCCTTTGCGCCAATTCATCGGGAGAAAAGCGCGCGAAGTATAACGCAGCAGAGCCGCAAATTTCCCTATGCACAGCCAAATCGGAGGCTACGATTGGCAATCCGCTCGCCATTGCTTCCACCAGCGGATGGGCAAAAGTCTCCGTGTAAGCGGGAGTCACGTACACATCGCATGCTCGATACAGATGGCTGAGGGATCGATAAGTAACCGCACCCAACCGGATGACCTCGGCTGCGACATCCAGTTGCCGCAGTAACGCGGCCGGCAAATCAGTCCGGTAACCGTCGCTCGGACGTAAGTCAGAGGTAAGAATCAAGCGCAGTTTGCGCGGGGCGAGGGCCGCTTTTAGCGTTGGGAGAGCACGGATCAGAGTCTCAAAATTCCGATAGTAGGTGTAATGGCTTACAAAAAGCAGGCGCACAGAGCCTGCGGTAGTATCGAACTTCTGCTGGATCTCTTCCGGCAAAGCCGGGCTGTCTCGAAAGAAAAGATCGTGATCAAAGCCGTGATAGATCGGAGTAACATCTCTTCCGGTCCAGAGTTTCAATTCTTCGGCAAACGATTGGGAAGGCGCAACCGTACAATCCGCCCAGCCAACCGAGCGCCGCGCAAAGATGCTCTTCAGGCGAGTCTCCAGCCACATGCGGTATTCTCTGCGCGAACGCAGGTCGCGATAAAAATCGCCGGAGGTGTAGAGCGAGTTACGAGAGAGGAGTATTTGCGGTACGGGAGAATTCCAAAGCGCAAAGTTTCCCGCGGAAATCAACACCTGCGCGCCACTCTGCCGGATCAGTTTCGGCAGCGTCGTCTGCTCGTGAACAAAACGACGCCATGGCGGGAAACTTTCTAAGGATTCGACAAAGGCAATTTTCGGCTGTTTCCCAAACTCCCGGCGAAGTGCCGGATTCAACAGCACCGTGGTTTCCGCATCCACTCTCCGTGCAAGGTGGGGAATCACATTACGCAAATACGTGAGACCTCCACCCGCACTCGCCGCCAGGCCATTGATAAACAATCTGATCATCGGTTGGGCACGACAGCTCCAAAACCGGCAGCCAACGGACGCGTAGGTAGAGAGACCGCGGTTGCCGGAACCACAACCGTGGCGGGAACTAGATCTGCAAGTAGAAACGCGAAAACCCAAAAATAAACGCAGAGATAAGAACCCACTGCAAAAAGCCAATCCTCGAAGGTGGCATGGCAGAGACCGGAGATCACCACCATGGCAAATGGAACCGAGTAGTGACTGGGGTCAGCGGTTCGGTTCATCCACACGCACACCTTCCATACGTTCGCGGCCGTCATGGCCAGGAGGGCCACAAAGGGCAACACACCAAAAAGCCCCACCCACTCTGCGATGGTTATATAGCTGCTCCCGTGCTCGCGTTCGGTTGCGGCAGACGTACTCACATTTCCGATATTCAGTCCAGGACTCTCGCCCGTCGGACTCGTGCCATAGCCCGTTCCGAACAATGGATGTTCCTTTATTGAGGCGATCGACTTTTCCCATGGCGTCCGCCGTGAACCCATCACGCCTTCTTCCTTGTGCCCCTTGTAGAGCACATCGTCCTTCAAGTCTCCAAGCTCTTTGCTTAAAGTTTCTGGCGCCCACATCCCAATGACCGCGAATACGAACAAACCGAGTGCAACCATCTTCACCAGCAATTTATAGCGGTGCAGGCACACACATAAGAGAACGCTAACGAGTATCACGGAAGCCATCCCGGCGCGCGCCAAGCTGAACCGAATGAGGTACGCGCAAACAAGCAGGGCGATCAGTCTGCGGACCTTCACCACGGGCCGATCACTGGTCAGCCATGCCCATAACAGGATGGGAAACACTCCGATGCTCATCGCCGCGCCAAGCGAATTGGGGTTACCCCAGATGCTCCGCCCCAAACCGAAATAACAGACCGCTGTGACGTAAACTGCGATCTCACATCCCCAGACTGCCCCACGGACAAAACGATCCTCCCGGCCAAGAATGGCCATGCGAGCACCGCCAGCACAATAAAGAAAAAGAAGGCCTAGGCTCAAAGCCTTGAGGCATGCCGTCTGTGTAAACGAAGAGACAGTGGCGGAGACAATTGCGGCGCATACGCAAAAGAAAGCAATCAGATGTATCGATTGGAACGGCCTGTGGGGAGCCCTTATCCAAACAACGCAGCCAACCAGCGCGCCCGCTGCCAGCACGATCCAGCGCCCGATAGTCCCGGCGCCTTGCAACGGGACATGCAGGCCGGCCCAAACAAAAGTGATCATCAGCAGAGTAAAAAAACGCTGCCCATAATTCCAGAGGCCGGCAATGATTACCTCCATCGCTAGTATCCCGCCCAGCACGGTAATGTCGCTGAAGTATTGCAAATTGCTATAAGCCAAATAGAGGGCCAGACACGAGCCTAGCGCGATCCCAGCCCATTGCCATGATTTCAAGGAATTCATCGCGCCCCCGTGCCGGCGGAAATCGCGGCCGCAGCCAGACCTTCAGCGCATGTTTCCGGTGAGTAGCTTCGAATTCGTTCCAGGCTATGCGCGCTCATCGATTGCCTCAGTTCCGGTCGTCGCACCACACAATTGATTGCCGCGCTGAGTTTCTCCGAATCTCGGGGAGGCACGACGTAACCGTTCCAACCGTCGTCGACCAAGTCGGCCGAACACCCCGCAACACTGCTTACGATGATCGGAAGCCCGCACGCCATCGCTTCATTCACTACCAAACCCCACGGGTCACTGTGCGTCGGAAGCGCCAGGCATTCCGCGAGAGCATATATACCGGCCAGATCTTCCCGCTGGGCGAATCCAGGAAAACAAACTACGCCCGGGCTGATCCGTTTCGCCCGTTGCGCCAGTTCCTCTCTGGAGGCGCCATCGCCGGCAAACACCAAGCCGACCTCCAATCGCACGCCGCTCTCCAGTTTGGCATACGCTTCGAGGAGATCAAAAACACCTTTTTCCGGGACCAGGCGTCCCACAAAAAGAATAAACCGCGAGGGCAGTTTCAATCGATCCCGAAACTCAGTTGCATGGCGGCGAGTACTCTCCGCCTGGGTCGCAAATAAACCGTTATCGACGGCATTGGGCGCGGTCAGGATGCTTGCTTCCGCACACCCAAGCATCTTGAGATATTCGAAGGAAGCCTTCCCGGGCACCACGAATCGGTCACAGTGCCTCAGAAAATACGCTTTCAGTGATTCTACCCATGCCCTTCCCGCACGCGCGTCATGACTGTTGCTCTCCGACCACAACACAAATGGTACCCGCTGCCGTCGCGCCCACAAAAGTGCCTCCCATGAGGCCGCATAGTTGTATCCGCCACAGATAATAACCTGCGGATTCGCGTTGTTTAAGGCGGACCACAAACCGCGATTGATCAGGAAATTACCTCTTCCCGCGCGCCACCTCCAGGACGGCAGAATTTGATGCGAAAAGCAGATTTCGTTTTTGTAAACACGCCACTGGCGAAGTGTCTCATCCGTCTCTGCTAAAAATATTACGTGCAGATCCAGTCCCGCCCGGCGTGCTAGAACGTTGAAAACCGGGATGCGGTACGGGGCAATGATCTCGGTAAGGATGACAGTCTTTCGGCTCATGACGTTGGGCTGGCCACGCCCATCGCAGGCATGCGCTCCAAAGGACATGCGAACAAATCTTGCAGCGGTTCGACTCGGTTAGAGGCGGCGACCGGACCACTCGTCCCTAGTTCGAAAACTTGGTAGCCAATTGTCCCAAAGAACCTGAGTGTCTCCTCCAGATTTGTTCTTTGCAGATATTCAAACATGATAAGCCGCGGCCTTTTCTCAGCAAGAAACTTCTGCATGCCGCGAAGCACCGAGTTTTCATGACCCTCCACATCGATCTTGACCAAAGAAACCGGAAAGTGGGGATCACCATGCTGGTGCACAAATTCATCGAAAGTGATGCATGGGACAACACGGGTGGTAGCGCCGCCACTCGGAGGCTGGACACTCACATGCCCTCCGACGTCGACCGCTCCATGGCTCTCGAATCGGATCTCACCATTGACATCAGAAAGAGCAAACCCATAGACCTTGAAATCCAGTTGGTTGCGGGCAAGGTTCTCCCGAGCACGGGCCGCTGCCAATGGGTTCGGCTCAAACAAAATAGCGTCTTGGATAATGTCGGCCAGCAGAAGGGTCACCGAGCCAACGTTAGATCCGACATCTATCAACGTCCCCCCGGACAAGTGCTTCCTGAGAAAAAGTATGTTCCTGCTGTTAGGAATGCGCGTATACAAGACTCCGGAAGACACATGGCAGTCCGGATAGGCTTTAAACCGTTTCCCATTGAAAAGTGACACGGCAATTGGTTTGCGAATGATCCTCTTCCACAGCTGCCAGCCGACAAAAACCGCCAGTCTTCGGACTCGCTGACCCTGGTTGGACTCCTCGCTCCAGAGGGTGGAAATCGGGTACATTAAGTCGCGCGCGACCTTCAGCACAAAATATCTGGCTCCGTTCTCGGGCCTCGATTCAGGACAACAAGTTCCGTCGCGGCACCTGAAAATACGTACGCGCTCCCAACTGCGTCTTCTCACCCGTTACCGGTGCCTGCGACGGTTGAGCGATACCAGTCAACAAAGTTCCGCAGCCCTTGCTCCATTGACGTCTTCGGTGAATATCCCAGGAGTCGCTTTGCTTTGTCGATGCTTGCCCATGTGATCGGCACATCTCCGGGTTGATCGGGCAACCGTTCCTGCAACGCTTTCTTCCCGGTCGCTGCCTCAAGTTGCGTAATCAACTCCCCGAGCCGCACCGGATGCGAGTTGCCCAAATTAAAGACCTCGAAAGGCAGCTTGGCTTCCGGCACGTATTCGAGAGATGCGACCACCCCAGCGACGATATCGTCCACGTAGGTGTAATCGCGACCCATGGAGCCGTCGCCATAGACCGGAATCGGCTTTCCCGATTCGATGAGCGCGGTAAATTTGTGAATCGCGAGGTCGGGCCTTTGCCGCGGACCATAGACCGTAAAGAATCGCAAGCAAATCGTCGTCAGGTTGTACAAATGCGTGTAGGTGTAGCACATCAACTCCGCCGCCAGCTTCGTTGCGGCGTAGGGCGAGATGGGACGGGTCTTGAGATCGTCTTCGCAGAAAGGAACGTTGTTGGTGACACCGTATACTGAACTCGACGAGCCAAAAATGAGCCGCTGAACCTTAAACTCGCGGGCGATTTCCAGAATGTTCAGTGTCCCGGCAACGTTTACACTCTCGTATAAGGCAGGCTGTTCAATCGAAGGCCGCACTCCGGCTCGCGCCGCGAGATGAATTATGATTTCAGGCTGCACCTGCTTCGCGAGCTTTCGCAGCGCGTCCATGTCGCACACGTCCGCCTCGAAAAAATCGTAGCTGCCGGCCTTGCGAATCTCCTGCAGGTTGAGTCGCTTGCGACTCGAAGCATAGAAACTATCGAGGTTGTCCACAATGGACAATTTCGTCCCGCGGCGAATCAGCGCCTCCGCCACATGGGATCCGATAAAACCCGCACCGCCTGTCAGTAAAATCCGCTTCGGACTTGATCCCACTCCATCTCACCCCGACTTATAACGACAGCAAAAAGAAAAAGTAATTCTAGCGCACAGCCACTACGAAATAGTTACTGGCAAACTGGTCCCCGCGGTAAACCTTACCCGCCACTAGCCCCGCCAGATTGTTCAACGGGTAGATTGTCCACCGCAACATTTCCTGCAGCCGCGGCCAGGCTCCAGTGAGCAATTGCAAGTAGACGTTGACCACCAGAAAAATGCTGGGCACCGTTCCCGCCTCCCCTGTTACCGTCACGCTGTTGAAATCGCGTAAGATCCATTGCAGGCCCTGCGGCATGTACCGCCAGTAATCACCAGGCGACCCGTGCTGGGGAAAGATGGATGGAACACTTAACAGGAGCGTTCCGCCTGGTTTCAGCACTCTTCGAATTTCGCCAATCACGGCAATCGGTTCGGGAATGTGTTCGAGAACCTGAGTAATCAGGACGACATCCATCGACGCGTCGGCAAAGGGCATGATGCGAGCGTCGCCGACAATGTCCACAGAGTCCGCCGGCGCAACATCCAGCACATAATGATTAGCTACGCGGCCGGCAAAAAAACAAGCGTACGGTTTTCCTTCTCCCCCCACATCTAACAAGTTCTTTACCGGGGGTAGTTTCGCCGCCTGCTCAGCGATTAATTCGGCCCTCCGTCGACAGTCGAGATAAGTGGAATCTCGCAGTGAAGGCCGCACCAAATCCATACCACGAAGTTTCGGTTCGCTCTTCGATCGGCGCACATCGGATCGGCGCACATTGGATCGGCGCACATCGCTGGATTCAAGATCAATCGTCATGCAATACCTTCAACCTCCCTCTTCAATAGATTGCGCCCTATGCCCGCCCACGTCATCGCATAGACCGCGCACCCCAGCGCCACCAGGGCCAATGGGTGCAGATGCTTTGGCAGCGCCGCCCACAACACTGCTCCCATAAGCAGACTGGCGATTACCGCAACGCTGAGCAGCGGAGTTCTTGCGGCAGCGCGCACCTCCGGTGGACACAAAAGGGAAGCACAAAGCGCGACCGCGAGCTCGCCCAGCACAAATGCGACACAGGCGCCGGCAATTCCAAACCAGGGAGGTAGGATCAGGTTAAGCGCCACGGCAGTGACAGCGCCCGCTAACGTAGAAAGGAAATAAGCCTTATGACGGCCCATCGCGTAAAGAATCGTCCCCGCAAACAACGTCGCCGCCGGCGCTGTAATTACATAAAGTGCGACCCATTGGAAAGCATGCACCGCCTGCTGAAACTGACCGCCGAGTAGCCAGGGTATAACCACCGGAGCGGTTACAATGCCACCCACTGCCAAAGGAACGCCGAACCAAATCAGCACTGAAGCCGCGATCCGTGTGAGCCGGAATAACCCCCCGGCAGAATTTGCGCGCAACGCCATTCGTGGCATCAGCACCGTCTGGGTCACCGAGAGGAAGTTACGCAGCACATCTGCCAACCGCGCCGCGGCGGCATACAAACCCAGGGCGTGTTCACCGAGATACCATCGCACCGCAATATGTCCACCGCGATGATAGAGATTGGACATGAGTGAAGATCCCGCATAATGCAGGCTCGGCACCAGGATCAGGCCCCACCGCCGCGGGGATATCGAAAATTTGAAGCGGAACCCGGCCCGCCACAGAAACGTCCAACCAATCAGGCTGGTCAAGAACCCCGAGGTCAGGATACTGACGGGCACCCAGATCACGTCTTTTGGGGACCGAACCATGGTGAAAATGCCTACCGCATACAGGCTCTGCTGCGCGATCGAAATGAATGATTGCACATGGAACAGTTCAAGCGAAGACAACAGATAATCCAATGACAGACCGGTGGTTAATACTGAAGCCACCCCGTAGAACTCAAGAAGGAAGCGGACATCCCTGCGCGCTTCAAGACTTGCCACCACCAGAACCGCAACTGCCGCCACTCCGCCCGCCAGAACGCGGAGTACCAGGACATCGGAAATAGTCTCGAACGCCGCTTCGCGCCGAGCTGCCACCTGCTGCGCGGCATAGGTGGTAAGCCCTGGATTCGCCACAAGTCCGGTGAAGCCACACACCGCAACTACATAGCTCCACAGTCCATACGTATCGACACCCAGACGCCGCACCAGGAAAGGAAAGGTAGCGGCCGTGAGCAGCGTGCCCACAACGCGGGCGGTGGTGACAGAGAGTGCGAACCCTCCGTACCGCAACAGAGACCTGGAAAAGCTCAATGGCCCATCCTATGCGGAACGACCGTCCTGTCGACCATCAGGCCAGGTGGGGAGGCAGACCTCCCACCGGCAGCTTGGTCCGACAGCAGCAACAACAACCGTGTGGTCACGGTCCTGATTTGCCTCATAAATGATTTGATCCGCCTCAAAGTGCCTAAGGCCAGCATTTTTTCAGTTCTGAACGGCACCGCTCAAGCTCTGCCCTGACAACATCATGAGACGAGTCCTAGTTGAGAACGGCTTCGCCGCAACGACGCGAAAGCACCAGCCAGCGAAACAAAGCGTTGCTGTGATCAAAACCTGCCAGGTGCTGACGGAAAAGTTCTCTCGCTGGTGACGGATTCAGCAGGGATCGAAGCCCTCCCAGATTTCCGTCGAGACTCTTTTCCATTTCCGTCTTAAGTTCTCCACGCAGCCACTGACAGAGCGGGGGAGTAAATCCACGTTTCTGCCGCCCGCGAATTTCAGGCGGAACCCACGCTGGAAGCGCATCCCTGAGGATGGCCTTGCCCATGCCCGCTTTAAAGTGATATTCCACCGGCAAGCTGGTCGCGAAATTCATCAGTTCTGGATTCAGGAATGGCGCCCGGCATTCGAGGGATGCGCGCATGCTCGCGCGATCAACCTTGACCATAATCTGTTCCGGTAAATAGGAAGACGCTGTGCCTTCGAACGCAGAGAGCGGATACGGAAGCCGCGCGTGTTCCAGCGCGCGCGCCTCAAGTTCCTCTAGTCCGATCTCCGCCGCATTATGATGTTCGGGAAGAAAATAAGAAGTAATCGTATTCCGGCGCTCCGGCGGGTGCACCAGTTCCCAATCGCTCTTCGACAAAAAGTTCAGCCATCCTACGCCTCTCCATTCCCTTCTCCAGAGATGCCGGAGGCGCTTCGCCGCCGCGCGTGCCAAACCGGTTCGCCGCACGCCGTGCCAGCGATGATAGGCAAACATCTGGGTATATCCACCGAAACACTCGTCACCTCCATCCCCCGAGAGCATGACTTTGCAAACTTGGCGCGCCGCACGACAAACCGCAAACGTGGGAAACATCGATACGTCGCCAAAAGGCTCGTCATAATAATCGATCAACTCATCGAAAATTGCCAAAAGATCGCCCGGGGAGAAATGGACTTCGTGGTGATCAGTCTCCAGATGTTGCGCAACCAGACGCGCGTAAGGCGATTCGTCTAACTGTTGGTCATCGAATGCGGCACAGAAGGTGCTGAATTTCGCGCTTGGCGCCAACTCACGAATCGCTGCTGCAATGCAGGTTGAGTCCACGCCGCCGGAGAGAAATGCTCCGATCGGCACATCACTGCGCAATCGCAAACGAACAGACTCCAAAACCCGGGCCCGGACGCTCTCGACCGCATCTTGCCGGCTCGGAGCTTTTGTTCCAATCAATTCGATTCTCGGCTGCCAATAACGCCACGTCAGCAGGCCCCCGTCCCGACCTACGGAAAGCGCCTCTCCCGCCATCAGTTTGCGTACCCCTCGAAAATGGGTGCGGGGCGCCGGCACGTACCCTACCGCCAGAAATTGTGCTATCGCTGGCACATCAAGATGGCTGTCCAGGCCGGGAAACGGAAACAGCGCCTTCATCTCGGAAGCAAACACTAACCCTCTGCCTTCATTCACGGGCGCATAATATAAAGGCTTCTCACCGAACCGGTCGCGCGCCAAAAACAGTTGTTCCTTCTTCTGATCAACAATGGCAAAGGCAAACATGCCATCCAGATCGTCGAGCATCAAATGGCCCTTCTCTTCGTAGAGATGGACTAGAACTTCGGTGTCGCTGTGCGTGCGAAAGCGGTGTCCTTTAGCAAGCAAATCGTGGCGTATTTCGATGTAGTTGTAGATCTCGCCATTTAGAATCACCCAGATCGTCTCATCTTCATTGCCAATAGGCTGAGCACCACCGTCGAGATCGATGATGGCCAGGCGGGTATGGCCTAGCAGGCAGCTTCCGCCCATGCATGACAAACACGCCCTTCCGTCGGGCCCACGATGTGATAATAGCCGGCTCGCTTCCTCTGACCACTGCCGGTATTGCGCGACGCCGCCGGCACTGTCATACACTCCATAAATTCCGCACATTAATGTTTTTTGCGACGTTTGCTGGCCGCCTCCACAAACACGTTCTCCCAATCTCGCGCAACTTTGTCCCAATCGAACTGGGCCGAGTGCTGAACCGCAGCGGCCGACATTTTGAACCGCAATTCCTGATCGGAGAGCAGCAAGCCCAGCTTCAATGAGAGTTCGCTTTCCGATTTTACCAAGTATCCCGTTTCGCCCTGGACAACGTAGTCGGGCCGATACTTCTCCATCACTACCGCCGGCAGCCCGCAGGCTGCCGCCTGTCCAAGAACCTGCGGATGACCTTCCAAAACACTGGGGAAAAGAAATACGTCCGCCTTTTGCATTTCCTGCGCTAAACCCTGCTGCGATAGATGGCCAACGAAGGTCACATTGCGACACCCCAATTCGGCCACCAAAGCCCGGCACTTTTCTTCCTCTTCGCCTTTGCCCACCAGCCGAAATTCCACTGCGGGCCAGTTTGCCGCCTCGCGAATCACGAGATTCACTCTCTTACGCGTCTGAAATGATCCGGCATAAAGCACGGTCAGCTTTGATCCAGAGCGCCGAGCCTCGATCGGTGGATGAAACAGGTCCCGTTTAATTCCGCTGTAGATTGTTCGGGTCTCAACTCCGAAGCGGTCTTGAACCGTTTGCGATACATATCGCGAGTTTCCGAAAACAAGATCGGCCTCGCGAATGGATCTTGTCATGGTGGGCCCCACATCGATTTCATCGAGCGCCATCACGATGTAGGTCACGAGCGCAATCGGAAGGCCTGGAAAACGCCTGAAAAACAGGAACATGGTATCCAGCGGCCCTTCGCGCGGGAAAAAATAAATGTCGATTTTTGAGAGCAGCAAGCGAGTAAGGCATCGAGCGGTATTTCCATGCCGGGTCCACCGGAGGGTTTCCGTATTTTCGCGGGCCAGAATGCGCGGATCGGGCGTTCCGCCCGCCAGAAGGATGACTCTGAACCGATCTGGCGGAAGCCGGCTCACAATTTCTTTCGCGGTCAGGTTCTGTGCGTTTGTGTTCGCCTCATCCGCGAACGATGGAGTGAATACTGTAATCATCAAGGGTTTTTTTTGGTTATGCGCTTTCAAAGTCCGCGATCGTTTATCATAGCGTATCGGGCTTCTCATGCTAGCCTGCGACTGCTGGAACTTTTCGTACCAGTCGCGTCCGCAATTCCGTCGATTCATGAAAATTCTGCTGGTGCATCCCGACGATTCTGTTGAGGTTGGAGCGTGGGCCGGGACAGGATGGGATTTGGCCGTTGACCTGGGCTGGTCCGGCCGCCATGATTACCCGCGACAAACCGAACGCCTGGGATTTCGTGTAGTCAGTATTTATGACTTCGTGGACCATGAACAGCATCGTTGCGGTATGCGCGAGATCCTGGCCCTGGGTTTGGATCAACTGGTGGATTCAGAATCCCTGGACTGGTGGGACCTTTTTTCTCCCTTCCCTTTCCAGCAACTCGAGCAGCTTATGTTGTCGTCGGCGCTGGCCGGGCAAATCCCCGGGCACGCTGAGATTTTCGCGACGAGCCCGCACCTTATATTGCGGGCGCTGTCTCTCCTGTTGAGCCGCGAGATCAAGAGCTTTTCGTTGGGCTACCAGTCAAGCGACCGTCGGACAGGCTTTCGCGCAACGTCGCGACGGTACTTGAAAGCCGCATTTGCCTTGCGCCCTTCGCAACTCACCGAAATAGCTTTCGACAAATGGGACACTGACTACCGTCTTCGACGGCATTTCGCCCACACGCCAAAGACATCGTCAACACCGGCCATCCTTCTCCCCTCCGCATACGCCAATGTTTCTCGAGCTCAGGTGGCATACGCGCGGATGCTGCCGCACAGACCTTTCCTGCTTGTCGTCACGCGCCGCAACGGCCGTCTTCAAGAACTTCCTGGAAACGTAGAACTTCGCTCGCTAGCCTCGTATACTTCGCGTTCATTGCCCTCCACCGGCGAAGAACGTGTTCGGTTGCTGGCACGCTGGCAGGAAGTGCAAAACGTTCTGTTCGAGAAGAACCATGTTCTCGGGCTGGCAAGAAAGCTACATGTGTTCGACGGGTTTGCGAGTTTTCTGAAACGTGGATTGCATGTCCGCGACGCATGGCGCGAGGTTTTCGTCAGGGAGCCCATTACAGCCGTGCTTTCCGCCGACGAAAATAATCCATTCACACGAATGCCAACACTGCTCGCGAGATCCAGAAGACTGCGCACCGTGTCTTGCGATCATGGCGCGTTGAACATGACTTTGGGAATTCGCCCGCCAGTTTCCGATGCTTATCTCATGCGCAGCGATATGGCGCGCGATTACGCCGTTTCGTGGTGCGGCCTTTCAGCCGACAAGATTGTGGTTGGCAGCCCCGCCGAAGAGAGCTATCCCCTGCCGCCCTCGGATCGGACGGTAAGAGATTGGATTGTTTTTTATTCCGAACCTTATGAACTCTCCTCGCGGCGCACTCAAACCTTCTATGCGGAACTCCTGCCGGAGTTATGCTCTCTGGCCAGCCGCACGAATCGCAAAGTCATCCTCAAGTTGCATCCCTTTGAGAGTCTCCGGGTGCGAAAGCTCTTAGTCGGCAGAGTGCTATCTGCGGAGCAGCGGGCATTAGTCGAAATACGCCAGGGACCGATGGCCCCAGATCTTTTCGCTCGAGCATGGTGCAGTATTACGGTAGAGTCGAGCGTCGCCGTCGAAAACACAATCAACGGCATACCTTGTTTTTTGTGCAGCTGGTTTGACGCGTCGTGGTACGACTACGGCAAACAGTATGCTAAGTACTCCGCCGGCTATCCGCTTGATTCCCCTGCGCGGATTCGCGAGATTCCTCACCTGTTGGAGCGGCTCCAGATCACTGAAGCAACGCGCCGAAGCCTGCGGACCTCAATCAGCCCGAACGACCTGGAGTCTGTCTTGTCCGGGAAATAACCAGCCCCGGCGCGCTGAGAAATAGGCTCTCATTCAGCGTGCCACCAGCCCCCAACTCAGCGGCGTTCCACGCTCCACATCGCAGGCCGCGCATTTTCCCAGAATTTCGTTAAAATGCCGTGGCTGCAATCCATCCGCTGGACGAATCGAACGCACGTTCTGCTTTGTAAATACCTCGCCCTTCTTTACATTTTCGACCACAAACAGCGAGCGCCGAAACTTTCGGCTATTGGCCTCTCGCGCGCCCGAGGCAAACTGCACCGCTCCGAGAGCTTGCTCGGCGGTGCGCACCGCCTCCACCATCGCTTTGAACTCCTGCGGTTCCAGTGAAAACGCGCCGTCGGGCCCGCCGTCCGCCCGTCGAAGGCAAAGATGCTTCTCAATGATGTTGGCTCCCAGCGCCACGGCGACGACTGGCGCCACAATCCCCATGGTGTGATCCGAAAGTCCCACGGGACAGCCGAAACGCCGCGCCAGTTCCGGAATAGTGAGCAGGTTCGCCTCTTCCGGCGGCGCCGGGTAAGCGCTCGTACACTTCAACAGCGCGATCTCGGTGGCGCCCGCGCCGCGTGCCGCTTCCAACGCTTCTGAAATTTCCTCTTCGCTCGCCATCCCCGTGGACATGATCAGCGGCTTCCCCGTACCAGCCATCTTCTCAATCAGGCCGATATCCACCAGTTCACACGACGCTACCTTGTGGGCAGGCACATTCATCTGTTCAAGAAAATCGACTGCGCTATCGTCGAACGCGCTCGAAAACAAGTGCATGCCCAGCTCGTCCGCGATCTCTTTCAGCTTCGGCTGCCACTCCCACGGCGTATACGCCTCCTGGTAGAGGTCGTGAAGTGTGCGGCCATCCCACAGCGTGCCCCCGGTAATCCGAAAACACTCTTTGTCACTGCGCAGCGTGATCGTATCCGCCGTGTAGGTCTGGAGCTTCACCGCATCCGCGCCCGCGTCCTTGGCGGCGCGAAGAATCTTGACCGCCTGATCAAAACTCTGATTGTGATTGGCGGAGAGTTCGGCAATCACGTAGCAGGGCGCGTCCCATCCAATCGTCCGGTTGCCAATGCGAAAGCTGCGCTCCATCAAAAACCTACCTTCTCGTTCAGATGCGCCGCCACTTCCGCCGGAGCAAACGGTGTGCGCCGTCCTTTACGAAGCGTGGCCAGCGAATTTCCACCTTCGTTGAACAACAGATCGAGCACGCTGGCGTGTGCCTCGAATGGAGGAAAGAGTTGCCGGTACTCAGGGTGCTCGTAATGCTGAAAGACTACATTGATGCTCCGGCCGGTGAGGATGGGCAGTTCGTTCAGCAAATAATCCGCAGATCCGAGCGGCGAAACATAGGTCGTCGCTCCTAGCAGACTACAAACCTCGGCCAGCAACTGGGTGCGTTTGCCTTCAACCGCAAGTTCTGAGGATCTGACGATCGGTGTCGAGATGCCGATCGCTTCCGCAAACCAGCGAAGTAAGCGTATGGTCAAATCGGCCAGGCGAAGGCCCGACGACGCCGTCCCCAGTAATTCACAAAATGCGGGGTAGTAATCGCCGAAAAATGGAGCGCGGCGATAATTCAACTCCACTGCGCGTAAGTGGTCGCGGCAGAATTCCGGCTCCCGAATCTCCACGTCCACGATGCGTTGGCCAAGTCTCCCCCGAAACACGACCGGCACGGTCAGCCACATCAGGCCGGTGGGCGTCTTGATGCGGTTGCGCTGCTGCCACGACTGCTTCTCAAACTGCACTGTGTCGAGCAGCACGAACTTGTCCACCTGATCGAGCAGATCGAAATAACCGAGCCAGGGCAGATACGTCGGCTGCGCAATTGCGACCTTCACTGCGCGCCCCCGCGCAGCACATAACGACCCGTGACTTTCTGAAATCCGAGAGACTCCCACAGTGCCGCTGCTGCCACCCGCCCCTCGACCACTTCAAGTTGTATTTTGGATGGGGCATGGGCTTGAAGTTCACGGATCGCTTCCGTGGCACACACTGTAGCGATGCCGCGTCGGCGAAATTCCGGCAGGATGTAGATTTCGTAGATCATTCCCGTCATGCGCGGAAGAAACCGGTGCTTCTCCAAACCGAACAGAATGAATCCTGCCCGTTTCTCATCGCAAACAATCCACCGAAGAATGTAGAGCGGGTTCGCCATAATGGCTGCAAAATAGTGCTCTTTCCAGTCTTCCTGCTGCACAAAAGAAGAGCTGAGTTCGGAGAAATGCTTCGCCGCCATGCACTGAAATTCATCCTGTTCCGTAGCTGCGATGGGAAGCATGCCAACCATCATTGCACTCCCGATCGCTGTGCCGCTTCGACAACCCGCATTGCTCCGAGGCCGTCAACCAGCGAACGGCCTAGGCTCGTCATGCGCTCACGTGCCATGTTCGAATCGGCAAGCTTTTTCACCGAAACCGCAAGCTGTGCTGGGTCGAAATGGCGAGTCTCACCCATGTCCACCACCACTCCGCGATGCGACAAAGCCTGTACTACACGCGCCTGCACGATATTTCTAGAATAGCTCAATACCGCACAACCTACGGTAAGAAGCTCCCAGAGCGTTCCACCCGCGGCAATGATCGCCTGATCGGAATCCTTCATGAACTCTGTAATGTTTGGAGGGTTGAGGACGACTCGAAGATTGCTCGCGTTTAGCTTTAGCAGCTCATTTGCTTTGTCATAGCCGGGTCCCACGATCACCGTAACCGCAAGATCGGAGCAGTGAGTAAGAGCGTCGCCGATTTTCGGCGTCAGATTCTCCGGATCGCTTCCGCCGAGCGAAACGAGGACCCTGTTGCCGAGTTGGCGGATCTCTCTTTTTTCGGCACCTTGCCTGAACTCGCGGCGCAGCAAAACATAAGACAGGCCAGTTAAGAGTCGGGCGGTGGCACCTTTTTTTCGATACGGCTCGCCATCATCGTTAAGATTCGGGTTCACAATCAGATCGACAGGAAACGATTCCCGGTCGCCAAAATCATCGATTAGCAGCACTTTGAATCCTGCGGCGTGAACCGTCCCCAGAAAATCACTTCCGAAGCGATCGCCGTCGATCACAACCCAATCCGCGATCAGCCGGTGAGCCAGAGCAACAGTCTCAGCAGCGTCCTCGCGACTGCCGGGGATGCCGTGGATCCAACTCAGGGAGATCCCTTCTGCCGTCACACGCGGCGAAAGCCCATCCGGCAGCTCTTTCGCGGCAAGACTTGCCGTTCCGCCAGCATCCTGCCAGGCTTGGGCTAATGCCAGGCAGCGCATCACATGCCCGATCCCTATCGCGGGACTAGCATCGGCTCGAATTAGAAGTACGCCTGGTTTCATCTGCTCTTTTGCAGTTGCATCCAATGAAGTTACGTCCTGACCGCGTTTCCAGCCGATGCTATCACGGGTTTTCGAGGTGGGTACAAACCTCCCATATCATTTTCCAAATCCCGTTTCTGTACGGAGTTACGGGGGAACAGTTCCGCTTTCAGACGTTGGCCCTCCTCGATGCAGGTGTACAATCCTTCGTTCCTGAGGTCAAAAAAAATCTCGGTCTGAATTATCGGTTTCGCCAGTCACGATGAAAACGGTCATCATCATGCAGGCGCGGACTAACAGCAGCCGCCTGCCGGGAAAAGCAATGTTGCCGGTGGGCGGATATGCCAGCGCCGTGCTGGCCGCATTACGGGCGAGCAATCTCGGACTCGAGACCTTCGTAGCGACATCGTCCGATGCTTCCGATGATGCTCTAGCGCATGTCCTCGACCAAAATGAAATCTGCGTAGTACGCGGCCCCTTGGAGGATGTGCTGGCGCGATACGCTCTGGCGGCGGCGGAGTTGCCCGAGAACTGCGTTGTGGTTCGGCTCACGGGCGACAATGTGGTTCCAGATGGCAGGTTCATCCAGGAACTGGTATCAGCCTTTGCCGAGTCAGGGGTGGAATATCTTTCGCAGGGTTCTTCGCAGAGCCGACTTCCGTACGGTCTGGGTGGAGAGGCTTTTACGGTTGCGACGCTGCGACGAGCGCACGCCATGGCCAACAGCCCGCATGATCGCGAGCATGTGACCCCGTGGATCCGACGGAATTGCACGATGACGATTCATACGCCCCAGGGTCTGGAAACAGCCGACTTCAGCCACCTCCGTTGCACCATCGATGATGAAGAAGACTATAAAAGGATGGTCCGCTTGTTTGACGGCGTGGCCGATCCGATTCGTATCGGCTGGCTTGAGCTGACGAAGAAGCTGGCGCGTCTTCCCGGGGAACCAGAATTTCGCTTGCCCTATCGCGTTTCCTCGAGAGGAATCCAGAGTGAGTTGACGCTCGGCACAGCCCAACTGGGGATGGAATATGGAATCGTCAACCGGGAGGGTCAACCCCCGCTCCAGTCGGCCATTCGGATGGTGCATCTGGCCATCTCTCACGGGGTTATGGCGCTGGATACGGCTCGCGCGTACGGCGAGGCGGAGGCAGTTCTGGGCGAGGCGCTCACCGGAGCCTGGCGGTCGCGGGTTGAGGTAGTCACCAAGCTCGATCCTCTCGCGTCATTGGCGCATGACGCCGTCCCGAGTGAAGTCCGCGCCGCGGTGGACGACAGTGTGAGACGTTCCTGCGAGGCGCTGCGAGTTGAAAAGCTCTCGACCTTGCTGTTGCATCGCTCCTCTCACCACGATGCCTGGGGCGGCGCGGCATGGCGCCGTCTTCTGGAATTGCGCAACCAGGGGACGATCGGTAATTTAGGAGCTTCGGTCTATGAGCCCCGCGAGGCGCTCGAGCTCTTACAAGACCCGGCGATCGCGCATCTCCAGATTCCAATGAACGTTCTTGATTGGCGATGGAAAGCAAGCGGCGTCGACCGAGCATTGGCAGTGCGCCCGGATGTAGTCGTGCATGCCCGTAGTGCGTTGCTGCAGGGACTTCTGGTCAGCCCGGCGGCCTATTGGCCCTTATCAGCCGAGTTCGATGTGGCGGGCTGTCTCCGCCAGTTACAAAAGTCAGCGGACGAGTTCAATCGGGAGAGTGTGACAGATCTGTGTCTCGCCTATGTGCGCTCCCAACCCTGGATCACCAGCGTGGTCGTGGGTTGTGAGACGTTAGAGCAGGTGAATGAAAATCTGCGATTGTTCTGTCGACCCAAGCTCAGCGCGGAGCAGTGCGCCGAACTGGAGCGGCTGTTGCCGAGAGCGCCCGAAAGTCTTTTGAATCCATTCCAATGGAAACCTGTTCATGAGCAATCTGCAAAGTAACGACAGCGATCCGTTATCGATGTTTCGTCTTGACGGGAGGGTCGCTTTTTTGTCGGGGGCAGCCGGACTGCTCGGCCGACCGATGGCCAGGGCGCTCGCATCCGCTGGCGCTCACGTGGTATTGAATGGACGCACGCAGCCTGCTCTGGAAGCTTCCGTTGAAGAGTTGAAGAGTCTGGGTCTAAGCGCGTCCGTGGCCTGTTTTGACGTGACCGACGAATCCGCGACACGCCGGCACATCGATCTGATCGGCGAGCAGTATGGCCGGCTGGATGTGCTGGTGAACAATGCCAGCTCAGGCTCGCCGGGCACGATGGAGAGCGCCACTGCGCAGGATTTTGAGCAAGTCTACCGGGTCAATGTGGTCGCTGCGTTTCAGCTTCTCCAGGCAGCCATTCCCTTGCTGAAAAACGCTGGATCTCGAACCGAGGGGGGCGCTTCAGTAATCAACATTGCCTCGATGTATGGCACCGTTAGTCCGGATCCATCAATCTACGGGACGAGCGGAGCGAATAGTCCGCCCTATTACGGTCCGGCTAAGGCGGCTCTGATTCAGCTTACCCGTTACGCAGCCTGTCATCTCGCCAATCAACGGATTCGCGTGAACTGCATCAGTCCGGGACCGTTTCCGAGTGAAAAATATCTGGAGCGCGACGCGCAGTTTCACGCTCGACTCCAGGCTAAGAATCCCATGCACCGTACAGGAAAACCTGCGGAACTCCAGGGGCCATTGTTGTTTCTGGCGTCAGATGCTTCTTCCTACGTTACCGGAATCAATTTGGCGGTAGATGGCGGTTGGACGGCCTGGTAGGCGCATACCGCCGATACCTCGCCCAGTCGGAAATTCCGGGCCTGACTTTATCCTGATCGCCTGATCCCGGGCAAATCTGACCCCTCGTGTCTCTCATTTTTCCCATCAAGCTTTCGATCGAAGCAGTTCACAACTTTACCCACCGCCTGAATCACATCTTCCACGTCCTGCGCCGTCATCGAATGAAACATGGGCAGGCTGATCAGCCGCTCATACGCATCCTCGGCCACGGGATAGCTCTCGTTCGAGCCAAATCGCTCGCGGTAATACGGATGCCGATGCACTGGAATGTAGTGAACATTCACGCCGATATTCTCGGCCCGCAGCGCGCGAAAGATTTCGCCGCGTCCTGCCGTCAGCATTTCCAGCTGCAATCGAATCGGATACAAGTGCCACGCCGAATCTACCGCCGCGTGCACCGTGGGTACCACGACCGCCGGCCAGTCACGCAACCGTCCCGCATATTGGGCCGCAATATCCCGGCGCCGCTCCAGGTTCGCCTCCAGCCTCTCCAGCTGTGTGAGTCCCAGCGCACAGGCAATATCTGTCAGCCGGTAATTAAAACCAAGCAGCACCATCTCATAAAACCACTGCCCCGATTCCTGCCGCTCCCGTGCTTCGCTGCTGATGCCGTGATTGCGGAAGCGTCGCAGCGTTTCCGCCAGCCGGGCATCGTTGGTCGTCACCATGCCACCTTCCCCGGTCGTCAGGTGCTTCACCGGATGGAAGCTGAACACGGTCATATCCGCAATGCCACCCACTCGTTTCCCCCGGTATTCCGCGCCCAGCGCATGGCAGGCATCTTCAATCAGCGGGATTCCGCGCGGCCGGGTGAACGCAAGCAGTGCATCAAGATCCGCAGGGTGCCCGGCATAGTCGACCGCAAGAATCGCCTTTGTCCGCGAAGAGAGCTTCTTTGCAACTTCGCCGGGATCGAGATTCAGGGTGTCTGCACTCACGTCGGCGAATACAGGCGTCGCTCCCTGGTACAGCACGCAATTCGCGGTCGCACAGAATGTCATGGGGGTGGTGATCGCCTCATCCCCAGGTCCCAGTCCCGCCGCAAACGCCGCGCCGTGCAGTGCAGCCGTACCCGAACTGAAGCTGACCGCGTACTTCGCCCCCACCCACGCCGAGAATCGTTCCTCAAACTCGCCGATCTTCGGGCCGGTCGTCAGCCAGTCCGACTTCAAAACCTCAACCACCGCCTGGATATCCGCCTCATCAATGCTTTGCCGCCCGTAGGGCAACAATTTTTCGCGCACGGGCGTCCCCCCGTGGATGGCCAGTGTTTCCAGCTTTGTGGGTAAGGCGCTCATGCTGGTAGTCTGTGGTGCAAGTGCGATTCGTGTCGAGGATGACTTAGAGGGCAAATCTCGTCAACCTGTAGAGACGGGGCTTGCCCCGTCTCACTCTGCGCAAGAGACGCAGCAACCCCGTCTATACGGCAATCAATCGCCCCTTTTTAGGGGCTCACCATGTGTTCTACGCCGACGTGGGGACCGCATCCGCAGCGTTGATTTCAGGCGCTACCAATTCTTCCAGCTCACGCCGCGTCAGCCAGCGTTCGTTGCTGTCGCTCGAATAACGGAAGCCTTCCTGAAGCGCTTTGGCGCTGTCCCAGTTTTTCGACTTCCACCACGGATGCGACGGCTGAATCACATACATATCTTCAGTTTCGAGCGTCTGCCGCGACTCGTCTTCCGAGACCAGCACTTCGTGCAACTTCTCTCCCGGACGAATCCCGATGTACTCCACCTGGCATCCCGGAGCGATGGTCTCTGCCAGGTCCAACAATCGCATGCTGGGAATCTTGGGAACAAAAATTTCGCCGCCGTGCATCTGCTCCAGGCAGCGGATCACGAACTTCACACCCTGCTCCAGCGTCAGCCAGAATCGCGTCATCCGAGGATCGGTGATCGTGATCTTTCCTCTCCGCCGCTGTTCCAGAAAAACCGGAATCACACTGCCCCGGCTGCCCACCACGTTCCCATAACGAGCGCAACTGAAACGCGTATTTCTAGCGCCCGCATAGGCATTAGCCTGCACAAACACCTTTTCCGCGCACAACTTGGTGGCGCCGTACAGGTTGATCGGATTCACCGCCTTATCGGTGCTGAGCGCCAGAATGCGCCGTACCCCTTGATCAAGAGCCGCATCAATCACATTGCGCCCGCCCATGATATTGGTCTGGATCGCTTCGAACGGGTTGTACTCGCAAGCCGGCACCTGCTTGAGCGCCGCCGCGTGCACCACCACCGTCACTCCCGCCAGCGCGCGCTTCAACCGCTCCACGTCCCGAACGTCTCCTATGAAATACCGCAGGCTGGGATGATCGAAGCCCGACGTTCTCATCTCATGCTGCTTCAGTTCGTCCCGGCTGAAAATCACCAGCCGCTGCGGCTGGTAATCGCGCAGCATGATCTCCACAAACTTCTTCCCAAAGGAGCCCGTCCCACCCGTGACCAATATCGATTCCTGCGACCAATTCACCATTCTTGTTCCTCAGAAACCTTGTCCCGCGTTGCCCGCCTGAGCCGCCCCCCCGCCCAGTTCTGACGCTTACATACTCTGGAAGAGTCCTCTCTTCTCGGGTAAGTCCTTGTGCTCGATAGTATAGCTGAGGAAGTTGAGAAGGACTCATGGCTGGGGGTCCATCGCCGCGTGGCGACCCATTCTATGGGGAGGTTGGTTCCGCAGTCTATGCGAGTCGGCGTTGAATGTTTGCATCGGGCGCTTGCGGTTCATGCTGCATCAGTTGAACCTTATAGCTTAGACACCACCCGACGTAAGCCTCTCGGCTACTCAGTTCTTGAGTCCGCCATTGATTGCCGCGCCCGAGTCTTTCCAGCGCAAACCAGAACCTGAAACAATATCGCCCAGCTCTAATTTTGGGGCTGGCTCTCACCCCTAAGAATGCTAAAATCAGCAAATTCTTCATAACAAGCCGCTTTTGTTTGCCCGGTTTGCTTGTGGGACGTATCTCGAGCAGAGACCTCGGTGGCCGCTGCGAGGCGCTGCCGCATCGAAGCTTGTGGCGACAAGGAGTAATGATGTCATTGGGCCCCCTGGTTCCACGAAGTAACGATCCAAGAAGCGACGGTCGTAACGACCGATTGCGCGAACTGCCGCCTGGCGAACCGGGTGAATTCCTGAGGCCGTTCGGCTCGACACTCTATAACGTCTCTCCGGCGCAGGAATCCACACTGCGCGAATACATGCGCATTCTCATCAAGCGCAAGTGGATGGTGACCGCGGTGATAGTTGGCATCTTCATGGCCGTCGCCGTTGCCAGCTTGCGTCAGACTCCCATCTACGAAGCAGCAAGCCAAATCGTCATCAACAAGGCCGACTCGAACCTCATTTCCTTTAAAGACTCCGTGCCCGTGGTCGACTATTACGACCAGAGCGATCTGGACACCGAGGTCCGCATCCTGCAAAGCGATCTGATGGCCCTGCAAGTGATCCGGCAACTGAATCTGGATAAGCGTCCCGAGTTCGGCGGTCATCCCGATCAAAAGCAACCCAACCTGGTCGCCGATCCGCTCCAGTCTGATTCGAACCATACTTCAGCGCTGCTGGGAAGCTTTCGCGGGAACCTTCACGTCACTCTTATTCCCAACACCCGGATCATCGAGATTCATTACACCAGCACCGATCCTCAGCTCGCCGCCAGCGCCGTGAACACCCTCGCGGCCACCTATGTCGAGCAGAACTTCAAGACCAAGTTCGAATCCACCATGCAGGCCTCCGACTGGCTTTCCAAACAGCTCGTTGACTTGCAGATGAAAGTGGAGACCTCCCAGGAGAAGCTCGTTCGCTACCAGAAAGAGCACGAGATTTTCGGGGTTGACGATAAGCAGAACATCATCACCGAAAAGCTCGATGAACTTAACAAAGAAATGACGGCCGCCGAATTTGACCGCATGCAGAAGGAAGCCGTCTATCGCCAGACCCAGTCGAATGATCCGTTGGCGGTCGCCGCAGCGATCGTTTCCGATACCCCCGGAGGGGGAGCCGGCGCAGCTTCCGCGCTTCTGGACAAGTTGCGTGAACAGCAGGCCAGTCTCAGAATTCAAGTTGCTGAGCTCAGCACCCAGTTCGGTCCCTCGTATCCGAAAATCACGCAGCTTAATAACCAGCTGAAGGAGATTGACCGCCAGCTTCAATCGGAAACTAGCAAGGCCGTCGACCACCTCAACGGGCAGTACCAGGCCGCATTGCAGCGCGAAAATATGTTGCGCGGATCCTTTGAGAAGCAAAAGCAGGAAGCCAACAAGCTCAATGAGAGCGCGATCGAGTACAGCCTCCTGAAGCGTGATGTGGACAGCAATCGGACACTTTACGAAGGATTACTCGAAAAGCTTAAGGAAGCGGGCGTCACCGCGGGATTGCGATCCAATAACTTCCGCATCATCAATGCGGCCCGTGTTCCCACCTTTCCCAGCGAACCCAACATTCCGCGCAACCTGTCTTTCGCGCTGGTGCTGGGCATCATCTCCGGGGTCGGCTTGGCCTTCCTCCTGGAGAGCATGGACAACACCGTCCGCACCCCCGAGCAGGCACAAGCCATCTCCGGCCTGGCTTCTCTCGGGATGATCCCGCTTGGCTCCAAGGCCACCAACCGTGGCGCAACGGGTAAGCGCCTCGCTTTGACCGCTTCCAAGGAAGCGGTGGAAACCGTTACCCAGATTCGCCCCCAGTCGCAGATGGCCGAATCGTATCGCGCGCTGCGGACTTCGCTTCTCCTATCGAATCTCGGAGCGCCGCCTAAGGTCATCATGGTAACCAGCGCGCGTCCGCAGGAAGGCAAGACCACTACCAGCATCAACACAGCCATCGTGCTCGCGCAAAAGGGAGTCCGCGTTCTCCTCATGGACGCCGACTTGCGCCGCCCCAGTATTCACAAGACCTTGGGCATGGGCCCCCGCAGCGGCCTCAGCAACGTCCTGACCGGAAGCGCGACCCTGCAGCAGACCATTGCCATCTCTCCGATCCTCCCCAATCTTTTCATCATGCCCGCGGGCACTCCGCCTCCGAATCCTGCCGAATTGCTGGCATCCTCCAACATGCGGGACCTGATCGTGGAACTGCGCGAACTCTACGATCACATCGTGATCGACACTCCCCCAACCCTTTCCGTCACCGATGCGGTCGTGCTCTCACCCCGCGCCGATGCCACGATCCTTGTGATTCGTTCCGGACAGACCACGAAACCGGCACTGCGCCGGGCCCGCGACATATTGATGCAGGTTAATGCTCATGTCGCCGGTGTGCTTCTAAACGCGGTCGACCTCACCTCACCGGACTATTACTACTACTACGAGTATCAGGGAAAATACGGTCATTACTATCAGGAAGATGCTCCCGCCGCGGGGACCGAAGTGGAAAAAGCGGTTTGACACCAATGGCGACTCCACTTTCAAACCGGCAACGCTGGCAGTTCGCTGCTGGTGTCGCCGTCGTCGCCTGCGTCTATATTTTCCTGACCGCGACAGAGTTCGCAGCCAGCGTTTTTGCTTCGAGTCCGGAGTTGCCGTCTCTGCAGCGCGCCGTGCGCCTCTCTCCCGCCAATGCGGACTACCGTCATCGGCTCGGACGCTACTTTGCATTTGTTGCGGCTGATCCTCAGTCCGCCATCGAGAGCTTTCGAGCGGCGGTCGGACTCAACCCGCACGATGCCCGTTATTGGTTCGATCTGGCCGCCGCCTATCAGGTAATCGGGGACCTCGCAGGCAGGCGAGCGGCGCTGGATCGCGCTTTGCAAGCCGAGCCCACCGCCCCCGATGTGGCGTGGGAAGCAGCTAATTTTTTTCTCATCGATGGCGATATCGACCGCGCCTTGCGCGAATTCCATGTCGTCATCGAGAACGATGTTTCGCTCGTGGATGCCGCCCTGCGTGCCTGCTGGCGCGTGCGTCCTGACACCGATGCTCTACTCCGGGACGCCGTGCCGGCTCGCACTGATTCCCTGATTTCATTCCTCGCTCTGCTGCGGAGCAAGCAGGAAACCGACGGCGCCATCAAAACATGGGATCGGCTCGCCCAGTTGCACCAGAAATTTCAGAACCGCTATTTGTACGAGCAAGTGCGCTATCTCCTTGATGTGCACCGTCCCGACGCCGCCATGTCTGCCTGGGAGCAGACCGTTGGGACTCTTGGCCTCGCCGCGTATCTCCCCACGCAGGACAACCTGGTGGTGAACGGCGATTTCAGCCTTGACATACTGAATGGAGGCTTCGACTGGACTTACGTCAATCGAATCGGCGTGCAGCCATTACTCGATCCGAGCGCCTTCCGCCAGGGTGATCGCTCTCTTTCCCTCACCTTCGAAGGTCCGGGCATCCACGATGCCGGGATTCAACAGCTGATTCCAGTGCACGGCACCACCACTTACGACTTTTCCGTGTATTACAAGTCGGCGAACTTTGAAGGAGCGGGCGGGCTCCAGATCGTTCTGCGAGATGCCTACACCGGCGTGCCACTCTTTGCCAGCGACCCGCTCAACGACGCCGACTTCTGGAAGGAAGTTCACTCCAAAGTGACGACCCCTCAGTCCACCACACTGCTGCTGCTGGGTATAGAACGCTTCCCTTCCGGCTCGCCAATTCGCGGCAAACTCTGGCTCGACAATTTCGAACTTTCTCCCAATAACTCCAAGGACGACTCCCCCGACAATTCCACAGAACAATCCAAGGACCACTCGTGAGTTCCGCCCTGGCAACGCAACCCGAGCCCGCGCCCGTCGCTGGATCTTCGCAACCGCGGCTTACCGACAACACGCTGCTGGCCTCTGCCGGTGCTGTGCTCTTGCTGGCCCCTCTGGCCTTCGGAGCGGTCGAGCCTTGGTCCGTTTTTGCTCTGGAAACCTGTTCCATGTTGTTGCTCGCGGTTTGGGCGTCCCGCCAGTGGATCAACCGGGAACTCATTGGTTCCGACCACGTGCTCTACCGCCCCATGGCAGCCTTTTTTGTGCTGGTCCTGATGCAGTGGGCGGTTGGAACGACCGCCTACCGCCACGTCACTTACTCTCACTTGCTGCTCTATGCTGCCTACGGCATGCTGGCATTTGTGGTGACCCAGACTCTGCGTCGATCTTCGCAGTTTGAGATGCTGGCCAGGTTGTTCGCCGTCTACGGGGCGCTAGTCGCCGCGTTTGCCGTGCTGCAGGGTCTGGCGCCAAATGGAAAGCTTTACTGGATCTGGGCTCTGGAGCAGGGTGGCTCCATTTATGGACCCTACGTCAATCACAATCATTACGCCGGCTTGATGGAAATGCTCACGCCCTTTCCGCTGGTGCTGGCCGCAACTCGCTTCACAAACGGCAACCGCAAGATTGCCGTCGCGGGAATCGCCGCGCTAATGGCCGCAAGTATTTTTCTTTCCGGTTCGCGCGGAGGAATGGCGGCTTTCGTCGCCCAGATGGTTGTGCTGGGCATACTTCTGGTCCGCAAGCGCGAAGGCAGATGGAAACAGCCCCTCTTGCTCGGCGCATTTCTCGCGATGGTGATTGTTTTTCTCGTTTGGATGGGCGGCAATGAACTCACCCGCCGCCTGATCAGCATTCACTCCGAAGCCCGTGAAGAGATTAACGGCGGAGTTCGCCTATCCATCGATCGCGACTGTTTGCGCATGCTCATCAAAAGGCCCTTCCTCGGTTGGGGACTCGGCACCTTCCCGATTGTCTACCCGGAATTCCGCAGTTTCTACACAACCTTCTTCGTGAACCAGGCGCACAATGACTATTTGCAACTGCTCGTCGAGACCGGACTCGTCGGATTCTCAATTGCCGTCTGGTTTCTAGTCCTGACGTTCCGCCAGGCTGCAACCAAGCTCAAGGACTGGACCGAGACCGCGAGCGGCGCGATAACCGTAGCCGCCATGCTCGGCTGTGTAGGTATCCTGGTCCACAGCTTTCTCGATTTCAATCTGCAGATTCCGGCAAACGCCGCCCTGTTCTATGTTCTCTGCGCCATCGCCGCCTCCGCCCCTCTCCAGGAATCGCAGCGCCGCCGCGTATTGCGCCGCCGCAGTTTGATCGTGGAACCCAGCCCCGAAACCGCGGTATCGTGACCGGTGGGTTACGCAGCGTTACGCTTCCTCACCATCAGCGCCACCGCTCCGCTGACCGCAAGCGCGCCGCTCACCAGCAGCAGGCCTCCTTTGAATTGTCCCGTCGAGGTGCGCACCAGTCCAATCACATAAGGACCAACAAATCCGCCGAGATTCCCGACTGAATTAATGAACGCGATCCCGGCCGCCGCCGCCGTGCCCGACAACAAACCCGTAGGCATCGCCCAGAACGGCCCCATCATGGAGAACACCCCCAGCACCGCCACACTGATGGCGAGAATCGCCGGGCCCACCGATGTCGAATACGCCGCGCCCGTCAGCGCCAGAGCCCCAGCAAACGCCGGCACCGCCGTATGCCATCGCCGCTCTCCCGAGCGATCGGAGTGCAAGCCCACCGCCACCATCGCGGCCGCTGCCGCCACATACGGAATCGCAGACAGCACGCCGACCCCGAAATTGCTCACTCCCGACAAGCTTCGGATCAGCGTAGGCAGCCACAGACTCACGCCATACGAAACGGTATTCAACCCGAAGTACACCAGCGCCAACGTCCAGATTCGCCCGCTCCGCAAGGCCGCGAATACTCCCGCTCCCCCACTGATCTCCGCCCGTTCCCGCCGCAGCGTCTCGACCAGCCAGTCTCGCTCTTCGCGCGGGAGCCAGTCAGCGTCTTCCGGCCGGTCCACCAGATACACCAGCACCACGCCGCCCAGCACTACCGCCGGAATCCCCTCCAGCAGGAACATCCACTGCCATCCCGCCAGGCCTCGCGTCAGATGGAGACCGAGGAGCGCGCCCGATAACGGTCCGCCCACGACTCCCGACAACGGCGCAGCCGTCATGAATCGAGCCACCGTCCGCGCCCGAGCCCGAGCCGGAAACCAGTTCTTCAGATAGAGGATGACTCCCGGGAAGAATCCCGCCTCCGCCGCACCCAGCAGAAATCGCAGCAAGTAAAAGCTGCGGGGGCCGCTAACCAATACCATCGACGCCGAGATCACTCCCCAGACCATCATCAGCAACGCAATCCAGCGCCGCGCCCCCACACGCTGCAGCGCCAGGTTGCTCGGCACCTGAAAAAAGAAGTACCCGGCAAAAAACGTTCCCGCGCCAAGCCCATAGACGGCGTCGGTGAACGCCAGTTGTTGCCGCATCTGCAACGCCGCAAACCCCACGTTAATCCGGTCCAGGTAGGCGACGATATACAGCAGAAACAAAAATGGCACAAGCCGCCAAGTAAGCCTGCGCACCACCGCCGCCTCAATCTCGTACACCGTCTCTCCTAAGCGCCCCATCGTACCCGCTGTGGTAATGGTTCCCCCCGTGTCCCTCTGTGACTCCTCCGTGCCCCCTGTGGTTAAGGTTTTTTCAGCCCAAGCCGAGCAAGAATTTCCGCCACGATCCGAGCCGGAGCCCTGTCGACATCGACCACCGCCGCGTCCTCCGGCTCCTCCAGCGCCGCCAGTTGACCCTCCAGCATTCGTTCCGTCATGAAGTGCCCAACGCGCGCACGCAACCGCTGCTGCAGCACCTGCGACGTTCCCCGAAGATAGACAACCTGCACTTCCGGTCCAACCCGCAAGCTCTCTCGATACGCCCGCTTCAACGCCGAACAAGCCAGCACTACATTCTTTCCCGCCGCGATCCAGCCCGCAATCAGCGCCCGCAGAGTCTCGAGCCACGGAGCGCGGTCGGCGTCGGTCAGTGGAATGCCATTTCGCATTTTCTCCACGTTCGCCGCGGGATGATAATCGTCTCCGTCCGCGAACTCCCATCCAAGTTCCGACGCGAGCAACTGCCCAACCGTCGTCTTCCCCGAGCCCGACACTCCCATCAGCAAGATGACCAATCAACCTCCATCCGCCACTCACGCTCTTGCATGCCGGCCATCCTTTCTTTGGGAATATAATGGCGCGCACGTGATGGCGCTAGCCGCGAGCACCAAAGACAACGCGCGTTATACTGCCGACGTTGATGCGGCCCACACACCATGCTCATAGAAATCGGACACGTGGAGGCGATCTTCCGGTATCCCGTGAAGTCCATGGCCGGCGAACGACTCGAGACCGCCAACCTGGGCTGGCACGGCCTCGATGGTGACCGCCGCCTGGCCTTCCGGCGGATTAATGATAATGATAATGATAACGATCATAATCATGACCGCAGCGGGTTCCCCTGGCTGTCAGCAAGCAAGCTTCCCGCCCTGCTCCTCTTTACTCCGCACCGCAATGCAGACGCTGACGCTGACGCTGACCGTGCTCAGGGAGACCCTCATCTTCCCACGCATATTCGCACGCCGGATGGCGAAGAGATGCCTGTCTTCGGAGACGACTTGGCCAAGGAGGTCGGACGTCGCTACGGCGCTCCCGTGCAGATGATGCAGTTGAAGCATGGCATCTTCGATGAAGCGAGCATCTCCGTGATCGCCATGGATACCGTGCGCGAGATCTCGCGACTCGCAGGGCAGAGCCCGGACGTGCGACGATTTCGCCCCAATGTTGTGGTTCGTCTACTGCGACCGTCCCCCTTCCAGGAGGACGAGTGGTTGGGCGGTGTGCTCTCATTCGGCAAGAAGGACGCTGACGACGCCCCCGCCATCACCGTCACCATGCGCGACGTCCGCTGCTCGATGGTGAACCTCGATCCCGACTCAGCAAGTCCGGCGCCAGAAATGCTCAAGGCGGTCGTTCGTGTGCACCAGAACACTGCGGGAATCTACGGCGCGGTCACTCGCATCGGTCGACTGGCGGTCGGACAGACCATTACACTCACAATCTAGCCGCGCAGCAGAACTCCAGCAATTCTCAGTTAGTGTAAACGCCTGTTTACACCAGTAGTTGTCGCAATTGGGTTGCAGGGCGGTCTCTACCTATTTTGTAGGGGCAGCGGGCGCAACTCATTGGGCACATTGTCGGCGTGCCAATCGATGGCGCCGCAAATTATGGTGAGAACTAAAACAAGAAAGATTGCCCACTCCGCAACGTCTTGGCCTTCATCAGCAGACCAGATGGAATAGGAATTCCGTAGCATCGAATGGTTTTCGCTCGTTTGGCTGTCATTCCGCAATAGCCCGTTCGTGCGCAGCACCCATTGATGGGGCCATCTGATAGTTGTTTTAACATCGTCATTACACTCATTGACCCCCTAGACAGTCGGATCAACCTGCCTAGTGGTACCTTGTGCCCGCCCAGAGGACAGCGGGTGGGTGGGCCACTTTAACGAGGAAGTATAACGCGGGTGTCTTTGGGCGTTGACACGAAACAACTGAGGGTGCGCCCCTTCTCGCGCTTTTCGAGAAGGGGCCCTACCGAACTGCCGACACGCAAATTACACTGCACTACCCTAAGCCAGCAGTTCCCACCCCACATCAAGCGCAGCCCCCAGCTTCTTCCAGGTACCGACAGACCCGATCTTACGCTTAGTCTCAATCGCCGCAATCAGCGCGCGCGATACTCTTGCCTTCTTCGCGAGCTGCCCCTGAGTAAGCTTGCGATGCTCGCGCCAGATACGGAGCGCGGGCTCTCCCTTAAGTCTGCGCTCGGTAATCTCCAGAGGTATGAGTTCGTCCGAGCCATCGTCCAGACGCATTTTGGCGGCATCGTACGCCTTCACATCAGCAAGCATTTCCGAATCTTCCATAAGCCTTTAGCGTGCGCCGCACACGAAGTCCGAACCTCACGCCCCGCCCTTTATCATCACATTTTTCCCGTACCGCCGTCACAGACACCGAATCGCAATCGCGCAATAATTCACCGACAGTACAGCATCGAGAACCGCGCCCGTCTCCAGAGACGGACCCAAAATCCGCCGCAAAACCATCTTCGGCGGCTCTTTGACAAGTACACGATAAGCAGACAAAAAGCAGCTAGAAGCGGCGACTCCGCACCCCGAAAAGCGCACGCCAAATCGCAGAAACCCCAGCTAAGTCCTTATTCATGTAGTTGATAGAGTTAAGTACTTTAATTAGAATAGCTTAGCGGGAATTT
>Ga0209647_1000515_pt1 | contig 36415 bp, 36 predicted proteins | sample GraSoi_2013_60cm_FD_185827 | JGI IMG/M metagenome (GOLD analysis project Ga0209647, IMG submission 185827) | Grasslands soil microbial communities from the Angelo Coastal Reserve, California, USA - Sample 9_17_2013_60cm (SPAdes) (version 2) | ecosystem: Environmental > Terrestrial > Soil >... | reverse complement strand
AGTCTCAGGAAAATCCTCGAGCAGCGCTTCGCGCTGCGCCAAGGTCGCGAACCACAGAAATTCGGGCTCGGCGTGAAGGAGCTGTGGCAGGTCGCGGCGGAGAAGCATCGCCCTGGTCTGGTGCAGCATACGTTTGGCTGGCCGCTCGACAACCGCACGGGCGGCGGCTCGTTCCTCTATCATTTCGACGAGCGGCTCGTGTCGGTCGGCTTCGTGGTGCATCTCAATTACGAAAATCCGTATCTCTCCCCTTACGAGGAATTCCAACGCTTGAAGACGCACCCGCTAATACGGGAAACCTTCGAGGGCGGCACGCGGCTTTGTTACGGCGCGCGCGCATTGACGGAGGGCGGCTGGCAGTCGGTTCCCAAGCTCGCGTTTCCCGGCGGCGCGCTCATGGGCTGCGCAGCCGGCTTCATGAATGTGCCGCGCATCAAAGGCAGCCACAACGCGACGCTGTCGGGGATGCTCGCGGCCGAGCAGGTTGCCGCTGCACTCAAGGCTGGTCGCAGCAACGATGAGCTCGCTGACTACGACGCCGCCTGGCGCTCCTCCGCGATCGGCGCCGATCTCTGGAAAGTTCGCAACGCCAAGCCGCTATGGTCGCGCTTCGGCACCTTGTTGGGCATAGGGCTCGGCGGCCTCGACATGTGGACCAATACGGCGGGCTTCTCCCTGTTCGGCACCCTCGGCCATGGGAAGCCGGATTGGGCCACCCTCAAACCAGCGGCGCAGTGCAGCCCCATCGCCTATCCCAAGCCCGACGGGAAGATCACGTTCGACCGCCTCTCCTCGGTGTTTCTCTCCAACACCAATCATGACGAGGACCAGCCGGTGCACCTGAAAGTCGCCGACCTTGCGCTGCAGAAGGCGTCCGAGCACGACCGCTATGCCGGGCCTTCGGCGCGCTACTGCCCCGCCGCGGTGTACGAATGGGTGGAGGACAGCGGTTCACCTCGTTTCGTGATCAATGCGCAGAATTGCGTCCACTGCAAAACATGCGACATCAAGGACCCCAACCAGAACATCACGTGGGTTCCTCCTGAGGGCGGCGGCGGGCCAAACTATCCGAACATGTGAAGGGGTTTTCACGCGTATTCCTGGACGCCGATGTCGGACGGCCGATTTTGTGGTCTCGTTGCCGCGACATCAAAGCTCCGAATCACAATGCGCCAGGTTGTTCGTAAGACGGAATTTCCCGGAAAACCGCGGCGGTACAGCAGACCCGAAACCGAATTCCCCCCAACGCCGTTGCCTGATCGGTCCAGGGCGTCACGATGCTGCCCTTATCCCGGCCTTCAAAGGCGGTGGACATGCCCGATCAGGGCAGTTATTGCGGGCCGGGCCCAAACAGTCCATTTTGCTCAATGCGGCCGCGCCGAGGGCGTTCGCCCGCCAGAATGGAGTCGACCGTGATCCTTTCGCCACCTTTGCGGCGTGCGGCGGTGGCCGCAATGGCTGCACTCGCCATCACTTGGCCGGCGATGCTTTCTGCTCGGGCGCAGCAGCAGCCGCGTGAGGGCCTCTCTCGCACCTCCCCTGCAGGCAGCTATCTCGCCGCTCGGCACGCGGGCGGAGAACGCGATGCCGCGGCGGCGGCGGCCTATTACCGCGCTGCGCTGCGCGGCGATCCGCGCAACAACGAGTTGCTCGGCCGCACTTTCCTGGCGGTGCTTGCGAACGGCGAAATTGAGGAAGGGGTGAAGCTCGCCGAGCGCGTTCTGCAGGTCGACAAGAACGATCGCATCGCACGGCTCGTTCTCGGGGTGCGCGCGATCAAACAAAAGCAGTATCCGGTCGCGCGCCGGGAGCTTGCTCAGTCGATCCGTGGACCGATCACCGATCTTGCTGCGACGCTGCTGTCGGCCTGGACGATGGCAAATCCGGCCGAGGCGAAGCAAGCGACCGATTCCATCGACAAGCTCACCGGCGCCGATTGGTACGCGATCTTCAAGGAGCTGCATTCCGCGCTGATCCTCGATCTTGCCGGTCAAAGGAAGGAGGCAGCCAAGCACTTCGAGCGCTCCTATAAGCTCGACCCGACGGCGCTGCGCGTGGTCCAGGCTTACGGAAGCTTTCTCTCGCGACAGGGAAATACGGACGAAGCCCTGAAAGTCTTCGCCGCGTTCGAGGAAGCGCTCCCCCGCCATCCGCTCATCGTCGAGGCGGTGAACGAGCTCAAGGCCGGCAAGAAGCTCCCATTGATGATCGAGTCGCCGCAGGCGGGGGCTGCCGAGGTGCTCTATGGACTCGGCGCCGCGCTCGGCCGGCGCGGCGGGGAGGATCTCGGCCTCATCTACCTGCAACTCTCGCTCTATCTCGCGCCCTCGCATCCGCTTGCGCTGCTGTCGCTTGGCGACCTCTACGAGGCGATGAAGAAGCCGGAGCTCGCCAACAAGATCTATGAGCGGGTGCCGCTGACCTCGCCGCTGCACCGCAACGCGCAGATCCAGCTCGCCCTCAACCTGGATTCGCTCGATCGCACGGACGAGGCGAAAGCGAGCCTCGAAAAGTTGATCGCCGCCAACCCGACCGATCTCGAGGCGATCATGGCGCTCGGGAACGTGCTGCGCGGGCGCAAGCAGTTCGCCGAATGCGCGGATGTCTACTCCAAGGGCATCGACACCATCAGTAAGCCCGAGAAGTCGAACTGGGTGATCTACTATTTCCGAGGCATCTGCTTCGAGCGCGCCAAGCAATGGGCGAAGGCCGAGGCCGATCTCAAGATGGCGCTGGAGCTTTTTCCCGAGCAGCCGCACGTGCTCAACTATCTCGGCTATTCGTGGATCGACCAGGGTGTCAATCTCGACGAGGGCATGCGCATGATCAAGCGCGCGGTCGAGCAGCGCGCCGATGACGGCTATATCGTCGACTCCCTGGGCTGGGCCTACTACCGGCTTGGCAATATGGAGGAGGCGGTCAAGCAGCTCGAGCGCGCCATCGAGCTCAAGCCGGAGGACCCCACCATCAACGATCATCTCGGCGATGCGTACTGGAGGGTGGGACGCGTGCTCGAGGCGCGCTTCCAATGGTCTCACGCGCGCGACCTCAAGCCCGAGCCCGAGGATCTCGCTAAGATCGAAGCCAAGCTGAAATCGGGACTTCCCGACGACACATCCTCGGCCGCTCAGGCCGAAGACAAGAAGCCGGGCGGCGGCTAAGCCACATGGCGCGAGCCGCGTGCGCGAGACAGCGCCCGCCAAGGTCAATCTGACGCTGCGCGTGCTCGGCCGCCGGGCCGACGGCCTGCATGAGATCGAGAGCCTGGTCGCCTTTGCCGGCGTCGGCGATGCCTTGACGTTGACGCCAGGCGATGCCTTGGCGCTCAGCGTAGGTGGACCGACCGCGGCTGCCGCGGGCGATGTCGCCGACAACCTCGTGCTCAAGGCCGCCCGCGCGCTCGCCGAGTGCGTGCAAGCGCTCAAGCTCGGACGCTTCACGCTCTCGAAGCGCTTGCCGGTTGCGGCCGGGCTCGGCGGCGGCTCTGCGGATGCGGCAGCGGCTTTGCGGTTGCTCGCGCGGGCGAACGGCCTTGCGCCGGATGATGCCCGCCTCATGCACGCGGCGCGCTCAACCGGCGCCGATGTGCCCGTATGCCTCGACCCGCGCCCGCGTTTCATGCGCGGCGTCGGGGATATCCTTTCGGATCCGCTCGATTTGCAGCGGCTGTTCGCGGTGCTGGTCAATCCCGGCGTGGCGGTCGCGACGAGGGACGTGTTCGCGGCGCTTGCCGCCCCGCCGGCGGCGCAGGCCGCGCCGGCGACATGGCCCCGGCAGACGGCCGATCTGCTCGACGAAATTGCTCGCGGTCGCAACGACCTCGAGGAGCCGGCGATCGAACTCGAGCCCGCAATCGCAAATGTTCTCGCCGTGCTTCGCAAGCTGCCTGGATGCCGGCTCGTGCGCATGTCCGGGTCGGGCGCAACGTGTTTTGCGCTGTTCGACTCGTCCCGCGCGGCGAGCGCGGCCGCGCGCACGCTGCGCGTCGGCTATCCGAGTTGGTGGGTGCGCGCGACGACGCTCGGCGGATGAGGGGTTGGCGGCCGCCATCGCGTCGCTGCGCCAAAGCAACGGAGCGAACCCGCATCAACGCGCCTTTAAAGGCGCTAATTCGAGCGGCAGATGCAGAACTCGACGGTTTCCTCGAGCGCTTCCTTCATCGGGGAAGCGGGAAACAAAGCGAGCGCGTCGGTCGCGATCGCGCCATAATGCCGCGCGCGTTTGACGGTGTCTTCGAGCGCACGGTGCTTGATCATCAAGGTGATCGCATGCTCAAGGTCGGCATCCGTTGCCGCGCCTTCTTCGAGCGTGCGGCGCCAGAATGTGCGTTCGCTCTCCGATCCGCGGCGAAACGCGAGCACCACCGGCAGCGTGATCTTGCCCTCGCGAAAATCATCGCCGACGTTCTTGCCGAGCTTGGCCGCGGTTCCCCCATAGTCGAGCGCATCGTCCACGAGCTGGAATGCTATGCCGAGATTCATGCCGAACGAGCGGCAGGCGCTTTGCTCGTCTCTGGGACGCGAAGCGAGCGCAGGCCCCACCTCGCAGGCGGCGGCAAAAAGTTCCGCGGTCTTGGCGCGGATCACCGCGAGATAGTCGTCCTCGGTAGTGGCGGTATTCTTGGCGGCGCCGAGCTGCATCACTTCGCCTTCGGCAATGATGGCGGCGGCCGAGGACAGGATTTCGAGCGCCCTGAGCGAGGCGACTTCGACCATCATCTTGAAGGCTTGGCCGAGCAAGAAATCGCCGACAAGCACGCTCGCCTCGTTACCCCATAGCATGCGGGCGGCGAGCTTGCCGCGCCGCATCTCGCTTTCGTCCACCACGTCGTCGTGCAGCAACGTCGCCGTGTGCATGAATTCGACGGCGGCGGCGAGCTTGACGTGGCCCGCGCCGGCATACCCGGCAAGTCTTGCCATGGCGAGGGTGAGGATCGGGCGCAGCCGCTTGCCGCCGGACGAGATCAGGTGATTGGCGACCTCGGGAATCATCGCGACTTGCGACCCGGTGCGCGACAGTATGGTCGTATTGACCCGTTCCATGTCGGCAGCCACCAGCTCGCTGAGGCGGTCGATGGTGGCGGGCGACCGACTTTCAAATGGGACAATGACGGCCAAAAGAAGCGCTCCGGAACAGCCTCAATGCGAGGACGCGGAAGCATAGAAACGCTATGGTAGCGCGGCAAGGTGCGCCAACGCGCATTTTCGCGACCGAGCAACTTCGGGCGAGAGCGATGAGGAGGAGGTCCGTTGCACGAGCCCGACACGAAGTTCGAGGACGAAGCGGAGTGGCGCGAGCTCGTGCGCACCAATGATGCGGTGCTGGTCTCGGCCGTGGGCGCCTTGCTCGATGCGGCCTACATTCCCCACGTCGTGCTCGATCAGAACATGAGCGTGCTCGAAGGTTCGATCGGCATCCTGCCGCGCCGCATCCTGGTCAACCAATGCTGCATCGATGAGGCGCGCGCATTGCTCGAGGACGCCGGCCTCGGACACGAGCTTCGTCCGGATGCCCGCTGAGGTCACCGAGGATGCCGTGCTCGGCGGCAAGCTGCGGCTCAAGCAGCCCACAGGCGGACACCGGTTCGGCCACGACGCCATTTTACTCGCAGCGGCTTGTCCAGCGCGGGCGGGGGAGCGCGTGGTCGATCTCGGCGCGGGCGTGGGCGCAGCGGGACTGGCGCTCGCGCTGCGGGTTGCTGGCACGAACGTTGTGCTGGTCGAAATCGATGCCGCTCTCGCCGCGCTTGCAGCCGAGAACGCGCAACTCAACGCCCTCGCGGCACGAGTGAGCTCGCTCGTGCTCGACGTCGCGGCGCCGGCGAGTGCATTCGCCGCCGCCGGGCTCGAGTCCGAATCGGCGGCGCGTGTTCTCATGAACCCGCCCTTTAATGATCCCGCGCGGCAAAGAGCCTCTCCCGACCGCCAGCGCCGCCTCGCCCATGCCGGCTCCGCCGAGACGCTGCGCGCCTGGATCAAGGCTGCAGCGCGGCTGCTGCGTCTGCGCGGCACCGTGACCATGATCTGGCGCGCCGATCGTCTCGCCGAGGTCTTGCTGGCGCTTGCGTCCGGCTTCGGCGCGGCGACCGTACTGCCGGTACATCCCAATGATCGAGAGCCGGCGGTGCGTGTTCTGGTGCGCGCGACAAAAGGGAGCCGTGCGCCTCTCGTGCTGCTCCCCGGATTCGTACTTAACGACCGAGCAGGATGCCCGACCTCCCAAGCCAGATCGGTGCTGCGCGGGGACACAGTGCTGCCGCTGAGTGAAATCTGATGCGCTGCTCGCGTCGCTTTATCACGCAACTCAACTTGAGGCGAAGACGGAGGGGGCGTAAACGTGACATCGCGCCGCGCCGGCAAAAAACTTCGGGACGGCGGCTGTGTGCTAAGTGAGCCAAACACCGATGACCGACAAAAGCAGTTCCGAGCATCTGCGACAGCTGTTCGCAAGCGCGCGCGAGGCGCTGCGGCCGATCCTGCCAAAGCGACTACGCGGAGTGCCCACTGTGCCGGTCGTTCGGCTCGCGGGCGTTATTGGCCTTTCGACCCCGCTAAAGCCAGGCCTCACGCTCGCTACCGTCGCCCGTACGCTCGAGCGCGCCTTCCACATGCGAGGGACGCAAGCGGTCGCGTTAGTGATCAATTCGCCGGGAGGCTCGCCGGTACAGTCGCACCTGATCTACCGCCGTATCCGCCAGCTCGCGGCCGAAAACGCGCGTCCGGTGCTCGCATTCGCCGAGGATGTCGCAGCCTCGGGCGGCTACATGATCGCCTGCGCCGCCGACGAGATCTTCTGCGACCCTTCCTCGATCGTCGGCTCGATCGGAGTGGTCGGCGGTTCCTTCGGCTTTCCCAAGCTCATGGACAAGCTGGGAGTAGAGCGCCGGCTTTACGTTTCCGGCGAGCACAAGGCTATGCTCGATCCGTTCCTTCCGGAGAATCCGCAGGACGTCGAGCGGCTCAAGGCGTTGCAGCAGGACATCCACGAGGAGTTCATCGCGCTCGTCAAGCGCAGCCGCGGAACGCGGCTCAAGGGTCCAGAAAAAACCTTGTTCTCCGGGGAATGTTGGACCGGCGGCAAGGCGGCCGATCTCGGCCTTGCCGACGGCATCGGCGATCTGCGCGCGACGCTGCGTTCCCGTTTCGGCGACGACGTCGTCACTCCGCTCATGGCTCCCGCGCGCGGCTGGTTTGGTCGGCTGCAGCCGGGCGTGGGCGCGCATCTTGAGGGTTTGCCGCGGCCCGCCGACTTCGCCGAGGAGGTGATCTCGGCGCTGGAAGCACGCGCCTTGTGGGCGCGGTACGGATTGTAAGGAGGCTCGCGAGGAGACATGCCTCCCTTCGTCATCTCGCCCTTGGTCAGGCTCGCGCTGGGCGCGGTCGGTACTGGCGTCGTCCTGCGCTGGGTCGCGCGAGAGGTGCGGCGGATCAACGCCGAACTCGATCGGGTGAAGGCGGCGACCGATCCCGCCCTGCGCCCAACGTTTCCGACGCTGCGCCGCGATCCGCGCAGCGGCGAGTGGCGCGTGATGTAACGGACCCTATTCGCCTTTAATCCCTTTGTCGCGGATGAGCCTGCTCCAGCGGGCGATTTCCCGCTCGAGGTATTGGGCAAACTCCTCGGGCGTGCTCGGCGAGGGCGTCACGCCGGCTTGCGCGAGCTTTCCGCGCACATCCACATCGGTCAGCGCAGCATTGAAAGCTGCGTTGAGCTTGGCGATGACGGAGGGTGGCGTGCCCGCGGGCGCCAGTGTGCCGGCCCACTGGTTGGCAATCGTGTCGGCAAAGCCTTGCTCGACGAAGGTCGGTACGTCTGGGAAAATGTCCGAGCGATCCTGCGAAGTTGCAGCGAGCGCTTTGAGCTTGCCCACCTTGACTTGCTCCATCACGGTCGGAGTGTCGCCGAACAGACCGTCGAGTTGGCCGCCCAGCAGATCGGTGATCGCTTGCGATGCTCCGCGATAGGGCACGGCCTGGAATTTTACGCCGGCGGCGGCCTGGAAAAGTTCGAGCCCAAGATGCGAGACGGCGCCGAGGCCGGTGATCCCGATGGTGATGGCGCCCGGTCGTTTGCGCGCCAATGCGGCAAGCTCGCGCGCCGAATTGACGTTCATCGAAGCGTTCACCACCAGGATCGTCGAATTGAACACCGCCATCCCGACGGGCGCGAAATCCTTGCGCGGGTCGTAGGCAAGATTGCTCCGCAGGGCCGGATTGATCGCGACCGCGCCGACGGTGGTAAAGAACAGCGTGTAACCGTCCGGCTCTGATTTGGCCACGTATTCGGCCGCGATCGCGCCGTTGGCGCCTGGCCTGTTGTCGACGAGGACGTTCTGGCCGAGCAAGCCGCGCAGCGGTTCGGATAGAAGCCGCGCGACGAAATCCGTGGTGCCGCCGGGCGTGAAACCCACCACCAGGCGGATCGGACGGTTGGGATAGTCCTGCGCCGGCGCACCCGGCACTGTCGGCAGGAGGAGCGCGGCAACGACCATTCCGGCAAGCGAGCGGCGGACAAGGATCATCGCGCAAAGATACCAACGGTGGATGTGGCCGTCATTGCGCCGCGTCTTCTTGACGCTGCGGATGCCTGTCAGGTCTACTCGCCCAACTCGGCTGCTCTCGAATGCGTGCCTGGGTTGCGCCGCCGAGATCGGGCATTTCTCACAAGCGACATGAGCGACGAGCTTCCCGCCCATCTGCGTCCCGCGCGCTCGTTCCAGGGATTGATCCTGGCGCTGCAGCGCTATTGGGCAGACTTCGGTTGCGTGATTCTGCAGCCCTATGACATGGAGGTCGGCGCCGGCACGTTTCATCCGGCGACAACGCTGCGCGCGCTCGGGCCCAAGCCATGGAACGCGGCCTATGTGCAACCCTCACGCCGGCCGAAGGACGGCCGCTACGGACAAAATCCCAACCGCCTGCAGCACTATTACCAGTTCCAGGTGATCCTGAAGCCCTCGCCGGAGGACATCCAGGAGCTCTATCTCAAATCGCTCGCCGCGATCGGCATCGATCCGAAGCTGCATGACATCCGCTTCGTGGAAGACGACTGGGAAAGTCCCACGCTCGGCGCTTGGGGACTCGGCTGGGAGTGCTGGTGCGACGGCATGGAAGTATCGCAGTTCACCTACTTTCAGCAGGTCGCGGGATTCGAATGCGCGCCGGTCTCCGGAGAGCTCACTTATGGGCTCGAGCGACTGGCGATGTATGTGCAAGGCGTCGACCGCGTGTTCGACCTCAACTTCAACGGCCGCGAAGGCGGGAAGAAGGTCACCTATGGCGACGTTTTCCTGCAGGCCGAGCAGGAATACTCGCGCCACAACTTCGAATTTGCCGAAACGGAGATGCTCTTCGAGCAGTTCAAGATGGCGGAGGCCGCCTGCCGCAACTACATCGCCGCCGGCTGGACCACGATCGGCAACAACAGGCGCCACCTGATGGCGCTGCCGGCCTATGACCAGTGCATCAAGGCGAGCCACGTATTCAATCTGCTCGACGCGCGCGGGGTGATTTCCGTGACCGAGCGGCAGAGCTACATTCTGCGGGTGCGCGAGCTTGCCAAAGCGTGCGGCGAGGCATGGCTCGCGACCGAAGCGGGAGGAGCAGGCGCATGAATGCCCAGCCAGAAATCGGCGGACGTACCCCGGTTGCGATCGATGTCGAGGCCGGCAAGAGTTATTGGTGGTGCGCCTGCGGGCGTTCGAAGAACCAGCCGTTCTGCGACGGCTCGCACAAGGGCACAGCGTTTACACCGGTTGAATGGAAGGCGGATCAGGCGTCGCGCACCTGGTTCTGCGCCTGCAAGCGCACCGGCAACCGGCCCATGTGCGACGGCAGCCACAAGAAGCTCAATCCAGAGCCGCAACGCTCGTGAAGCTGAACCAAGTTGGCGTCCGAGGCAGCCTCCCCTGGAGGGTCCTTCAGGGTGACCGGATACATGGGCCGAGGAGCATCGGTCACGGCTTGCCCGTGGGCGTTGCTGCACCAGATCCGGCGCCCTCCGGCTGGCCCACGAACACCATGTCACCTTTGATCAGGTCCTGGACCTTCGGCGGCCCCGATTTTTGCGGCCATAGATAGGTGACATGGAGCCGTGCGGTCACCTCGAGTCGTGCCGGGGCCGGCGTGACGAGCAGGGTTGCGGTGTGAACGGTGACCTCCGCGGGTTGCGCCCACGCGCCGGGAAGGGGGCTTGCGGCCAAGAAGCCCTGAACGATCGAGGCGGCGACCACCTTGACGAAGCGCGCAAACTCCGGATCGCGCACCACGAATTGCGACTTATCGCGGCTCGCATCGTATTCGAGCACGCAGGGAAGCTTAAGCTTCGTCAGCGCAGGCTCGTATTTTTCTCCGAGATCGATGCTGATGTGAGGCTTCGTGTCGTCCCAGACCACGCGCATCGGGACCGCAGGCGGGCCTTCGCTCCCCTTGAGGTACATCAGGTAGGCCGTCTCGTTGGCCGAGGCGGGAGCAGCGCCCGACAGCACGGCGAGCGCACACACGGCGGCGGCGCGCGCGGAAATGATGCGGCTGAGGATTCCCATCGAACGCACCGAACGCTGGTGAAGCCGACCGAAAATGTGCGGCATGGCGCCGAGCCCTGCAAGCGCACTCAGGCGGGCAAAGCTTGGCCGGGGAACGCGCGCCCCGCGCTTTTCGACTTAACAATGCCGACTGCGCCTGCTACCTGCTCGCGATGCCCGATTTTCTGCTCGAGCTGTTCTCCGAGGAAATTCCGGCGCGCATGCAGGCGCGTGCGGCCGAGGATTTGCGCAAGCGCGTCACGGATGCGCTCGTCGGCGCGGGACTGCTCTACGAGGGCGCCAAGGCCTTCGTCACGCCACGCCGGCTGGCGCTCGCAGTCAAAGGCGTGCCGGTCAGGCAGCCGGACGTGAAGGAGGAGAAGAAAGGCCCGCGCGTGGGCGCGCCAGAGAGCGCCATCCAAGGGTTTTTGCGTGCTGCCGGCCTCAAGTCGATCGGCGAGGCCAAGATCATGCCCGACAAGAGGGGCGACTTCTACGTGGCGGTGATTGACAAGCCGGGCCGGCCGGCGATCGACGTGCTTGCCGAAATCGTGCCGGAAGTGGTGAAGACGTTCCCCTGGCCGAAGTCGATGCGTTGGGGCGAGCAGTCGCAGCAGCCTGGCTCGCTTGCCTGGGTGCGGCCGTTGCATTCCATTGTCGCGACTTTCGGGCCGGAGACCGAGGAGCCGGACATCGTCGCGTTCGCAATCGACGGGATCAGAGCCGGGGACGAGACGCGCGGCCACCGCTTCATGGCGCCGCAGCCATTCAAGGTGCGCCGGTTCGAGGATTACGCGGCCAAGCTCGAAAAGGCCAAGGTCGTGCTCGATCCCGAGAGGCGTAACGAAATGATCCTCGCGGATGCCAAGAACCTCGCATTCGCGCAGGGCTACGAGCTCGTCGAGGATGCGGGCCTGTTGGCGGAGGTCGCAGGCCTGGTCGAATGGCCCGTCGCGCTCATGGGATCGTTCGAGAAAGAATTCCTGCGCATGCCTCCCGAGATCGTCCGCGCGACGATCCGCAATAACCAGAAATGTTTCGTGCTGCGCGAGCCCCGCACGTCGCAACTGGCCGACAAGTTCATCCTGGTCGCCAATATCGAGGCCGAGGACGGCGGCAAGGCGATCACCGCCGGCAACGAGCGCGTGATCCGCGCGCGGCTCGCGGACGCCAAATTCTTCTACGACAGCGATCTCAAGAACCGGCTGGAGGATCGGCTGCCGAAGTTCGAGGATATCGTCTTTCACGGTAAGCTTGGCACGCAATGGGAGCGCGTCGCGCGCATCGAGCGGCTCGCGGCGGAGCTTGCACCCGCCGTCGGTGCCGACGTGGAAAAGACAAAGCGCGCCGCGCGGCTCGCCAAGGCCGATCTACTCACCGAGGTGGTCGGCGAATTTCCGGAGCTGCAAGGGGTGATGGGAAAATATTACGCGCTGGCGCAAGGCGAGGATGCGTCGGTCGCGGCGGCCTGCGAGGAGCATTACAAGCCGCTCGGCCCCGCTGACCGCGTGCCAACAGCGCCCGTTTCAGTGGCCGTCGCGCTTGCGGACAAAATCGACACGCTGGTCGGCTTCTGGGCGATCGACGAGAAGCCGACCGGGAGCAAAGATCCCTACGCGCTGCGGCGCGCGGCGCTGGGGGTGATCCGCATTGCCCTGACTAACAGCAAGGTCGAGCTTTTCCCCCGGACGGTGTTTGAGACACACGGGAAGCGGTTTCGGACGAGCTTGTCTGAGCATGAAATCCTGCAAGAGGCGAGTAACTTTGAGGACTTTTTTCACGAGCGCCTTAAGGTGCAGTTGCGCGATGATGGTGCACGTCACGATCTTGTCGATGCTGTGCTTGACCTTGGCGGCAAGGAGGCAGGCATCGTTTCGATCGTGAGTCGAGTCGAGGCCCTTCGAAAATTCCTCGATACCGAGGACGGCAAGAATCTGCTCGCAGGGTACAAGCGCGCGACTAACATCATCCGCATCGAAGAAAAGAAAGACGACCACCTATACTCCGGAGGGCCTGACCCCTCGCGTTATCGCGAGGCGGAAGAAAAGGTATTGGCGCGTGCTATCGACGCCGCCAAGGAAGAGGCCGCCGCCGCCGTCGCGAAAGAGGACTTCGAGGGCGCTATGCGCGCCATGGCTAAGCTTCGTCCACCCGTCGATGCGTTCTTCGACAAAGTGATGGTGAACGTCGACGACAAGCAACTACGGGAGAACCGTCTCAAACTGCTCAACGAAATCCGCGAAGCGACCCGGACGGTTGCCGATTTCTCGTGCATTGAGGGATGAAGGCTGGTGAGTACTGGATCATGCGCTTACGCGGATCATGACACTGGAATAGAATGAGACTCCGCGCGTGGAACCCGCCGCTGACGCCGTCATTATCATCGACTGCCATCCCAGGAGATCCCTATGACCATCACCTTTGCGCATATCACGCCCCTTGTTGCGCTCATCGCCGGCATTCTGATTCTGCTCTTCCCGCGGCTCTTGAATTACGTCGTAGCAATCTACTTGATCATCGTAGGCATCGCGGGCCTCAACAGCATCCATCACTTCATCCGCTGAATGAGTCGCCGCCGAAGCGCGATCTGCGCCCTTGCGTCAGCGCGCGCGGCGGTGATCATCAAGGGCTGGCGCATCCAGTTGTGGTTCCATGGTCGCATCGACGTCGCGTCGTAGCCGATTGAGCAGAACCCGCTCTACGCCCGGCCGCAGGCCCGCGGCCCGCGCTCGAGGAGCTGCGCGAAAGAAACCGCTCGGCGAAACCAAGTGGGTGTACAGCTTCGGCAACGGCAAAGCGGAGGGGCGCGCCAAAATGCGCAACCTCCTCGGCGGCAAGGGCGCAGGCCTTGCCGAGATGGCGAATCTCGGCCTGCCGGTGCCGCCGGGCTTTACCATCACCACCGAGGTCTGCACCTACTACTACGAGAACGGCAAGACCTACCCGAAAGGCCTAGACCGGCAAGTCGCCGCTGCGCTCGCGCAGGTCGGCCGCATCACCGGCAAGACGTTCGGGGACGGCGACAACCCTCTACTCGTCTCCGTGCGCTCGGGGGCGCGCGCGTCGATGCCGGGCATGATGGACACCGTCCTCAATCTCGGTCTCAACGACGCGACCGTGGAGGCGATCGCGAACAAATCCGGCGATCGACGCTTCGCCTATGACTCCTACCGCCGCTTCATCACCATGTATTCCGACGTGGTGCTCGGCTTTCCCCATCATCATTTCGAGGAAATCCTCGACGATTACAAAGACAAGAACGCCTACACGCTCGACACCGATCTCTCAGCCGACGACTGGGTCGAGCTCGTCGCCCGCTATCAGCAGCGGCTTAAGGAAGAGCACGGCGAACCCTTCCCCCAGGAACCGGACCAGCAGTTGTGGGGAGCAATTGGTGCCGTGTTCGGCTCCTGGATGAACCAGCGCGCCATCACCTATCGACGCCTGCACCACATCCCCGAGAGTTGGGGCACCGCGGTCAACGTCCAAGCCATGGTCTTCGGCAATATGGGCGAGACCTCCGCAACCGGCGTGGCCTTCACGCGCAATCCCTCGACCGGCGAGAAGCGCCTTTACGGCGAGTTCCTGATCAACGCCCAGGGCGAGGACGTGGTCGCCGGCATCCGCACCCCGCAGGAGATCACGGAAGCGGCGCGCCGCGAGGCGGGCTCGAACAAGCCCTCGATGGAACGGGCGTTGCCGCAGGCATTCAAGGAGCTCACGCGCATCTACGGCGTGCTGGAGCGCCACTACCGCGACATGCAGGATCTCGAATTCACGGTCGAGCAGGGAAAACTGTGGATGCTGCAGACGCGCGCGGGCAAGCGCACGGCGAAAGCGGCGCTGAAGATCGCCGTCGATCTCGCGAATGAGGGATTGATTTCACGCAAAGAGGCGGTCGCGCAAATCGAGCCGGGGGCGCTCGATCAGCTGCTGCATCCCACGATCGATCCGAAGGCCGAGCGACAGCTCATCGCAACCGGGCTTCCCGCCTCGCCCGGCGCGGCGTCCGGCGAGATCGTGTTCTCGGCCGATGACGCGGAGACGCTCAAGGCCAAGGACAAGCGCGTCATCCTTGTGCGGGTTGAGACCTCGCCCGAAGACATCCACGGCATGCACGCGGCCGAGGGAATTCTCACCACGCGCGGAGGCATGACCTCGCATGCCGCCGTGGTGGCGCGCGGCATGGGCAAGCCCTGCGTTTCCGGCGCCGGCACGGTGCGGATCGACTATGCAGCCGGCACGATGAGTGTCGCCGGACGGACGTTCAAAGCCGGCGACGTCATCACCATCGACGGCTCGACCGGCGAGGTGCTTGCAGGCCGCGTGCCCATGAGCGAGCCGGCCCTCTCCGGCGAGTTCGCAACGCTAATGGGCTGGGCCGACACGATGCGCAAGCTCGGCGTGCGCGCCAACGCGGACACGCCGAACGATGCGCGCGTGGCGCTGAAGTTCGGCGCCGAGGGCATCGGGCTTTGCCGTACCGAGCATATGTTCTTCGACGAGGATCGCATCCGCGCGATGCGCGAGATGATCCTCGCCGACGACGAAAAATCGCGCCGCGCCGCACTGGCCAAGCTGTTGCCGATGCAGCGCACGGATTTCGTCGAGCTGTTCGAGATCATGCAAGGCTTGCCGGTGACGATCAGGCTGCTCGATCCGCCGTTGCACGAGTTCCTGCCCCACAGCGAACAAGAAATCGCGGAAGTCGCCGCCGCTATGGGAGCCGACGCAAAGAAGCTCGCCGATCGCGCCCGCGAGCTCCACGAGTTCAATCCGATGCTCGGATTTCGCGGCTGCCGGCTGGCGCTCGCCTATCCCGAGATCGCCGAGATGCAGGCGCGCGCGATCTTCGAGGCGGCGGGCGAGGCCGCCAAGCGCACCGGCAAACCGGTCGTTCCGGAGATCATGGTCCCGCTCATTGCCACCAAAGCCGAATTGGATCTGGTCAAGGAGCGCATCGACGCCATGGCGGACGCGGTCGCGCGCGAGCGGGGGAGCAAGGTCGACTATCAGGTCGGCACGATGATCGAGCTGCCGCGCGCCTCGTTGCGCGCGGGCGAGATCGCCGAGAGCGCGGCGTTCTTTTCCTTCGGCACCAACGACCTGACGCAGACCACCTACGGCATCAGCCGCGACGACGCCGCGAGCTTTCTCGGCACGTACGTGGCGCGCGGCGTTCTTCCCAGCGACCCCTTCATCTCCATCGATCGCGACGGTGTGGGCGAATTGATGCGCATCGGCGTCGAGCGTGGCCGCAAAAGGCGGCCGAAGCTCAAGGTCGGTATTTGCGGCGAGCATGGCGGCGATCCTGCTTCAGTCGCGTTCTGTCACGAGATCGGCCTCGATTATGTCTCGTGCTCGCCCTTCCGCGTGCCGATCGCCCGCCTCGCCGCCGCGCAGGCCGCGCTCGGCAAGGGAGCCGGTCACGAGGACGCCTAGGTCGCTTTTCGCGGGAACGACGGGACGAACATTCGGTGGAATTCTTGCCGATGATGCCGCCGCGGCGGCTGCGCGGTGCACTGCTTGCGGCAAGATTGTGGCGATCCGCCGCGATTAACAGGATCGCAAGCTTGCTCCGGCAATAAAAAATCCGACGCATTTGCGCCATCACGTCGCCTTGTGCCGGCGAGAGGTTGGGACGTGCGTTTTGCAGGGGCGGGGGCAAGCCTGGATGGTTGCATCGCGCAACAGGCCGCAGGGTGGTCGGCAAATCCCCTTCGGCCTTGGCATCCTGATGTTGCTGCTGCTGACGAGCGAGGTCGGCCAGGGGGACCTCGCTGCGGTCGCGGCGCGCCAACCGATCGTCGATCGCTCGCAGAAGGCCGCGTTTGCCTCGCCGTTCGGCACGATCCATGAGACAAAGTTCACCCCGCCGCCGCAGCCCGACGGGATCTCCATACCGCTCCGGTTGGACTACCAATTGGTCGGATTCGATCCGAACGGCGCAAGCGTCGCCAACTCGATCCGTGAGCGATTTCTCGGCGAAGAAACGTTCTTCGCAAGTCCCTATGCCGGTCCGATGGTCGACCGCAGCCGCAAAGGCGACTACGGCGTTGCGCGCGACCGGCTGATCGCGCTCAAAGGTGATCGGATCAAGCCGGCGCGGCCCGTTGACGCGATCCCGCAGGAGGACGGCCTATCGCTCGCGCAGCAGCAAGGCGGAGCGCCGTCCTCGGTCGATCCGCCCCTCGGCGTCGCAGCCGCCGCAAGCGAGCCCAAGGAGCCGGGTTTGGTCCGGCCGGCCGAAGTCGGCGCGCAGGCCGAGCAGACGTCCGCGAGCGAGCCCGACAGCGAGGCGGCCCTTGGGTCAGTCACCGGCCTTGCGTTTTCGGCTCCCGGTCTCGATCCGTCGTCGGGCGCGGAGCGAGTCTATTTCAGCGTCGATCCGATGGGGCAAAAGCTCGGCACGATGGAGCCGTGGGCGCCGGGGGAAGAACCGCGCTTCGACGAAGCCAACATCACCGCGAGCAACAACGCAAACGTCAGGCTCGCGGCAGTGCCGCCTGTCCCGTTTCCCGCGGGCGAGCCCGGAAGCATCTTCGACGCGCCGGTCGAGCGCGCGGATCTGCCGCCGTTGTCCACCGATCCCGGTATCGTGATGAAGAACGGCATGACCGGCGGGCAGACGGTCGCGGCCAAGGGCGAGGTTACTGGCGAACACCAGCGGCCGATGACGCCGGCGGAGCTCCTCGGCCTCGACGAAAGTGCGCGCGCCAAGTCGGAGAAATGCCTGGCCGAGGCGATCTACTTCGAGGCGCGCGGTGAAACAGTGCCCGGGCAGATGGCGGTCGCCCAGGTGGTGCTCAACCGCGTGTTCTCCGGCAAATATCCCAACACCGTCTGCGGCGTCGTCTACCAGAACGCACACCGCCGTCTCCACTGCCAGTTCACATTCGCCTGCGACGGCATCCCCGACATCGTGCGCGAGCCCGATATGTGGGAGCGGGCGAAAATCATTGCCGCCGAGATGCTCGACGGCAAGCTGTGGCTCCCGGAGGTCGGCAAGGCCACGCACTACCATGCGTACTGGGTGCACCCTGGCTGGGTGCGCGAGATGACCAAGATGCACCGGCTCGGCGTTCACACCTTCTATCGGCCACGCGCCTGGGGCGATGGCTTGGAGGCGCCGGAGTGGGGCGACGAAGCCTCGACCATCGAGTCGGCGCGCCGGCTCGTCGAGGCGGCAAAGAAGCTGTAGCGCCTCAAGGACTCTCTATATCCGTATATCCGTTCGTCCCCGCGAAAGCGGGGACCCACTCCTTGGCCCTGGATTCCCGCTTTCGCGGGAAAGAACGGAGATTTCATGCACCTCTGTGTTCCCTGCATTCAGGCGCCACTTCAACGCGGGGATCTCACGCCGTTGCTCACATCTCGATATCGAGCGCCACGTCGAGCTGCGGCGCCGAATGGGTGATCCAACCCGAAGAGATGTAGTCGACGCCGGTCTTGGCAATCTCGGCGATGGTGTCGAGCGTAATGCCGCCGGACGCTTCGAGCGCAAACCGGCCGCCGACCATTTCCACCGCCTTGCGCATGGTTGCCGCATCCATGTTGTCGAGCAGCACCGCGTCGGCCAATCCGACGTCCAGCACCTCGCGCAGCTGCTCGAGCGTATCGACCTCGATCTCAATCTTGACGAGATGGCCGGCGGCGGCCTTCGCGCGCTCGAGCACCGCGCGGATGCTGCCGGCGACGGCAAGGTGGTTGTCTTTAATCAACATGGCGTCATCCAGCCCGAAACGGTGGTTGAAACCGCCGCCGCAACGAACCGCGTATTTTTCGAGCGCGCGCAGGCCCGGCGTCGTCTTGCGGGTACAGCAGATGCGCGCACGCGTGCCGGCGACACGGCGCACGAACTCGTGCGTCGCGGTCGCCACCCCCGAGAGGCGTCCCAGCAGATTGAGCGCGGTGCGTTCGGCGCCAAGCATGGCGCGTGCCGGCCCCGTCACCGTCATCAGCTCGGTTTTGGCCGCGACGCTCGAGCCGTCGCGCATATTGGCGGCAATGTCGATCTCCGGCGCAAGCTTGGCAAACGTCGCGGCCACGAGCGGCAGGCCCGCGATCACGCCCGCCGCGCGCGCCACGACGATGGCGCGGGCCGATGTGTCTTCGGGGATGGTGGCGATCGCGGTGACGTCGCCGGCGCGGCCGAGATCCTCGGCCAGCGCGCGCGTGACCGCCGCATCGATCTCGAGCGGTGACAGGAAGGCATGCGGGCATAGGAGTGAGCGCGTCATGGCTGATGCCGATCCGCAATGGAATAATGGGCTGTCGCCCCCGCAAAAGCGGGTGAACATTGGCCGCTGGAATACCCGCCGTTGTGGCAAGATTTATATGAAGGCCGCACCCCTTAATACCGGCATCCCCCGGATTTCCAGGCCCACGTGGCCCGTCTGCCATGCGCAAGACGGGGTTGGAGGTGGCCGCACGACGCCGTAAAAACAGTATGGAGCGCTTCAGAATCGCGTCACCAGAGGAGCGATCCGCGTTGCTCCATTCCCGGGGAGCGCGAAGGGGCAACGAGTCTCCCGACCGGTCGGCGAATTCAGACGGATTGGCAAATGGCCATTTCATTTCCCTCTAGCTCGAGAGTCTCGATCGGCTGGCGCACGCCGCTCGTCATCGTGCTGTGCGGCTGTCTGATTTCCATGATCAGCTTTGGGCCGCGCTCCACGCTCGGCTTCTTTCTCACGCCGATGTCGCAAGCCAACGGCTGGGGCCGTGACGTGTTCGGGCTTGCGCTTGCGATCCAGAACATCCTCTGGGGCATAGGCCAACCTTTTGCCGGCGCGATCGCCGACCGTTTCGGCACGACGCGTGTGCTGTGCGTCGGCGGCGCGTTGTACGCGATCGGCCTCGTCCTGATGGCCTACTCGAGCTCTCCCGGGATGCTCGATCTTGCCGCTGGCGTTTTTATCGGCTTCGGCCTCTCCGGTTGTTCCTTCTCCGTCGTGCTCGCCGCATTCGGCAAGCTGTTGCCCGAGCGCCTTCGCTTGGTTGCGTTCGGCGCGGGGACCGCCGCTGGTTCGTTCGGGCAGTTCCTCTATTCTCCGGTCGCGGTCTCGCTGATGGATGCCTTCGGCTGGCAGACCGCGCTGCTCGTCTTCGGCGTCGGCATGCTGCTGGTGTTGCCGCTGTCGCTTGCGCTCGCGACTGCGCCGGCCGAGACGGGCGCGTCTGAGGGCGCCGCGTCGCAATCGCTCCGTCAGGCGCTCTCGGAGGCGATGGGTCACCGGTCCTATGTGCTGCTGGTGCTCGGGTTCTTCACCTGTGGCTTCCAACTCGCTTTCATCACCGTTCACATGCCGGCTTATCTCGTCGACCGCGGCCTCTCGGCGCAAGTCGGCGGTTGGACCATCGCGGTGATCGGGCTGTTCAACATCGTCGGCTCGCTCGCGTCGGGCTGGCTCGGCACCCTCATGCCCAAGCGCTACCTCCTGTCCTTCATCTATTTTGCGCGTGCCGCCGCGGTGCTCGGTTTCATCGTCTTCCCGGTCACGCCGTTCTCCTCGATCCTGTTCGGCGCGGTCATGGGCCTGCTCTGGCTCTCCACGGTCCCGCCCACGAATGGGATCATCGCGCTGATATTCGGCACGCGCTGGCTCGCAACGCTGGCCGGTTTGGCATTCTTCAGTCACCAGGTCGGCGGCTTTCTCGGGGTCTGGCTCGGCGGCGTCGCATTCGTGCGCACGGGCTCCTATGACGTGGTGTGGTGGCTCTCGATTCTATTCGGGGTGCTCTCCGCGGTGATCAACCTGCCGATCGTGGAAAAACCGGTCGTGCGCGCAGCCGCCGCGCCGGCCTGAGCACGGGCGACGCAAGGGACGATCAAGGCGAGCAGCGAACTCGGTGCTACCCCAGCCGGCTGCGGGCTTGCCCGCTTCCGGCAAATCTTGAAGCAACCAAACCCCGGCAAGCCGGTTTGGTTGGGAAGGGGAGCACAGCGAGTGCGGGCGTGATTATGCATCCGACACAAATGAATACGCTCTAGCCATGGCGACTTTCAAAGCGATCGTGATCGAAAAAACCGGCTCGAAGGCCGCGCTCGCCGATTTCGACGAGCGCAACCTGATGGAAGGCGACGTCACGCTCCGCGTCGAATGGTCGACGCTCAACTACAAGGACGGCCTCGCGATCACCGGCAAGGCGCCGGTCGTGCGGCGGTTCCCGATGATCCCCGGCATCGACCTTGCGGGCACGGTCGAGACCTCGAACCATCCCGAATGGAAGAGCGGCGATAAGGTGATCCTCAACGGCTGGGGGCTGGGCGAGACGCATCTCGGCGCCTACGGCGCGAAGGCGCGCGTGAAGGGAAATTGGCTGGTGCAACTTCCCTCTCGCATGAGCGCGCGCGACGCCATGGCGATCGGCACCGCCGGCTATACCGCCATGCTTTCGGTCGTGGCGCTCGAGGCCCACGGGCTTACTCCCAAGAGCGGGCCGGTGGTGGTGACGGGAGCGGCGGGCGGCGTCGGCTCGGTCGCCGTCGCAATTCTCAGCCACCGTGGCTTTCAGGTCACGGCCTCGACCGGGCGGCCGCAGGAGGCCGATTACCTTAAAGGGTTGGGCGCGAGCGAGATCATCGAACGCAGCGAGCTCGCAGGACCCGCAAAACCGCTGGGAAAAGAGCGCTGGGCGGGCGGTATCGATACGGTCGGGTCGACCACGCTCGCCAATGTGCTCTCGACGACGCGCTACGGCGGGGCGGTTGCGGCCTGTGGACTGGCGGGCGGCATGGATTTGCCGACTTCGGTCGCACCATTTATCCTGCGCGGTGTTTCGCTGCTCGGCATTGATTCCGTCATGCGGCCGATTGCCGATCGGCGAACGGCGTGGAGGCGTCTGGAAAGCGAGCTTGATCGGGGAAAGCTTGCCGCGATGACGAGCGAGATCGGGCTTGCCGAGGTGATCGAGAAGGCCCGAGACATCGTCGAAGGACGCGTTCGCGGTCGCATCGTGGTTAAGATCGGGTAACCATGTTGAGGATTTGTTGACCAACATCCGGCAAAGTCGTGCCTGATTCGTATGGTTAACGGGCGGTTACGGTCGCTGCGGCGACGGTAATGGGAGAGGGGAGCAGGTAAATGATTGCGCGGGTCGCGATCGTGGTCGTGAGCTTGCTCGCGGCCGTCTCGGCGCGGGCGGAAGTTCTCAGCCCAGAGGCGGCGCGACGGTTCGTGAACGGCAAGCTTTTCGCGTTCAATTGTTTCGATGGCTCGCGCGGGGCCGGACGCATTTACGGCGACGGTTCGGTCATCGGCACCATCCAGTTCCGCGGCGCCGGACCGGTGCGCGCGGTCTGGCTGCCGGCGGGCACGCTGCGCGCGCGCGGCGAGGCGGTGTGCGCGTCGCTGCAGGGAATGCCGTTCGAGCCGTGCTTCCGCGTGGAGAAGATCGACGAGCGAAGCTTCCGCGGCTCCTGGATGGGCTTTGCCTATTGCGACTTTACACGCCGCATGAACGTTGCCGGCATGAGTCCGCGCCGGCACTCGCCCGCGCCGTTGTCGCTCGACGCGGCGGACGCGGCCGGCGCCAACTGATCCGCGCGCACGGCTTCGAGTCGATCCACAACTCCGTTCATTCCCGCGCAAGCGGGAATCCGAGCGGATATTCAAGCGCCGCGCTAGCGCGGGGCGGAATAGTAGTAGACGTCCTGTATTGAGGTCGGCCGGATCACGATCGTGCGCCGCGTCCCGTCGCCCGCATAGGAGCTCACGGGGATGTCGCGCAGATTGTCTTGAAACCTGCGCACGGCGTTCAGCGCCTCGTCGGTCTGTTTCGCGCCACGATCCTCTCGCGCTGTTTTCTTCGGAGCGGGTGCGGGTGTCTGCGGCTCGACTGCGGGTCTCGCGACGTGCCGCTTTTCCTGCAGCTGGGGCGCGGCTGGCGCCGCGTGGCGGGAGGGCTCGCTGTGCTTGGGGATGTGCCGTTCCGCGGTGACGGGCGGCGGCGGCTCGGGGGCGACCGGCGACGTCGACGCCTCCCGCTGCGGCGCCAGCGGCGCCGGCGCGGTGATGTCGCTGCGCTGCGTTGTGGGCGCCGGTTCTTCGGCTACGACCGGCGGCACTGGCGCGTCCTGCGAAGGCGCGCTGGCTTCGATCGCTCGCCCGTCCGCGGCGCCGGCCAACGCCTGACTTTCGCTCACCGCCTGCTCTGGCGCGCTCTCGGCGGCGGTCGGAACGGTGTTTGCCGCCGGCGCATCCACCACCCAGGGCATCCCGCGTCGTGACAAGCAGTTCGGATCCAACTGCAGCCAATGCTCCTTGCAGGGCGGAGCGGAAATCTCCTCGCTGGCGAGAAGGCGCTCTTCGAACGTTGCAGGAAGCAACGCCAGCACGGCTATGAGACCTGCACAGCCGACCAGCGCGGCGGAAATCACAAAACGCAGGTTCGAATACAAGGCCGTCTCCTTAACAAACGGAATCCCGGCCCCCTAGTGTTGCACAAAAACAACGCCGCTGTGGCGGGACTATGTCCGTTCAACAGGTGCCATCCCAGCGGAACTTGCCGCTGTGCTTAACGGGCCGGATGAGCCAAGCGGCCCCCTATCCATCGGTTTCGGGCTGTGTTCCACCCGTGGATGCGTGGGCCGGCGACAGCAAGGGAACCCGCAGGACTATTCCAATGCGAGCCGAAACGGGTCGGCCTCGTAGGCCATGGCGCCGCGTCCGATCGCGTCAATGGCCGCGACCATGCGGCCTTCGCGGCAGAGCATGCGGTCGGCGAGCGCGACGAAGCGGCTATTGGGGGTCGCCGTCGCCGAGGCGCGGCGCAGCTCGCGCGCGATCGCCAATTCGTCCCGGCGCGGGTTGAGCGCGCAGGCCGCGACATAGGCGCCCGCCGTGGAGCGGCTGATGCCGGCATAGCAATGCACCACCAGCGGCTTGGCGCGGTCCCAGCCGCGCACGAACGCGATCAGCGCGCTGACATGCTCGTCGCAGGGAAGCGTGTAGCCGTCCATCGGCACGGTGATGTCGTCCATGCTCAGAATGAGGTGGTTCGCCGCTACGACGCTACGCGGCCGGCCGACCCGGTCGGTATCCTTGAGCAGCGTGACGACATGGCGCGCGCCGGTCGCTTCGACCGTTTCGTGCAGGCGCGCGAGCGAGCAGACGTGAATCATTTGTTCCGAAGCAGTTTCTTTGCCTCTCTTATATGGCGACGAATTTTGACATCAAGGCGTCGGCCTGCGGGTTGTTGAATTTGTTCCCACTCCGGCCTCTTCCGTCTCCCGCGCAGCTCTCTCCTCCGCTCATTCCCGGGCAAGCGGGAATCCAGGGCCAGCGTCCGCGGCCCCTCCCTCAGCTGTCACCCGCGGGCAGAAGCGCGTCGAAGACGCGCGTGAACGCGCTTATGCCTCGCGGGTCCATCTTCTTCGCAAGAAGGGTGGATGGCCGGATCAAGTCCGGCCATGACGCGGTGGACGGTCGCTTGCGCAGGGACGAACGCAGTGCTCATCCCCCCGCAGCCTTGCCGAAGCGCTTGAGATAGCGCCGCTCGGCCGTCTCCGCCGGCCACGGCAGGAGATAATCGCGCTCGATGGCAGCGGAAAATTTCGGCGGCGTGCCGAAAAAGCGCCGCGCCTCGCTTGCGGAAAATCCGGCAAGCCGCGTCGCTTCGAGATAGGCGGCGGCGCGGTCGGATGCCTTGATCAGCGCCACGACGTCGGAGGGTAGCTCGGGGGGAAGACCGAAACGCAGATGGATCGCCGCGAGCAGGCGCGCTTCCACCGCCTTGTAGGCGTCGCCGATCACCGCCTTGAACGGCGAGATCATGTCGCCGATGACGTATTCCGGGGCATCGTGGAGCAGAATGCCCAGCCGCGTTGCCCGGTCGAGCCGCGCGCGCGAGCGCGCTATGGCTTCGACCAGCAGCGAATGCTGGGCGACGGAGAAGATGTGCGCGCCCTCGGTCTGCCCGTTCCAGCGGGCGACGCGCGCAAGCCCGTGCGCGATGTCGGCGATCTCGACGTCGAGCGGGGAGGGGTCGAGCAGATCGAGCCTGCGCCCGGACAACATGCGTTGCCAGGCGCGGAATGCCTCGGACGCTGCTGGGCGTCGCGGCTTTGCCGGCATGCGCTCAGTGGCCTGCTAGCGCGGCCAATGGTGCGTGGCGATGGCAGCTCACCACGTGGTCGTTGACCATGCCCGTCGCCTGCATGAAGGCATAGACGATGCTCGGGCCGACGAACTTGAAGCCGCGCCGAGAGAGCTCCTTGGACATCGCGCGCGAGATCGGCGTCTCCGCCGGCACCTGCGAGGTGGAGCGGAAGCGATTGACCTTAGGCCTGCCGCCGACCAAGTCCCAAAGGAGCCGCGAGAAGCCGGGACCCTTTTCCATGGCGTCGAGATAGGCGCGCGCGGAGAGGACAGCGCCCTCGATCTTCATGCGGTTGCGCACGATGCCCGCATCCTGCATCAGTTTCTCGATCTTCTTCGGCGTGTAGCGCGCGATCTTCTCGGGCGCAAAACCGTCGAAGGCGCGGCGGAAATTCTCGCGCTTGCGCAGGATGGTGATCCAGGAGAGCCCGGCCTGGAAGCCGTCGAGGATGAGCTTCTCGAAGAGCGCGCGATCGTCGTACTCGGGCACGCCCCATTCCTCGTCGTGATAGGCGACGTAGAGCGGGTCCTGCTTGGGCCAGGGGCAGCGTTTGAGCCCATCCGGATGGAGGAGGACAGGGCTCATTCCGCGGCCTTCGCCTCGCCGGGCCATGCAAATTGCGCCCATGCCGGTTTGACCAGCCGCAACTCGACGCCGCCTGCGTTGAGCGCGTCTCCCGCCGCCACCGCCTCGGCGGCGCGGTCGAGACGAAGCAGCGCCAGGCCGCGGCCTTCGGCGGCCGAGCCGAACGTGCCGAGGGTCCGCTCGCCCGCGCTCACCGGCACGCCGGCCTCGGGCGCAAAGCCGTCGAAGGCCACGGGCAGCACGCGCGTGCGCGCGGTGCCGCGGTGCTCGATGCGCGAGACCACCTCTTGTCCGACGAAGCAGCCCTTGTCGAAATCGACGCCGCCGAACTGGTCCATGTCGGCCTCGTGCGGAAACGCATCGCCGTAGATGAAATCGAGGCCGCCGCGCGGCACGCCGAGCGCAATGCGATGCGCTTCATAGGCCGGCGCGTCGACGAGTTCGGCGCCGAGGTCCGCCGCGGCGTCGGCCGCAACGTGCGGCGGCAGCATGCAGCGAAGCCCCAAGCTCGCCAGGCGCGGATCGCGATAGCACAAGCCGTAGTCCGTCACGGCGCTGCCATCGAAGACCGCGAGCACGCCCAGCGTCTCGGACAAATCCTCGACGATGACTTTGGCGCGCAGCTTGTAGAAATTGAGCCGCTGCAGCAGCGTCGGCGCGAGCGCGCGCGGGCAGTCGAGAAAGAAGCCGCCGCCGTCGGCGGGCGGCGCTTCCGCCAGGATGAAATCGACGACGATCTTGCCCTGCGGGGTGAGCAAAGCGGCAAAGCTCGCCGCCTCCGGCGTCACCTTGGCGATGTCGCTGGTCACGAGCCCGTTGAGGAATTTGCGCGCGTCGTCGCCGGCAACCTTGACGACGCCGCGGTCGGGAAGCAGCGCGGCTTTCATTGGCGGAATCGTGGCGATGTCGCGGCTAAACGTAAGCGGCTCGCTGCGCGCTCACAAGGCCTCAACGTTGTCAGGCGCGGGCAGAAGCGCGTCGATAAGGGCGTTCACGCCCGTCTTCGACGGGCTATGGACGCGCGTGAACGCGCTTTAGCCCCGCGCATCCATCTTTTTCGCAAGAAGCCTTTTTGAAGATCGATGGTTTGCCCCGGAATTCGGGCTTGCCCGAATTCCGCACTGATAAGCGCCGCAAGTCGGGTAAACCCGACTTGCAGTGTCAAGCCCGGCAATGACGACCTTTGGTGGGCGCCTGGGCGTGTGCGCGGTGGCGCGCGTCAGTCCCCCGTGACGAAGAACTGCCAGGTGCCGTCGGGCGAGATCCCGAGCCGGTAGAAGGCGTAGGCGCCGAGCTTCATCATGTCCTTGTAGTCGGCGCCGGTGACGAGGCGAAAGAGCTCGACCTTCTGCTGCGGCGTGAGCGCGGTCAGCGACATGCGCACGAAATAGGGCCACACATACATCTCTTGCGGCGTGCCTTGATCGACGTGCACGAACGGGGCTTCGAGGATCATGGTCAGGATCGCGAGCACCTCGATGCCGTCCGAATCGGGATAGTTCGCCTTCCAAAAGGCGATCGGATCCTTGTCGTCGGTGAACGAGAAGATCGGCATCGAATCGGTCATCAGCGCCGCCAGCTGCTGCAGGTCGCCGCTGCGCGCGGCAGCGAGCAGCCGCTCGCGCGTGCGCGCCACCGGTGCCGGCAAGCGGGTGAGATCGGTGATGATCTCGGCAGCCGCGGACGGCGCCGCGACGTGACCCTTGCTCTTCTCGGCGCCGGGCTCGTTTTTCTGCGGCGGCTCGGCCGGCGTCGGCCCTGCGATCTCGGGCGGCTTGGCGCCTTCGCCGCGAAGGCTAACCGGGGCAAGCGCGCTGGCGCTCGCGACGAGCACCAGTATCAAGACGCGAAAGCCGATGCGCAGCGGCATGGTCGAGCACCGATCGATGCCGCCCAGTCTACCAGAAGCGCGAAATCGGTGGCGAGGTTTGCCCGCGACGGCGGTTCCACAACTCTGTCGCAGGGGCGGGCGCTTGCGCCGCCGCGCGGCTACTGCCTGGTCATGGTGAGGGAAAATTCGCCGTTGCGGATGCGCACCGCGAGGCCCTCGGCAAAGCGCGCCGCCGGCTCTTCGCCATAGGTTGACACGAACTCGGCGAAGGCGGCGAACAAACAGGCTTGCGCCAGGCAATCGCCGTCGATTCCCTCGACGCGCGCCTCGGCCCAGGCTGCGGTGAGGTAACCCAGCGCAGCCCGTTTCTGCTCATGGTCCGGCACCGGGACCTCGGTCGCTCGCGCTGTCATGCCCATGTCGCTCGGGTGGGATACAGCAGCAGGTTAGCATGCAAGCCGCGTTCGCCTAGGCGCAACTCGAGGAAGGGTTAATGGCCCGCCTCCGTCCTGGCAGCATAACCGCCCCGAGGCCAAACACCTCTTCCGTTCATTCCCGCGCAAGCGGGAATCCAGAGTCACAGTCTGCGGCCCTGGGTCCCCGCAACGGGGTCCCCGCGACGCGAGCGTCGCGGGGTGCCCCTCGCGGGGACGAACGGAGGAAAGCGTGGTGTGGGCACACGCGCGCGGCTCAGTTCGCGTAGCGCGCGGTCATCTCGCGCGCGATTTTTGAACCTTCCTCGAGGTAGCGGCGAATGACGAGCTCCGCCGCCGGGGTGCAGGTGCGGTAGCTCTGCTGGTAGCCGCGGTAACCGCGATTGAAGCTCGCGATCATGCGCAGCCGCCGGTCCCCGCTCGGGGCTTCGGCATCGACGATCGCCTGCATCTCGTTGCGCCACTTCTGGCCTTCGTTGGCGCCGCAGATATTGCGCAGGTAGTGCAAGGCGCCGAGAATCTCGGCGAGCCGCTGCAGGCTGCCGTCGAAGGGGGCGGCGGCCGCTTCGGCGCGCGCGGGCGCGCCAGCCGGCGCAAGGCTGAGCGCGGCCGCGATCGCGGCCACGGTGAGGGTGCGCCGCCACATCGGAGATGAAACCTGCATGAGGATTGGAGCGGTCGGACCGTGATACCGGCGCATTGTCGCGGCCCAACGCGACGGAAACAAGGCACAGCCGATCCGAAGAACCTTGTAGCCCGGATGAGCGGCAGCGAAATCCGGGGAAATCCCGCATATCGCTTCGCTCATGCGGGCTACTGCGCGGCCAGCCACTCCAAAGCCTCCGCCACGATCTCGGCAAGACCCGAGGTCGTCGGCAGGTTCGCGAGCTCGGCCGGATCGAGCCAGCGCGCCTCGTCCAGCTCCTCGTTGAGCACCGGCTCGCCCGCGCGCCAGCGGGCGGCAAAGCACAGGATGATGAAATGCCGCTCCACCCGGCTGTCCGCGTCGCGCATGATCGCTTCGCGGAAGCCGGCGAGTGCGACCGGCTCGATGATCATCGAGGTCTCCTCGCGCACCTCGCGCGTGACCGCTTCTTCGAGCGTTTCTCCCACCTCGACCACGCCGCCGGGCAAGCTGTAGAGGCCATGGGCCGGCGCGCGGGCGCGGCGCACCACGAGTATCTTGCCGTCGCGCACGATGGCGGCGCTCACGGCGAGGTAGGGACGCTCGGGATAGCTTCGCGCGTCGGGCACGGGATGATCCAAAGGGCAATGATCTCAAAACCCACCGCAAGCTAGCGCGGATTTCGGTGGTGGGCTCCTTTGCTTATTCGTATCCATAAGACGCTGCGGGCAACCCCCGCAATGGCTGCCAATGTGACCAAGCGGCTTTGGGAAATTGGTGATATTGTAGACGTGCTGGAAGTCTTTGAAAATCAGAGGGCGGCCGCGTGAGCTACAGCGCTCAGCAATGTCTCGACATGGCGAAGGAATGCGGCCGGATGGCTTCGCAGGCTAAAGACCGCGACGCCAAAGCAGCGTTGATCGAATTCGCCCGACAATGGCTGGAACTAGCCCGGCACAAGGAGCAGTCGGGCAGGCTGCCTTAATCAAAGGAGCCCACTACCCGGATTTCGGTCGTGTCTCGGTTTGATTGTGGCAAAGCGAGTTGAGGTTGAATCACAGTCGCCTTGCAGGTCGAGCAGCAAAATGCCGTAAATTCATCGCCACCGCTGAATCTGTGCCCATAGATTTGATGAAGAGTGGGATTTCGTGTTCCTCCTGGTTCTTGCCAAGCTTACCGCTAAGCATTAGGCTACACGAATGCCAAGAGGACCGGAAGGCGAAAATCGTCGCGAGAGCACGATCAATATCATTGACGCCCTTCGCGGGCAGCAAGAGCAGCTGAAACGGCTGCTTACGCAGAAAATGTGGATTAGCGATGCGCCAAAGGCCAGGCTTGCTGAGATGGAAGCTCAGATAAGCGAGCTAAAACGCCTGCTGGCTCAGCTCGAGAGTGACATTCAAGCTCAACTCCGTCGAGGCCGATAATGCCGCGAGGTCCGCAGCGCCAGCGCCGGCCCCGCGACGTGATCGACAACGCGGTCATGCGAATCGCGACGGGCGCGATTGACGACGTGATTACGCACGACGGCAAGAACGCCGCTGCCGTGGCGCTTGGCCGTATGGGGGGAAAGGCGCGGGCAGCAGGTCTGTCGGCCAAGAAGCGCAAGGCAATCGCCAAGAAGGCCGCAGCCGTTAGGTGGAAGTCGCGTCGGTCTTAGGCGCTTCGCTGGCGGCGTAGAATCAGCCGGGCCACAAGCTCGGTCTGCTCCCTCTCCCGCTTGCGGCGCCGCTACAGCACCTTGCCCGGGTTGAGGATGCCCTTCGGATCGAGCGCGCGCTTGAGCGTGCGCATGAGATCGTAGGCGACCGGATCCTTCACCTTGGGCAGGAGATCGCGCTTCATCACGCCGATGCCGTGCTCGGCGGAGATCGAGCCGCCATGTTTGGCCACCACTGCGAACACCGCGGCGTTGACCTCGCTCCAATGGCCGAGGAACTCGGCCTTATCCGCGCCGAGGGGCTGCGCGACGTTGTAGTGGATGTTGCCGTCGCCGAGATGCCCGAACGGCAGCGGCCGGGCGGCGGGGATGAGCTTGGCGACCGCCGCGTTCGCCTCGGCGATGAAGGCGGGCACCGCCGCCACCGGCACCGAGACGTCGTGCTTGATCGAGCCCCCTTCGTGGCGCTGCACCTCGCCGAACATCTCGCGGATGCGCCAGAACATTTTTGTCTGATCGAGGCTCTCGGCGATGGTGGCGTCTTCGACCAACCCGCGCTCCAGTCCGTCGGCGAGAATTTCTTCCAGCACCGCGCGCAGGCCGGAGCGCGCCTGCGAGGAGAGCTCGATGAGCACGTACCATGGATGCGGTTGCGGCAGCGGATCGCGGCAGCCGGAACCGTGGCGCAGCACCAGCTCGACGCCGAGCCGCAGCATCAGCTCGAAGCTGGTCACGTTGCCGGTGGCGCGCTCGTTGGCGAGGCCGAAGAGGCCGAGCGCGGCTTTTGCCGAGGGCACGCCGACAAAGGCCGTCTCGATCGAACGCGGGCGCGGCACGAGGCGGAGCACCGCGGCGGTGATGACGCCGAGCGTGCCTTCGGCGCCGATGAACAGGTCCTTGAGGTCGTAGCCGGTATTGTCCTTCTTGAGCTTGTTGAGCGCATTGAGCACGCGCCCGTCCGCCAGCACCGCCTCGATGCCGAGCGCGTGCGAGCGCGCGATGCCGTGCGCGAGCGCGGCGGTGCCCCCGGCATTGGTGGAAAGATTGCCGCCGATGGTGCAACTGCCTTCGGACGGCAGCAATTGCGGGTAGAGCCGGTCGACCGCGGCGGCGGCCTCGCGCGCCTTGAGCAGCGTCACGCCGGCCTCGCACGTCATGGTGTTGGAGACCGGGTCGACCTCGCGCACGCGGTCGAGCCGGTTGAGCGCGAGCACGATCTCGCCGTGCTGCGGGATTTGTCCGCCGACGAGGCCGGTATTGCCGCCTTGCGGCACGATTGCGGTTGCGCTCTCGCTCGCGAGCTTGAGGATTGCGGAAACTTCCGCAACCGAGCCCGGCCGCAGCACCACGGGGCTTTTGCCGCGAAACATGTCGCGCGGCTCGGTGAGGTACGGCGCCTGCGCCTCGCGCTCGGTGATGGCGTTTTTCTCGCCGACGATCGCGACAAACCGCGCCAGGAGATCGGCGGGAAGCATCTTGGTTTCTACAATATTCATCGCGCGAGCCGCCTCCACGGCGTTGCGGCGACTATAGAGGATCTTAATGTGTGCTTGATGCACAATCACGCCGCGCACTCGGTCTGCCCCCCTCCTCAACCAAACCCCGGCCTGCCGGGGTTTGGTCACTTAAGATTTGCCGGAAGCGGGCAAGCCCGCAGCCGGCTGGGGAGGGGTTGGGGGTGGGGGTCGTTGTTGTGGCACGAGTCGCGTGCCTCACAACGACCCCCACCCGGCGCTTCGCCATAGCCGATGCTTCGCATCGGCGTGCTTAGCGCTAAGAACGGCGGCCGAAGGCCGCCTATGCCTCCCCATAAGGGGGAGGGTAAAGACGAGTTCGCGGTTCGCGCTGATCCCACTTCGCCTGATCGCGTGCCGGCACGATCCTCATGCGCGCGGTGCGGCGGCCCGCTCGAGCCGGTCATTGATCGCCTCGCCCAGCCCGGTGCGCGGCACCGGCATCACCGCGATGGTGGGAGCCCCTGATGCATCGAGCGCGCGCAGGTGGGAGAAGAGATTGGCGGCGGCTTCGATGAGATCGCCGCGCTGCGAGAGGTTGAGCACCGCCGCCGCGTGCGCGGCGCCTTCCGCCGGCACCGCGGCGAAGGCGAGCAACGCCTCGCCCTGCTCCACGCGCTGCGCATTGAGCCGAAGCCGCGCCCGCGGCGCGTAATGGGAGGCGAGCGCGCCGGGCGCGATCGGCAGCTCCTCGATGTCGCTCGGCGGCGCGGCCGCACGCGGCGCCTCGGCCAATCGCACCAGCCGCTCGATCTGCGCGCGCGCCAGCGCGCCGGGCCGCAGCAGCACCGGCGCTTCGAGGCAGGCGATGATGGTCGATTCGAGCCCCATCGGCGTTCCCCCGCCGTCGACGATCAGCTCGATGCGCCCGCGCAGGTCGGCGAGCACGTGCTGCGCGGTCGTGGGCGAGACGTGCCCGGAGCGGTTGGCGGACGGCGCCACGACCGGGCGGCCGAAGGCGACGAGGATGGCGCGCGCGATTGCGTGGCTCGGCACGCGCACGGCGATGGTGTCGAGGCCGGCGGTTGCGAGTTCCGCGACCGGGCAATGCGCGAGGCGGGGCAGCACCAAGGTCAGCGGGCCGGGCCAGAACGCGGCTGCGAGCCTTTCGGCGGCATGATCGAAGCGGGCGAGCGAGCGCGCCGCGGCGGCGTCGGCGACGTGCGCGATGAGCGGATTGAACGCGGGGCGGCCCTTGGCGTCATAGAGGCGCGCGACCGCCGCGCCGCTCGTTGCGTCGGCGCCGAGGCCATAGACCGTCTCGGTCGGAAACGCCACGAGCCCGCCCGCGGCAAGAATGCGCGCGGCATGTTCCGCCACGGCGGCGGGCGGCGCGCCCGCGCTCGCCTCCAGCACTTGCGTCGCCGGCTGCGCCGTCATCGCTTGTCCCATGCTTGCGGCCGTGCGCGGACACGGGTTATAAGTCCGGCCTTCAGGCGGAGTGTAGCGCAGTCTGGTAGCGCACCTCGTTCGGGACGAGGGGGTCGCAGGTTCAAATCCTGCCACTCCGACCAACACTTAGCAAAAATCTCGGCCCGCTGCGCCAATGGATGCGCGCCAAAGCTTCGCGGGACGAAGGGCGAACATGAAACCGGACATCAAAGACGCATTCGAGAAAGCTGCAGCAGGGCACGCCGCCCGCGAAACGCAAAGAGCGATGGAAGAAAAACAGCGGAGCAAGGGCGAGCAATTCGCAGCCGAATGGGACGACAAACGAGAGCAGGTGATCTTTCCGGCATTCGAGCAAATCCGAGACATGTTGATGCCTCGAGGTTGGACTTGCAAGATTCGCACGGAACCACCAGAGGGTGCCGCTGTGCTCGAAATTTATAAGGGAGAAACGCGAACTGCCAGCGGCAGCATCAAGACGCCGGCGATCACCTTCACTCCCAATGCGCATTCTCAGGAAGTCGTCATCCATGCCGCAACGATGAACCACGGCAGGGGAGAAGGAAACGTCGCACTCCGGGAGCTTAGCGCAGACTTCGTTCAGGCCCAGGTTTTGAAGTTCTTTGAGCGATTAGTCCGCGAGGGCTGAGCGATCGATAGGTTTGTGCGCTCCATTCGGAAGCCGGGTCCGGCGCATTTTATCGCCAACGCAAAAACGAAAAAGGACCCGTTGGCGAGAACAAGCCGTGGCGAGCGCCAGCGCGGAAATGGTGGCACACCGACGACGTGGTTTTGCGAGGGGTTGGCGCCCTCCGGTTAAGCGGCGTTCCTGCGTGGCGAGTGAGGGCCGCCACCCTGGGGCTGCACCAGCACGCTCGTTACGTACACGCAGTTTGGGCATTCATAGCCTATCAGTCCCGGTTCGCTAATAACCGGCGCGATGCTGACTACTTCGTCCATTTCAGTTCCACATCGCGGGCATCGCATCGCGCTGCCGCTGCGTTTGCTTCTTCTGCCGTCTGACATCGGACGCCCCCCTTGGGTTAGGGCTTGGTTTGGATCCCTCCCACTAGCGGCAACGCATGTCGGATTGGTTGCGGGCGCGGCGCGAAAGGTCAGCCGTTGTTTTCATGGAACTTTGCGCTACAACACTGGTTCGCGCTCCCGCCTGAGGGGGAGGGGACGTGCGATGCACGGGTTTCTCAAAGAGCATCCCGGGGTGTTTGGCCCCGATGATGTCCGATCGTTGCAGGTTGATCTGGGGCGTCTTGATTGGGCCGAGCCTTCGGCGGAACGCAGCGTTCATCGCAAACGACGACCGGGGACGCCTTACCGAACAGGCGGGCGTGTGGCTTCGTGGATAGAACGGATGCGCCCAAACCGGATGCGCTAGCGCCGTACCTTGACCAGCTGGAAACGCGCCGTCCACGGCATAGCGGTGCTGTGGCAATGAACGACCAGCCCGCCAGCCCGATGAATCGACCTCCAGCCCATCCGGATCGCCGCAGAGTGAGCGCTCGGACTGCCAAACTGTATTGCGAACCTAATCACCTGACACCCATCTTCGGTTGCAGCGCCCGCCGCACGGCATCCGTCGCAAGCCCCTGGATGAGGCCGCACGCCGCTTCGGCGGTACGCCCTCGCGCCGTCAGCTGCGAGAAAAATTGAAAACTGGTCAAGGCAAACAGCACGTCGATCAGATCGCCCAGCGCTTTGGGGCGGAGCTTGCGCCCTTCGGCCATGCGGCGAACGAGAACGGACAACAAGCGCCGACGCCGCTCATTGCGCTCGCGCACACTCGCCCCAAATTCCGGATCGCTTGCGCCGGCGGCGTGCAAGGGACCAAGTGCATCGCAACCGAAGCTCCAGAAGTCGCAAAAGATGGCAATGACCCGCAGCAATCCGGCCTGCGGATCGGAACCTGCCATGACGCCGGGTATTCGATGCAGGCCGCCGCGGACCGCCATGTCGTCGAACACGGCTTCCAGCAGGGTCCGGCGCGACCCGAACTGATTGTAAACCGTCAGGCGCGTCACGCCCGCCTTGTCGGCGACTGCTTGCAGCGAAAATCCGCTGATCCCCTCTGCGGTGGCGAGAATGGCTGCCGCGGCAACGACGATCCGCTCACGCGTCTGTGTCGCGGCGACGATGCGACGGGGGCTGTTGTAAGTGCGCGGGTTCACGTCATGCCAATGCCATAATTGGATATACATGATGTATATCCAATTTGCTGGCCTCGTCTGGAAGGATTGTGCATGCAAATCACCCTCATCGTCGCGCTCGTGCTGCACGTTCTGTCCGGCGTGTTTTGGGCAGGCACGACATTCGCATTAGCTCGAACGGGCGGCAATCAAGCAGATCGATTCTTCAGGCCGCAAATGGGCGCCGCCGCTGTTGTGGTCGTGACCGGGGGGCTGCTGTGGTTCCTCCTTCATCATGGCCCGCTGGGGATGCAGGGTCACATCCTCGCCATTGGAGCACTCTGCGCGCTCCTTGCCGTCGGCGTCCAAGGCATGATGGGCGCACCGGCCCTGCGAAAACTCACCGCCATGGGCGACTCCGACGAATTGCGCCATCGCGTGGCGAGGAGCCAGCGCATTGCTGCAGCCCTGTTGGCAATCACCGTCACGTGCATGGCAGCGGCACGTTACGCTTGATGAGACTCGAGACGGGCATTCGCCGCGGCTGCGCTCGTTCACTTTGAGGCCATTGGCGCCGTCGACGAGCAACGAGAATGGATCGTTTGAAGGACAAGATCGCGTTAGTGACGGGCAGTTCGCGCGGTATCGGCGCCGCCATTGCCGCTCTGTTCGCGTGCGAAGGGGCAAAGGTAGCGCTGCACGGCAGGGATGTGCACGCGCTGTCCGAAGTGCTGGCGGACATCGTGCAGGCCGGCGGCCAAGCCATCGATGTGACCGCAGACGTCACCAAGTTCGGCGAGATCGAAGCCATGCGCGGCCGGATCGAACGGGAATTCGGGCCGATCGACATCCTCGTTGCCAATGCCGGCGGCAGCTTCACCACTCCCGGACCCCTTGAGCAGACAAGCGAGGACGAGTGGCGAGCTTCGATCGAGGGCAATCTCACCGCGACCTTCCTCACCATCAAAAGCTTCCTGCCGCGCATGAAGGAGCGCAGAACCGGCAACATCATCACGATTTCATCGGCCGCCGCACATAGGCCATATCCCATGGCTCCCATCGCCTATGGCGCCGCCAAGGCCGGTATAGAAATTCTTACGCAGGATCTTGCCGGCCAGGTCGGTCCTTACGGAATCCGGGCGAACTGCATTGCTCCTGAAACGATCCTGACCGAGCGAAACAGGCAGCGCATACCCTCGGCTCAGCAGCAGGATCTCATCGACTGGCATCCGATAAGGCGCCTCGGAACACCCGAGGACGTCGCACACGCAGCGCTCTATCTCGCTAGCGCCGATGCCGCCTGGATCGCCGGCATTGTCCTCGATGTGGCCGGCGGGGCGGTCATGGTCTGAAGCCGCGCGGCACTCGCTGGTCGCTCGGATCGATGCGGGGCAGACGCCGCAAGGCGCTTGTCGATTTTGGCGTTGTTGTGGGGCGCACCGTTTCTCGTGACGCCCAGGAATTGATTGTCACATCCCCGTAATGCGGTTATGTGACAATATGTCGAGAAATCTCGACACGTAGGATAGTCGAATTTTCAGGCACTGTCATTTGTCCGTTTGACCGTTGGACAAACTGCGCGGTGAGGTAACGCTATGCCCAAAGGCGCTT
>Ga0209647_1000514_pt1 | contig 36484 bp, 38 predicted proteins | sample GraSoi_2013_60cm_FD_185827 | JGI IMG/M metagenome (GOLD analysis project Ga0209647, IMG submission 185827) | Grasslands soil microbial communities from the Angelo Coastal Reserve, California, USA - Sample 9_17_2013_60cm (SPAdes) (version 2) | ecosystem: Environmental > Terrestrial > Soil >... | reverse complement strand
AGCCACTTCTGCTGCTTCCAGAAGAGGAAGTGGGAGGCGTCGGAGGAATTCACGATGTCGACATTGTGGATGTCCGATCCGTACTCCTGGTTGATGCGCTGCAGAACCCGCTCGGACCCGGAGCGCTCGACCTCCACCTCGATCTTCGGGTATTGCTCCTTGAAGGCCTTGGCCACGTCCTCGGCCACCTTCACGTCCACCGAGGCGTACCACACCACCTTGCCTTCCTTCTCGGCGGCCGCGACCATCGTGGGCGTGGTTTCCTGGCCAAGCGCCGGCATCGCTGCGCCGGCGAGCAGCATCGCAGCAAAGATATTCCTCATCGTCTCCTCCTCGTTCATCGAATCAGTCCCCTGCAGCGCTGCGCGTGGAAGCGCACCTGCACCTTCGTTCCCGCGGGCAGGTCGAAAGCGGGCGGCGCGGACACGAGCACCTCCTGCCCGACATCGATGATGTAGTCGCGCTGGCTGCCGAGGTAGGCCTGGCTGCGCACGACGCCCGGCAGGGCATTCTGGACGCTCGAGGAATCGGGCAGCAGCTCCATGTCGTGGGTCTTCACGCAAAAGCTCATCGGCTTGCCGGCGCCGGCGAATTCGCCCTCGCCGATCTCGAGCGCATGCCCGCCGACCTCCACGCGGTTGCCGCCGGCGTGCTTCGCGTCGACGACGTTGCCCGCGCCGATGAAACGCGCGACGAAGCGCGAGAGCGGGCGCTCGTACACCTCCTCGGGCGTGCCGATCTGCTCGATGCGCCCGGCGTTCATGACGACGATGCGGTCGGCCATCGTCATCGCCTCGACCTGGTCGTGCGTCACGTAGATGGAGGTGTTGCGGAATTGCCCGTGCAGGCGCCGGATCTCGAAGCGCATCTCGCCGCGCAGGTTGGCGTCGAGGTTCGACAGCGGCTCGTCGAGCAGCAGGATCTCGGGGTTGGGCGCGAGCGCGCGGGCGAGCGCCACGCGCTGCTGCTGTCCGCCGGAGAGCTCCGCGGGATAGCGCTCGGCCAGCTCGGAGAGCTTGGTGGCGCCCAGCGCCGCATCGGTGCGCGCGCGCCGCGCCGCCGCCTCGATCTTCTTCATCTTCAAGCCGTAGGCGACGTTCTCGCGAACCGTCATGTGGGGCCACACCGCGTAGCTCTGGAAGATCATGCCCATGTTGCGCCGCTCGGGCGGGACTACCTGGCCGGGCCGCGAAACGATCTTGCCGCCGACGCGGATCTCGCCGCCGTCGGGCTCGAGGAATCCGGCGAGCATCCGCAGCGTCGTCGTCTTGCCGCATCCCGAAGGCCCGAGCAGGCAGATGAATTCGCCCTCGGCAACGCTCAGGCTGATGCCGTCCACCGAGCGCACGTCGCCGTAGAGCTTGGCGAGGTTCTCGAGCTCGAGGTGCGCCATGTCAGCGCTCAGCGCGGCTTGCGCAGGAAATCGAAGTCGACTCCCTGGTCGGCCTGGGTGACCGAGTCGAGGAAGAGGCGAAGATAGCCGCGCTCGGCGCGCGGCTCGGTGACGGGCCGCGCGGCGCGCCGGCGCGCGAGCTCGAAGTCGGACACGAGCCACTCGAGCGATCGCGCCGCGACATCGAGCCGGATGCGATCGCCCGATTGGACCCACGCGAGCGGACCCCCGACCGCGCTTTCGGGCGTCACGTGCAATACGATGGTTCCCGCGGCGGTGCCGCTCATGCGCCCGTCGGAGATGCGCACCATGTCCTTCACGCCCTTCCTCGCCAGCTTCTTCGGAATCGGCAGGTAGCCGGCTTCGGGCATTCCCGGCGCGCCCTTCGGGCCGATGTTCTTCAGCACCAGCACGTCGTCGGCCGTGACGTCGAGATCCTCGGAATCGATGCGGCGCGCCAGATCCTCGGCGTCCTCGAACACGACCGCGCGCCCCTCGTGCTTCATGAGCTTCGCGTCCGCCGCCGATTGCTTTATGATCGCCCCGCCCGGAGCGAGGTTGCCGCGCAGCACCGCGATCCCGCCTTGCGGATACAGGGGATTGGAAAGCGGCCGCACCACGTCCTGCGCGAACGGCGCGTCGAGTCGGTCGAGCTCCTCGCCGAGCGTGCGCCCGGTGACCACGAGGGCATCGAGGTGCAGCAGCGATCGCAGCTCGCGCAGCAGCGTCGGCAGTCCGCCCGCGCGGTGCAGGTCCTCCATGTAGTGCTTGCCCGAGGGCTTCAGGTCCACGAGCACCGGCGTCTCGCGGCCCAGGGCGTCGAGGCGCGCGAGGTCGAGCGCGATCCCGAGGCGCCCGGCGATCGCGGTGAGGTGGATCACGCCGTTGGTCGAGCCGCCGATCGCGAGCAGCACGCGCAAGGCGTTCTCGAAGGCCTTCGCGGTGAGGATGCGATCGGGGGTGAGCTTCGAGGCGGCGATCGCGACCGCCGTGGCGCCCGTGTTCTCCGCCACGCGAATGCGATCGGCGGTGACCGCGGGCGGCGAGGCGCTCCCCGGAAGGGCGATGCCGAGCGCTTCCGCGACGCACGCCATGGTGCTCGCCGTCCCCATCACCGAGCAGGTGCCCACGCTCGCAACCAACTGGTCGTTCACGCGTGAAATCTCGTCCGCGTCGATCTCCTCGGCGCGGTAGCGTCCCCAATAGCGGCGGCAATCGGTGCATGCGCCGACGCGCTCGCCACGATGCGAGCCCGTGAGCATCGAGCCGGTGACGAGCTGCACGCATGGCACCCCCGCCGAAGCCGCGCCCATGAGCTGCGCGGGCACGGTCTTGTCGCACCCGCCGATCAGCACCACCGCGTCCATCGGCTGGGCGCGGATCATCTCCTCGGTATCGATCGACATGAGGTTGCGCAGGTACATGCTGGTCGGGTGCGCGAAGCTCTCGTGGATCGAGATCGTCGGGAATTCGACCGGCAGCCCGCCGGCGAGCATCACGCCGCGCTTCACCGCGTCGAGCAGCTGCGGCACGTTGCCGTGGCAGGGATTGAAGGCGCTGCCGGTGTCGGCGATGCCGATCACCGGGCGCGTGAGCGCGTCGTCCGTATAGCCCGCGCCCTTGATGAAGGCCTTGCGCAGGAACAGCGAGAAGCCACGGTCCCCGTAGCTCGTGAGCCCCTTCTCGAGGCCGCGATCCTTGCTCTCGTCCGCCATTTGCGTTCCATCATACAAGCAGCCGAGCGGCGCTCGGCTGCCGCGGCGATATCCTCGCCTTATAATCCGCGTTCAAGTCCGGGAGGCGGCATGGCGAAGAAAACGACGACGAAGAGCAGCGCGAAATCCATCCCCGTCACGCTCATTCCGGGCGACGGCATCGGGCCGGAGGTGTTCGATGCGACGCTCACCGTGCTCGAGGCCGTGGGCGCCCCCTTCACCTACGACTGGCAGAAGGCGGGCATGGCGGGGCTCAAGGAGGCGGGCGATCCCCTGCCCAAGGCCACGCTCGACAGCATCCGCAAGACGCGCCTCGCGTTGAAGGGCCCGCTCGCCACGCCGGTCGGCGGGGGCTTTCGCTCGTCGAACGTGCGCCTGCGCGAAGAGTTCCACCTCTACGCCAACCTGCGCCCGGCGCGCACGCTGATCCCAGGCGGCCGCTACGAGAACATCGACCTGGTGCTGGTGCGCGAGAACCTCGAGGGCCTCTACGTCGGCTTCGAGCACTTCATTCCCATCGGCGACGACGCGCACGCGGTGGCGATTGCTTCCGGCGTGAACACGCGCGCCGGCGGGCGGCGCGTCTGCGAGTTCGCGTTCGACTACGCGGTGGCCAACGGGCGCAAGAAGGTGACGCTGGTGCACAAGGCGAACGTGCTCAAGGCGCTGACCGGCCTCTTCCTCGAGACCGGGCGCGAGGTGGCCAAGGAGTACGCGAGCCGCGGAATCACTTGCGACGACCGCATCGTCGACGCCTGCTGCATGCAGCTGGTGATGAATCCCTACCAGTTCGACGTCATCGTCACCACCAACCTCTTCGGCGACATCCTCTCGGACTTGAACGCGGGGCTCGTCGGCGGCCTGGGCATGGCGCCCGCCGGCAACATCGGCAAGGACGCGGCGATCTTCGAGGCGGTGCACGGCTCGGCGCCCGACATCGCCGGCAAGGGCATCGCGAATCCGCTCGCGCTGATGCTCTCGGCGGCGATGATGCTCGACCACACGAACCAGCAGGACAAGGCGAAGCGCCTGCGCGACGCGATCGACGGCGTGCTGCTCAAGGACAAGGTGCGCACCGGCGACCTCGGCGGCAAGGCCAACACGAAGCAGTTCACGCAGCAGATCGTCGCACGCCTGAAGTAAGCGGGCACGCCATGCGCTCGAAGCTCTTCGTTCCGGGCTCGCGGCCCGAGCTCTTCGCCAAGGCAATGGCGGGAGACGCCGACGGACTGTCCTTCGACCTCGAGGATGCGGTCGACCCGGCGATGAAGGACGAAGCGCGCCGCGAACTCGCGCGGTTCCTCGCGAATCTCGCGCCCGGCCACGGCAAGACGATCATCGTGCGCGTCAACGGGCTCGATACGCCGCACTTCGCCCCGGACCTCGAGGCGGTCGTGGGCGCCGGAGTCGACATCGTGAACCTGCCCAAGCCCGAATCGCCCGACGACGTGCGCGCCTGCGCCGACGCGATCGCGCGCCTCGAGCGGGGCTCGCGTCGCCCGCCGGCCGGCATCCTTCCCAACATCGAATCGCCGAAGGCGCTGCGCCTGGCCGCCGAGATCGCGCTCGCCAGCCCGCGGGTGGTGGGCCTGCAGGCGGGATGGGGCGATTTGATCGAGCCGCTCGACATCGACCGCTACAACTGCGCGATGATCGAGTCGATCCAGCTCGCGATCCGCATCGCCGCGGGCGAGGCGCGCGTCTGGGCCTACGACGGAGCGTATGCGAACTTCAAGGATACGGAGGGCTACCGGCGGGAAGCGGAGGCCGCGCGCCGCCTCGGCTACGTGGGGAAAAGCTGCATCCACCCGACCCAGGTGCCGATCGCGAACTCGGTCTTCCGCCCGACCGACCTGGAGATCGCCCATTCGCTCAAGGTGGTCGACGCCGCACGCGAGGCGGCGCAAAAAGGCATCGGCGCCTTCACCGTGAACGGCCGCATGGTCGACGCTCCGTTCATCCGCCGCGCAGAGTCGATCCTGGCGCTCGCGCGCAAGCTTGGGCTGATTGCACCCGAGGAGGGCAGCCTGCAATGAAACGCCTCCCCCTGGCGCTCGCCGCGGCCGCGCTCTGCGCGAGCGTGGCGATCGCGAAGGACTTTCCCGCCAAGCCGGTGACGCTCATCGTGCCGTATCCGCCGGGCGGATCGAACGACACCTTCGCGCGCGAGCTCGGCAGGAAGCTGGGCGACGCCTGGAACATGCCGGTGATCGTCGACAACCGTCCCGGAGCCGGCGGCTCGATCGGCGCGGCGGCAGTGTCGAAGGCCGCGCCCGACGGCTACACGCTCTGCCTGCTGTCGTCGTCATTCGCCACCAACGCGGCGATCCAGACGAATCTCCCGTTCGATCCGATCGCGGGCTTCTCGCCGGTCGCGATAGTCGCGCGCGGGCCGATGCTGCTCACGGTCGCCAACCACGTGCCCGCGCACACCACGCTCGAGCTCTTCGACCTCGCGCGGCGCAATCCCGGCAAGCTCAATTACGCCTCTTCCGGCCAGGGCAGCACGAATCATTTCGCCACTGAGCTGCTGATGGACGCGGCGCAGATCCGCATGACGCACGTCCCCTACAAGGGCATGTCGCCCGCGGTGACCGACGTGATCGGCGGCCACGTCGACGTGCTCATCGCGAGCGCGCCGTCGATCTACCAGCAGGTGAAGGCCGGCAAGGTGCGCGGCATCGGCGTGACCAGCAAGGGCCCCTCGGCGGTGGTGCCGGACCTGCATTCGATCGCGGAGATGGGGCTGCCGGGCTACAGCTTCGAGCTCTGGTGGGGAATGCTCGCGCCGCCGGGCATGCCCGCGGAGCTCGTGGCGAAGATCAACGCCGACGTGAACCGCATCCTCGCCACGCCCGAGATGAAGGAGGCCTTCCTGCGCGAGGGCGCGGAGCCGGTGATCATGACCCCGGCGCAGTTCGCCAACACGATTCGCGACGAGATCGCGAACTGGAAGAAGGTGGCGAAGCGCGCGAATATCAAGGCCGAATGAGGGGCTAGGACACATCCGCTTCAATGCTGAAGACGCGCGACTACACTCCCGGCGCACGCGGCCCCCTCGAAGGGATTCGCGTCCTCGATCTGTCGCGGCTGGTCGCGGGCAATACGCTTACCGGCGTGCTCGCCGACTTCGGTGCCGAGGTGATCAAGGTCGAGCCCGCGGCGGGCGACACGCTGCGCGCATGGACGACGCGCGACGTCCAGACCAACTGGAAGCTATATGCTCGAAACAAGAAAAGCGTCGCGCTCGAGCTGCGAAGGCCCGAGGCGCGCGAGCTGCTGCTTTCCCTGGTCGCCAGCGCTGCGGTGTTCGTCGAGAGCTTCCGGCCCGACACGCTCGAGAAGATGGGGCTCGCGCCGGCCACGCTGCTCGCTCGCAACCCGCGCCTCGTGGTGGTGCGCATCTCCGGCTGGGGGCAGGACGGCCCCTATCGCCGCCGCCCGGGCTTCGGCACGCTGGTCGAAGGGATCTCGGGCTTCGCGTCGTTCAACGGCTTCGCCGATCGCGAGCCGGTGCTGCCGCCGATCTACCTGGCCGATTCGTGTGCGGGGCTCTACGGCGCGGCGGGCGTGCTGGTGGCGCTGCGCGAAGCCGAGGTGAATGGCGGCAAGGGCCAGGTCATCGACCTGCCGTTGCTCGACCCGTTGTTCAACGTGCTCGGGCCCCAGGCCGCCAATTACCGCCTCACGGGGAAGGTGAAGCCGCGCACCGGCAGCCGCTCGACCAACTCGGGACCGCGCAACGCCTACCGCACCAGCGACGGCCGCTACGTCGCGCTCTCCGCCTCGACGCAGAAGATGGCCGAACGCGTGTTCCATTCGATCGGGCGCGCGGACCTGGGCGACGATCCGCGCTTTCGAACCAACGCCCTGCGCGTGCGCCACGCCGAGGAGCTCGACGCGATCATCGGCGCATTCATCGCCCAGCGCACGCAGGCCGAGAACGTCGCCTTCTTCGAGAAGGCGGAAGTCACCATCGGGCCGATCTACGACATCACGCAGATTCTCGAGGACCCTCACTTCATCGATCGCGAGGTGCTCGCCGACTATCCCGATCCCGACATGGGCTCTTTCCCGATGCACCACGTCGTGCCGCGCCTTTCGGGCACCCCCGGTTCGATACGTACGCCGGCTCCGCGCCTGGGGGAACACAACCGCGAGGTTCTCGCGGGCGTCGGCGTCGACGCGGCGAGATACTCGGCGCTGCTCGAGTGCGGCGCGGTGGTGGAGCCGGGCGCGCTCGAGCGTGGCGGCGAGGGCGAGCCCGAATGATCGAAGGCGGCGTCCTCGCAGCGGTCCCCAACTCGGGAGGGACCTCGCGACCGCGCTCCGCGGCCCCGGAGAACGCCTGCGACAGCCACATCCACGTCTACGATCCGCGCTTCCCGATGGCGTGGCCCAACCTGCGCGCGGTGCCGCACGCCTCGGCGGCCGAGTATCGCCTGCTGCAGCGGCGCAACGGCACGAGGCGCGTCGTCGTGGTGCAGCCGGCGGCCTACGGCATCGACAACGACGTGACGCTCGACGCCATCGCGCAGCTCGGGCACGAGGACGCGCGCGGCATCGCGGTCGTGCATCCCGGCGTCACCGACACGCAGCTCGTGGCGATGGGCAAGGGCGGCATCTGCGGGCTGCGATTCACGCTGCACGAGCCGCGCACCGCGGTGACGCGCGCCGAAATGATCGAGCCGCTCGCGCATCGCGCGCACCGCCTGGGCTGGCACGTGCAGCTGCACCTGCGCGCCGAGCAGATCGTCGCCATGGCCGACCTCATCGCGAGCCTGCCCGGGACGATCGTCTTCGACCACATGGGCCGCATGCCGCAGCCCGAAGCCACCCACCACCCCGCCTTCGCCATCGTCATGCGCCTCGTCGACGCCCGGCGCGCATGGGTCAAGCTTTCCGGGCCGTACCTCGACACGCGCGAGGGTGCGCCGCGCTACGCGGACGTGAAGCACGTGGCGCGCGCCTTTGCCGAGCGCGCGCCGGAGCGCTGCGTGTGGGGCAGCGACTGGCCGCATCCGACCGAGCCCACCGCCAAGCCGGACGATGCGGTGCTCTTCGACCTGCTGCAGGAATGGGCGCCCGACGAGGCCACGCGCACGCGGATTCTGGTGGACAATCCCGCCGAGCTCTACGGATTCCGCTAGGAGAAGCCATGCGCAAGATGCGAGCGTTCCTCGCCGCCGCCGCGTTCATCGTCGCCGGGGCCGCGCTGGCGCAGCCTTATCCCGCCAAGCCGGTGAAGATCATCGTCGCCTTCACGCCCGGATCGGCGACCGACATCCTCGCGCGGCTCGTCGCCGACGCGTTCACCAGGTCCATGGGCCAGACCTTCCTCGTCGAGAACAAGCCCGGCGCGGGCGGCATCATCGGCACCGAGGCGGCGAAGAATGCGGCGCCGGACGGCTACACGCTCACTGCGTGCCCGAGCGGGCCGTTCGGCATCAATCCCGGCATCTATTCGAAACTGCCCTACGACCCGCTCAAGGACTTCGAGCCGATCTCCAACATCGGCCTCACTCCGCAGACCATCGTGGTCGGCTCGCAGACGCCTTACAGGACGCTCAAGGACTTCGTCGCGGCGGCGAAGGCGAAGCCGGGCGAGATCGCCTACGGGTCGCTCGGCACCGGCTCGACCAGCCATCTCACCATGGAGGCTTTCCAGGCGGCGGCGGGCATCAAGCTCAACCACATCCCCTTCAAGGGCGGTGCGGAGGCGCAGACGCAGATCATGGGCGGCGCCTTTCCCGTCATGTCCGATACCGTACCCGGAGTGCTCGCGCAGGTGAAGGCCGGGAAGCTGCGCGCGCTCGGAGTCGCGATTCCGCAGCGCTCGCAGTTCCTTCCCGACGTGCCGACGATCGCCGAGCAGGGTTACCCGGGCTTCGAAAGTGTCGGCTGGATCGGCTTGTGCGCGCCGGTGGGGACCCCACTGGCCATCATCAACAAGCTCAACGCCGAGGTACAGAAAATGCTTGCCTCGGCCGAGGCGAAGGAGAAGTTCCAGCAGCTCGCCTTCACCGCAGCGGGCGATTCGCGCGAGCATTTCGCCGCCTGGATCCGGTCCGAGATCGTCAAATGGTCGCGGATCGCGAAGGAAAGCGGCGCGCGCGCCGACTGAGGGCGCGGCCACCCTTGGCTTCGGGCGCGTCCCGGTGCATCATGACGGCGCTGGCCCATAATAAATCCACCAGGGAAGGCTCCATGCGGTCGAATCATTCTCGCGGCACGGCGATCGTGCTCGCATGCCTGTTTGCGGGCGCGGCATTCGCCGCCGACGTCGATGCCAAGCTGCGCGCGTACAAGTCGGCCTCCACCGAGGCGAACTCGGTCATGGGCCAGATCAAGGACGGCGCAACCGCCAGGGCGCTGCAGGCGAAGCTCGACGCGGCCCTGAAGAAGCACAGGGAGGCGGAGGCAGCGCTCAACGACGAGCTGAAGAAGCTCAACCTCAAGGATCCCAAGGACGGCAAGGCGATGGAGTCCGCGATGGGTGAGATCGCCAAGGCGAACGAGGCGATGGCGAAGGAGCAGCTGCGGATCTACTCCAACAAGGATGCCGCGGAAGTCGTGCACAAGAGCATCGATGCGACGCCCGCGAAGAAGTAGCGGGGTTCTCTTTTTCCTGCTCTGGTCGTTCGCGGCCGGAGCGCAACAGGGGTCGGGAGCATCGCTCTTCGGTCCCGAGACCGTCACGCCTCCCACGCCGCCGCCCACGCCGGCCGAGCTCCAGGTGACGGTGCCCTCATCGGCGGCCCCGACTCCGCCCATGCCGGCCATGCCGCAAATGCCCGTGGCAAGCCCGCGCCCGACGTACACGGTGGCCGAGCCGACTTCGGGCCTGCCGCCCGGGCGGTTGATTCCGCTGCCGGTGATGGGGGAAAAGCAGGTTCGCGAGCTTGCGGCCGACCTCGCGCTGCACCTCGAGGTCACTGGCGGCTACCGCCGCATCGCAGCGGGCAAGGCGGACACGCTGCCGAGCGCTCCGGAAGCGGTCACGTCGGTCGCGACGCTCGAACGCTCGAGCGGCGGGGTCCGCAGCGTCGTGCGGCTCGGATTCGTCATCCCGCCGCGCCGGCTGCCGCAGCTCTGGGTGCAGGCATTCACGCAGAGGGCGGGCGCGGTCGGCCCGAATGCCGACGGCGATCCCGCGACGCTCGATGTCGCGCTCAGGCAGATCTTCGCCGAGCGCTCGCGCATCTTCGCGAAGCTGCGCATCAACGACCTCGAGACCATCACCATTCCGCTTTCCTACGTGGACTCCGAGGCGGCGCTCTTCGCGCTGCGGGCCATGGGCTACTCCGCCGTGACCGACTCCGAATCGCTCGCCAAGGACGATTCGTACAAGGGCGAGGACGTCGACGTGTTCGACGCCGCGCGCGCGGCGCCGCTCGATCCGGCGGCGGCGCAGGCGGCGGCCATGGCCGCCCAGGCGCAGGCGCAGCAGACGCAGCAATCGATGCAGGGGCTGCCACCGGACGAGCAGAAGCGCTTCCTGCCGCGATTCCCCGCGATTCGCAACCTGCCCACGACGATCGCCTTCGACCGCCTGCCGCTGATCGTGAAGATGCCCTCGACGGAGGTGAAGAACATGGGCCTGGTGGGCGGCGAGCTCACGCCATCGCAGCGCGACCAGCTGGGCCTCACCATCATCCCGAGCGCCGCGAGCCCGCTCGCCGAGACCGTCACCGGCGGCGCCTCGGAGCTCCTGATCATCTACCACCCCGCCTATCCCGAGCAGCTCGTGCGGCTGAAGAAGGTAATCGACGACACCATCGACAAGCCCGCGCGCCAGGTATTCGTCGAGGGGCTGGTGCTCGAGATCAGCCAGGACGGATTGAAGGAGCTCGGCGTCCAGTGGGACCTGAAGAAGGGCAACCAGTCGTGGACCTTCGGCACGCTCACGCCGCTCGCCGTGGGAGGCGCGGCCTTCAGCTTCCTGCGCGACCAGGCGAACGTGTCGCCGAGCCAGATCACCGCGCGCATCAACGCGCTGGTGCAGTCGAACAAGGCCGAGATCCTGTCGCGCCCGAGCGTGATCACGCTCGACAACCGCCAGGCGACGATCCGCGTGGGCACCGACATTCCGGTGGCGACCTCGAAGGACTCGGGAGGCTCGGGCTCCAACCGCGTCGCCTTCTCGTTCCAGTACATCCCCACGGGCATCCTGCTCAACGTGAGGCCGCGGATCTCGGATGACCTGCAGGAGATCAGCATGCTGATCGACGCGACCGTGTCGTCGACGGTTCCCGGACAGGACCTGCAGGTGCTCGATCCGACGACCAAGATCGCGCTCGCCTCGGCGCCGACGATCTCGACGCGTCGCGTGCAGACCTACGCGCGCATCCGCGACAACCAGCCGCTCATCATCGGCGGGCTGCTCAGCCGCAACCAGATCAAGTCCTACGACCGGATCCCCTTCCTCGGCGAGCTGCCCTATATCGGCAGGTTCTTCGGCCACACGTCCACGCAGGACGATCGCCGCGAAGTGATCATCGTGCTCACGCCCTCGGTCGTCACGGAAAACATCCGCGAGACCAAGGCGCAGTATCCGAAGGACGACGAGCGCTTCGACCAGACCAACACCAGCCTCTTCAAGGAGCACTACCGCGTCCGCGCCGAGGACCTGGTCGACAGCTCCGACTTCCGCTTCAACGCGCGCTTCCGCGCCTACCGCGACCTCGCCAACAAGGCGATCGACCGCGTCCCGGACCTCGCGAGCCGCCCGCCGTTCTCGCTCTTCGCGGGACAGAAGGTGCCCGGCGAGTTCATCTTCGTCACCGGCATGATGTATCGCATGCTCGATCGCCTCAACGCGGGCGACCCGATTCGCATCGAGAACCTCAAGTACTTCGAGCGCATGGGCGGCGGGGCGAGCTCCGCGGAGCAGCGCCCGGTCTCGGTCGCGCAGGCGCTCGCCCGCTACGGCGACGGCTCGAATCCCGACAGCTTCTTCGAGCGCAATCCCGGCAAGGCGCTCGCGCTCACGTTCACGCTCGCGCGCGCCTCGCTCGCCGCCGAGGACATGTTCTCCGAGACCGTTCCCGAGGTGCGCCTGGTCGATTGCGCCGATCGCGCGACCTGGCACCAGCTCGTCTGGGACCTGAGCCAGCCCGACGCGCGCGGCGTGCCGCGCTTCACCATCCTCATCAACGACCGCTCCGACGTGCGCCGCCTGCAGCTCGCCTACGCCACGCAGAACACCGTGCTCAACAACGGCGGTATCCCCGGCATGACCTTCGACCGCTGGCTGGTGGGGCGCATGCTGCACCTGCAGGAAGTCTCGCCCACCTGGGAGCGCGTGCTGAACGCACAGATCGCGCAATACTTCGTGATCGGCGAGCACTACTACATGTACTTCATCCAGGAGCACCAGAAGGCGATGCGCAACATCGAGGCGGCGCTCAAGTCCGCCGAGGTCCAGCCGCTGCTCGAGGGTGCGAGGCTGCCCTGAGGGCCACGCGCGGGCGCTCGCCCGCGCGTTTTCCACTTCAGAACGTTTAAGCGACGTTTCAGGACGCCAAAGGACGCGGCGCGCCCTGGAGGCGGACAGTGGGATCGCTCACCCACCCACCACCTTCCAAGGAGCTTCAAATGAACGATCGCAAACCCGAAGAATGCAATCCCCTGGGATCCAGGGACGGCGCCGGAAGCGCCACGGTCCTCGCCATCAGCGTCCTCATCGTTCTCTACGGCGTGCTCGGCGCCGCCGGCCCGGTGGTATTACCATAGGCGTCGTCGCCACAACAAACAAAAGGGAGCGTCGCCATGAAGAACCGCGCACTGCTGCTTGCCGCCTCTGGCCTGGTGTTGTTCGGATGCGCGTCGGTGCAGACGCCACCGGGCGGGGCGTGCAATACGAACGTCTGCCACATCCAGCTCACCGTCTCCTCGTGCCTGCCCCACGGCAGCAAGATCACGGCGGATCAGGATCCCGCCCACATCGGGCGCGGATCGCACGAAGTCCACTTCGACATCGCCACGGCGGGCTACGAGTTCACCGACAACGGCATCACCTTCAAGAAGCCGACGGGCGGCGCCTTCACCGACCCGCGCAAGCTCACGCCCACCAAGTACAAGTGGCACGACGACAACGCGGCTCCGGGCACGTACGACTACAACGTGGAGCTCGTGAGCGCGTCGGGCGGCATCTGCCGGTACGACCCGACGATCGTCAACGACTAGGGCAGCCCCTCCAGCCACGTGAGCGCTTCGGCGATCGCCTCTTCGTAGGCGAGCGCGCGGCCCGCTTCTTCCGCGGCGGCGAACGCGACCGGCGCGAGGGATGCGCGCGCCTGCGCCACCAGCGGCGCGAGGAACGCCTCGTCGGCCGGATCGCGATGGATGCCGGTGGCCGCCGTCTGCGCCTCCGCGACGCCGTAGAGGCGCGCGGCGCGCGATGCGTCACCGAGGCTCGCCGCGAGCCCCGCGCACACCTCGAGCGCGCTCTGGCCGACGCGAATCGAGCCGACCTCCTCGGCGATCGCGAGCACCTCGAGCAGCATCGCGCGCGCCCGGTGCCCGTCGCCGCGGGCGATCGCGACCATCGCGAGGTTGAGGAGCCCGATCGCGATGCTCTCGCGGTCGCCGAGGCCGCGCGCGAGCGCGAGGACCTCGTGGTAGACGGTGTCGGCCTCGCCGAGACGGCCTTCGATGCGATCGAGCTGCGCGCGCGCGTTGAGCGCCGCGGCGAGGTTGCGCTGGTTGCCGAGGGCGCGCGCGAGCTCGAGCGCCTCCTCGAGGTGCCGGCGCGCGGCTCCCAGGTCGCCGCGGCCCACGCACGCCATCCCGAGCGGCTGCAGCGCCGCGCCGATGCGCGCCTTGTCGTCCGCCTCGCGGGCGATCGCGAGGCTCTCCTCGAGGCTCGCCTGCGCCTCGGGGTAGCGTCCCATGTAGAAGGAGATCTGCCCGGCGTCGAACAGCGCCCGGCAGCGCGCGGTGTTGCGGCTCCCCGCCCCGGGACGCGATAACGCCTCGAGCGCGACGCGATGGCCGAGCCCGAGCAGGCCGCGGTTGATCCAGTAGAGCTTGGTCGCGCTCGCGAGGCGCAGGCCGAGCTCGGCGCCGTCGGCGGCGTGGTCGCACCACGCATGCGCCGAAAGCAGGTTCTCGCGCTCGCGATCGAGGCGCGCAAGCCACACGCCTTGCTCGGGCCCCTTGAGGCCCGCGCGCGCGTTCTCGACGAGCGTGAGGAAGTACGCGAGGTGCTTGCCCCGCGCGATATCCGCCTCGACCGCGGTGACGAGGCGCTCGTGGGCGTACTGGCGCACGGTTTCCAGCAAACGATAGCGCGCGCCGCCTGCGCCCTCGGGCGACACCAGCGACTTGTCCACGAGGTGCGCGAGGAGATCCACGACGTCGTCGCCGCCGACTTCCCCGCCCGCGCCGATCGACTCGGCGGCCTCGAGCGTGCAGCCGCCGGTGAACACCGCGAGGCGGCGCAGCAGCACGCGCTCCGCCGGCGAGAGCAGGTCATGACTCCAGTCGAGCGAGGCGCGTAGCGTCTGCTGGCGCGGCAGCGCCGACTTGTCACCCCCGGTGAGCAGGCGGAAGCAGTCGTCGAGGCGCGCGGCGATGTCGTCGATCGCCAGCGAGCGCACGCGCGCCGCCGCGAGCTCGATCGCGAGCGGGATGCCATCGAGGCGGCGGCAGACCTGCGCCACGGCCGGGGCGTTGCCGGCATCGAGGCGGAAGGATGGCTCGACCGCCGCGGCGCGCTCGACGAAGAGGCGTACCGCCTCGCACGCGGCGATATCCTCGAGGGAGCCGTCGCGGCGCGCGTCGGGAACGGCGAGCGGGGCCACCGGAAACTGCGCCTCGCCGGCGACGTGCAGCGGCTCACGGCTCGAGGCGAGGATGGTCAAGCCCGGCGCCGATTGCAGCAGTTGCCTCGCGAGCTCGGCGCAGGCGTGCACGAGATGCTCGCAGTTGTCGAGGATCAGGAGCATGCGCCGGCCGCGCGCGTACCTCACCAACGCCTCGATCACCGGCCGGCCGGCTTCCTCTTTCACGCCGAGCACGGAAGCGACCGCCTGCGGGACGCGCGCCGCCTCCGCGAGGGGTGCGAGCTCGACCAGCCACACGCCATCGGGGAAGAGCGCCAGCACCTCGCGGCCCACTTGCAGCGCAAGGCGCGTCTTGCCGGTGCCACCGACGCTGGTAAGGGTAGTAAGGCGGGAGGCGCCGAGCGTCGCCGCGAGGTTCGCGATCTCGCGTTCCCGCCCGATGAAGCTGCTGAGGGGGGCGGGAAGGTTGTGGTTGTCGGCGGCGGCTCCGGGCTCGCCCTCTGCGTCCTGCGCGCCCAGCGTGAATCGGTAGCCGCGCCCCGGAATGGTCGCTACCGAGTGCGCGCCCAGGATCTTGCGCAACGTCGAGACCTGCACCTGGAGGTTGTTCTCCTCGACGACCAGGCCCGGCCAGACGCGATCGAGGAGCTCGTCCTTGGTGACGACGCGGTCGCGGCCGTCGATCAGCGCGAGCAACACGTCGAAGGCGCGGGCGCCGAGCACGGCGGGGCGGCCGTCGACCAGCAGCTGCCGTTCGGCGGGCCGGACCTCCACCGGACCAAAGCGATAGGACTGCGCCAAGCGATTCCCTTCGGGCGCGTGCAGGGCGAGCGCGCGCAGATGTTACCCGGTCCGCGCGGTTTAAGAACGTTTAAGGGCGGCTAAAGGACTGGCACGCGCCTCGTGGCCGACAGTGGCTCACACGACAGCGCACCGTCGTTCCCATAACCCAAAGACGAAGGAGACCTACCATGCTGACCCTCCACAAACGGCGCCTCGCATCGCTCACCACGCTCACCGGCCTGTCGATCTTTTCCGCCGGGATGGCGCTTGCCGACACCGAGGTCGACGTCGCCAGCCCCGACGCCGGCTCCTACCGCCCGGAACAGCACGTCGACCGCATGACGTGCAGCGATGCGCTGCAGCTCGCCTGGTTCAAGCGCCAGATCGAGATGACCGACGGCGGCGAAGTCGCCGACGAGTCCCTCGCGCCCGCGCCGAGCGAGTGCGAACGCGACATCGTGGCCGGTGCCAGCGACGTCGGCTGATCGTCCACGCGAAGGGGCGGCGCTGGCCGCCGCCCCGACTCTCATTTACGGAGACCCACATGCTCGAAGATATTCGCAATCACGATCCCGTGCCCACCGCTCAGGAGAGCGAATGGATCGCGGTCCGGCTGTGGGCCGCCGTGGAGCGCGTCCTGCTGCTCGCGGGATTCGCGCTGGTCCTGGGCGCGACCGCCAGCTGGCTCTGCGATTACCAGGGCGACAGCGCCTCGTTCGTGGTCACCTCGGCGCCGCCCGCGCGCTAGTCGCGGCTCTCGCTGCCCTGGATGAGGAGCTGCACGAACATCTGGATGTCGGAGCGCACTTCCTTGCTCATCGAGGAGAACTCGATCCCGACCCAGGTCGTGTCGCCGTTGGAGACGGTCTTCACGACCTTGCCGTAGAGGTCGGCGACGCGCTTGCCGACCAGCGGCAGGTCGAACACCAGCACCAGCTCGGCGAATCGCGCCAGCGGCTGCGCGATCTCCAGCAGCACGCCGTAGTAGCCGATGTCGAGCACTCGTCCCTCGTGCACCTGCGGGATGACGGCGTCGTTCAACACCAGGCGATAGGTGACCGGCATGGTCGCCTCGACGCGCGGGCTGCGGCGCTCGTCCTGCCGCGGGACCACCTTGGAGAGGGTCGGGATCTCCAGCACCTCGCGCAGCACCACCGGAGCGCTCTTGCCCTTGACGAAGACGTCCATGGGCTCGCCGGTCTTCACGAGGTCGGCGCAATGCTCGAACGTGCTCTGGCTGATGAGGACCTGGCCGCGCAGGGCGAAGGATTCGATGCGCGAGGCGAGGTTCACCTCGTCGCCGATCACCGTGTACTCGGAATAGAGGTCGCCGCCGAGGAGCGCGGACATCACCCGCCCGGTGTTGATGCCGATGCCGAAGTACATCTCGGGAAGCCCCTGCTGGCGGTGCTCGCGGTTGAGCTCCTCCATCGCGGTCTGCATGTCGACCGCGCACGAGATCGCGCGCCGCGCGCTGTCGTTCACCTCGCCGGCGGTGTCGAAGAGCACGAGGATGGAATCGCCCATGAACTTGTCGATCATTCCCTGGTAGCGGAAGATGATCTCGCTCATGCGCACGAAGCAGCGGTTGAGGAGGTCGAGCACCGTGGCGGCGGGATAGGCCGCGGAAAGGGAAGTGAAGCCGCGCAGGTCGGCGAGCACGATGGTCACGTCGCGCGCGAGGTGGTTCTCCCGCAGCGCCCGGGCCGGCGGCTGGCCGAGGACGCAGAGGACCTGCTCGAGGCGTTGTCTTGCGCTCCCGGCAAGGGTGACTCCGGTCTCCTGGGCAACGATGGCCTCGATTCTCTTCAGGGCCTCGTCGACGGCCGGGTCCTTCATGAAGCGCGCGCTCCTTCTTGTTGTTTGGCCTTTCCTCATACTCCGCCTTGGCGGCGGATGCAACTTCCCGTGCCCTTCGCGCTTTCTTACGCGCGAATGAGAGTCCCACACCGCGACCCTGCCGGCCCCATGGGGTGTCCAAGGAGCTCACAGTTCCAAACCGGAGGGATGCCGTGTCGACACTTGGACTGATCCTGCTGATAATCCTCGTCCTCGCCGTGCTGGGCGTGATTCCCGCCTGGCCCCACAGCCGCAGTTGGGGTTATGCGCCGGGCGGCACGCTCGGGCTGGTGCTGGTGATCGTGATCGTCCTGGTGCTGATGGGACAGATCTAGCGGCTCCCGGCCCCGGGACCTGTTCAAAGCCTCCCTAGGGCCGGCCGGCGTAGGCCTCGTCGAAAATCGCCTCGAGGCGCGGGTGCACGCCGCGAAGGGCATCCACCACGCGCTTCGACCAGTCGAAGTATTCGCGCCGCCGGCTCCTCGGCCAGGTCTTGGGCGGCGACGTCTGCATGTCGCGCAGGTTGCAGATCTTGTCGGCGAGCTTGACCAGCTTCGCTTCGCGGGAGATGTGCGGCGCGTGCTCGACCTGCAGGCGCTTGCGGTCATGCTTGGGCAGCGCCTTGTCGTCGGTCACCTCGAACACGATGCGCGCGATGCGGGCCCCGAACCGCCGGCGCAGCTCCTCGCGCGTGGTTTCCGTATCCTCGATGGTGTCGTGCAGCAGTGCGGCGCAGATCACCGCCGCATCGCGCACGCCACCCTCGGCCCACAGCACGCTCGCGAGCGCGATCGGGTGGTTGATGTAGGGCGAGGCTTCGAGGTCCTTGCGCCGCTGGTCGCGGTGCTTCTCGGCGGCGAGCTGCAGGGCCGCGAGGATGCGGCCGGTGGAATCGCCCATCGGTTGCCTCCGGATGCTCGCGCTAGCGCTTGAGCGGCCTGGAAATCGCCTCGACCTCGTCATCCGCGGGCAACTCCGGCCGATCGCGGTCGGTGGCGACCATGCAGAGGAATCCGAGCGGCTCGCCCTCCGCGGCGCGGAACTGGTGCCAGGTCATGGGCGGCACGCGCACCAGGTCGTGCAGGCTCAGGTCGTGGGCCTCGCCGCCGACGAGGCATTGGCCGCTGCCACGGATCACCATGACGGCGTGCACGTGCTGGTGGCGCTCGAGCGTGGTGTGGCCGCCGGCGGCGACCTCGAAATAACGCAACTGCGCCGGCAGGTCGCCATCCTCGAACAGCACCTGGCGCGTGACGTCCTTGAAAGGCGCGCTGCCTTCTTCCTTGTAGCGGCGCACCTCGACCCCATCCCAGCGGAAGGTGCCGTCGTTGCGGCGAACCAGCTTGTCGGCCATGGGGCGATTGTATCCGCGGCGCCTCTATCGGGCCTCGCGCACTGCGGCGACGAACTCCCGGCTGCGCTCGAGCAGCCGTTCTCCCGCGGCGAGCAACGCCCCGCCGATGAGCAGCATGGAATCGATTCCATAGCCCTCGACCATCTCGCGCACGCGTTCCACCGTCATGCCGCCGGCGGGCACCGGCAGCATCGGGCGCATGCCATGCCACGGCTCGCGCGCGGCCGCGGCGATCGCGAGGCAGGTGTCGCGTCCGTAGCTGAAGCGCCCGCCGTGGTTGGGGAAGATCACCGCATCGGCGCCGAAGAGGCGAAAGAGCTTGCCGAGGAGCACGCTCGGCGCGATGCGTGCCGCGCCCGCGAAGGCGGGGTGGGCGAGGATCGGGATGTCGAGGTCGGATTGCAGCTCGACGAAGGCCGGCGCTCCCACCAGCATCGGGGCGACGAGCGCCATCTTCACCGCGCAATCCCGGGCGATGCGCGCCTGCTCGACCAGCGAGTGGCCGCCGCCGGAGAAGGTCGGCGCGTAGACGGTTCGCCCACCGGTTTCGCGATTGGCCTCCGCGATCGCCTTTTGCACCGCGGGGACGCGCTCGGCGAACGGGTGGGGCGCCTGGTTGGCGATGCCGTGGTCGTCCTTCACGACGTCGATTCCCGCCAGCGCGAAGGTGCGCGCGAGGTTGGCGAGCTGCGCGATCGTGGATCCCTGGGGCTTCAGCGCGCTGCAGGTGAGCGCGCGGCCTTGCACGCCGGTGAACGTGCGGATGCCCTCGATGCCGAAGCGCGGGCCGGGAAACGCCTTCTCGTAGCCCGCGGGGAAAGCGACGTCGACCAGCTCGACCTCGGGCTGCAGCGAGCAGTTGCCGAAGAGCATGTTGAGCAGCTGCGAGGCCTCGTTGCCGGTGGTCGCCGGGGCGATGCCGAGGACGACTTCGAAGGTTCCGGCGTGCGGGCGGATGGATTCCACCCGGGCCACCATCTCGCGCAGCACGCGCTCGTCGCGGATCGCGGCGAGCGGCATCTCGACGCTTTGCTCGGCGGCGAGCGCCTCGGCGCGCGCGCGGCTCTCCGACTCGGAGGCGGCGATGCGATAGGTGGCGAGGATGCGATCCATGATTTGGCCTCGCGTTCAGAAGAGCGCGAGCGTGGCGTCGTGCAGGGGCTGGCCGCGCTCGGCGAAGGCGTCGACGACGCTGAAGTGGTGCAGGCCCGCAATGACCTGGAGGTCGCGCACCTGCGCCTTCCACGCCTGGGCGATGATGGCCGATTGGCGCCGGAACTCGCTGCTCTCATCGGCGCCGACGGCCACCACCAGGGGCGCGCCGATCGTCGGGCGCTTGTCGTAGAGGTCGAGCCGGCGCGCGGATTGGGAGTCGAGGCGCAAATCGGCGTTGAAGCTGTGCTGCAGCAGCGGCTCGAAGTCGTAGAGGCCGCTGATCGGCACGCCCCCGGCGATGCGCGCCGCGTCGAACGTGTAGCGAGTGCGCGGCGTCGCGAAGAGCGCCGCGGCGAGATGGCCTCCGGCCGAATGCCCGGCGATCACGACGCGCTGCGTCGGTAGCCCGTGCGCGGGGGCGTTGGCGAAGATCCAGTTGAGCGCCGCGACCGCGTCGTCCACGATCTGCTCGATGAACACCGTCGGCGCAAGCCGGTAGTTCGCCAGCGCGACGCCGACGCCCGCTGCGACGTAGGACGCCGCGAGCCACGAGAACATCGTCTTGTCGAGCGACCTCCAGTAGCCGCCATGCAGGAAGAGCAGCGTCCCGCGCGCGCGCGCCGCGGGAAAGAGGTCGATGCGATGGCGCGGATCGGGGCCATAGGCGAGGTCCAGGTGGCCCGGAAGGGTCTCGCGCACGTACCGCGAATCGCGTTCCCAGCGCGCGAAGTAGGCCGCATGATCCGGCACCAACTCGCGGTTGTTGTACTCGCGCTCGATGAAGTCCTTTTCCATGGGCCGGATGCTACAACGGGCCCGTTTCTGCTGCAGTGCAGCACGAGACCGGGCCCCCGGGGTCGACGGGCCGCCGGGGGGCGCAAGTACGCCCGGCGAGCCCAATAGTTGGACCCCCGCCCGGTGAAAATTCGGCAGAATCTCGCCATCCGCCGTGCTATCTTGTCCTCGCTGTTTCACTCTAGAATTCACCCAGATTTCACCCAGTTGGAGGCGTTATGTCGAAGAAGGACAGCAAACCCCAGGAAGGCGAACTCTCCGAGCAGCAGCTCGACAAGGTCGCCGGTGGCCAGGAAGTGCGCAAGCTCGAGACCATGACGGTCACGGCCAAGCGCCTGCCGCCCGAGCAGAAGGTCGTCAAGCTGGACCCGATCGTGGTCACGGCGAAGCGCGACAAGAGCGACCTGTCCGGCACCAAGCTGGCGCAGGCCGACGGCAAGAGCGACAAGAACTAGGTTCAGGCCACCTGCCGCGAGAGCATCGCGGCGAACGGCCCTGCCTCGGCCGCGAGCTGGGCGAACGTTCCCTGCTGGACGACTCGCCCGCGGTCGAGCACCACGATGCGATCGGCGTCGCGCACCGTGTTGAGGCGGTGGGCGATGACGACGCGGGTCGCCTTGAGCGCCGTGAGTCCCTCCAGCACGACCGCCTGCGACACGTTGTCGAGCGCGCTGGTCGCCTCGTCGAGCAGCAGGATGCGCGGCTTCGACACCAGCGCGCGCGCGATGAGCACGCGCTGGCGCTGGCCGCCCGAGAGCGTGCTCAGTCCCTCCCCGACCACGGTATAGACACCCATCGGCATCGCCTCGATGTCCTTTTCGAGCCCCGCCGCGCGCGCCGCCTCGGTGGCCGCGGCCACGCCGGCGTTGCTCGCGCCGAGGATGTTGGTGAGCAGGTCGCCCGCCCAAAGGCGTCCGCCCTGCAACACGGTGCCGATGCGCCGGCGCAAGTAGCGCAGGTCGAGCTGCTTCAGGTCGCGCCCGTCGTAGGCGACCTCCCCGCGTAGCGGCGCCTCGAAGCCGAGGAGGAGGCGCAGCAGCGTCGACTTCCCCGAGCCGCTCGCGCCGACGATGGCGACGAATTCCCCCGGCGCGATCGCCAGGTCGATCCCGTGCAGGACTTCGGGGCCGTTGGGATAGGCGAAGCTCACGCCCTTCAGCTCGATCGCGCCGCGCGGCTCGTGCGGCTCGCCGCGGCCCAGGGCGTCCTCCGGCAGCGCCTCGAGGATCGGGCGTGCGCGATCCCACACCGGCTTCAGGTTCACCAGGTCGATGGCCGTCGTGATCATGGCGTGCACGCCGCCGAGCAGCGAGAAGAGCGCCGCGTGGAAGGCGACGAAGTCGCCGGTCGTCATTCCCGAGGTCGGCTGCAGGCGCCAGGCGAGCCACAGGATGAGGATGGTCGCCGCCGGTTGCAGCAGGTTGAGCGCCACCGATTCCCAGTTGGAGAGCCGCGCGCTGTCGCCGTTGAGCGTGCGGAACTCGTCGTACTTCGCGTACCACTGCTCGAACGCACGCGTCTCCGCGGCGCTCGCGCGCAGCTTGGCGATACCGGCGAAGATCTCGAAGGTCATCGCGCTCAACTTGCCGTCGAGCGCCTCGATGCGCGGCCCGATCCGCAATCGCGCGAGGCCGATGAAGGTCGAGATCGCGATCACGGCGGCGGCGATGCCGGAAGCCGCCAGCGTGAGCGCCGGGCTGTAATGCATCATCAGGGTGAGGTTGGCCAGCAGGAAGACCGAGGTGATGAACGTCCCGATGGTCGAGCCGGTGATCGTGTGCTGCAGCGTGTTGACCGAACCCATGCGCAGCGCCAGGTCGCCGCTCGCGAACGCGCGGAAGAAGCTCGCGGGCGCTGAGATCACCCGGTCGACCAGCGCGGCTTGCATCGCGATCGCGATCCGCGCCTCGAACTTCAGGCCCGCGAGCGCGCGCAGGACGTCGAGCGCGACGATCGAGGCGCCGGCGACGGCGAGCCCCGCGATCACCGCCTGGATGGAGCTCACGGCTCCGGAAGGAATCGCGCGATCGATGAGCCACCCCGTCGCCATCGGCGTGAACAGGCCCACGAGCGCCACCGCAAATCCGGTGAGCAGCAACAGCGCGAGGTCGCGCCCGCCATGCATGCGGGCGAAGCGCAGCATGTCGCGCGCCCGCAGCGCCCGATTGTCGAAGCGCCTGAGGAAGGTGAACGCGAAGGGGGCCAGGCGTCCGGCCACCTTCTCGTCGACGCGCCACTCGACCGCCTCGCCGCCCTCCACTTCGGTGGCGAGCATGCGGTAGCCCGAGAGGTCCGGGACCAGCGCGACCCAACCGGTGCCCGCGGCGAGCGATGGGCTCGGCAGCGGCGTCGGACCGCGCGGGATCCGCCGGCGCTCGGCGACGCGCGCGATCATCGGCGGCCCGGCGTCGCGCCACCAGCCGGCATCGAGCAGCATGCGCCGCGAGCGAAGGCCCGCCGGGTGCGTCATCGCCTCGATCGCGTCGATGGCTTCCTCCTCGACGGGAGGAGGCGGCGCCTTGGGGGCGACCCCGAGCGCGCGCGCGATGAGGCGCCAGGCTTCCGGCAGGGTGGTCGACTTGAGCGACAGGCCGGGATCGAACATGGTCAGCTGCCGCTCGATTCGTTGGCGACCAGCTCGGCGTAGCGCCCGCGCGCAATGGCGACGAGCTCCTCGTGGCGGCCGCGCTCGACGACGCGCCCGCGCTCGAGCACCACGATCTCGTCGGCGTCGCGCACCGTCGAGAGGCGATGCGCGATCACCAGGCAGCTCACGCGGCGCCGGCGCAGGTTCGCCTCGACCAGCGCCTCGGTCGCGGGATCGAGCGCGCTGGTGGCCTCGTCGAGGATGAGGAGCGCGGGCTCGCGCACCAGCGCGCGCGCGATCTCGAGGCGCTGGCGCTGGCCGCCGCTCAGGTTGCGCGCGCCTTCCTGGAGCGGGGCGTCGATGCCGCCCTCGCGCGCATCGATCTCGGGGGCGATGGCGGCGTCGCGCAGCGCCGCTCGCACCGCCTCCTCGGGCGCGCCTTCCCACAGCGTGAGGTTGTCGCGCACGCTGCCCTCGAACAGCATCACGTCCTGGTCGACGAAGGCCACGGAGCGCGCGAGGTCGGCGCGCTCGTGGAAACCGCGCGGCTCGCCGTCGAACAGGATCTCGCCGCTCCACGGCACGTAGAGGCCGGCGGCGAGGCGCGCGACGGTCGACTTTCCGGATCCTGAAGAGCCGACGATCGCGACGCGCCCGCCGGGCTCGAGCGTGAGCGAGAAGTTCTCGACCAGCGGCGCTTCGCCCTTGTTGTAGCCGAAGGTGACGTTGCGGAATTCGAGCAGGCCCGTGAGTCGCGGCTTCGGCGCGGGCACGACGCCGGCACCCACGGCCACGCCGCTCTCGGCGAGGTGATGCAGCACGTCGTCCAGGCGCGCGAGGTCGCCGCGCAGCGTCTGCAGCTTCTGCGTGATGGAAAACAAGGCGTGGACCGGGGCGGAGAAACCGGCGAGCAGCACCTGGAACGCGACCAGGTCGCCGACCGTGAAGCCCTTGTCGATGATCAGTTTCGCGCCCAGGCCCAGGACGGTGAGCTGCGCGACGAGACCCAGGAGCGCGGGCGCCTGGCCGAGCGTCATGGTGTAGCGCTGCGCCCTGATCGACGCGTTCACGTATTGCACCTGCAGGCCGATCCACTTGAGGAAGAGCGCGCTTTCCTGGCCGCCCGCCTTGATCGTCTCGATGTTGGCGAGGCCGCCGGTCGCCATTCCCGCGAGCTTGCCGCCCTGCACCGAGAGCTCCTGCGAGATCTCCGCAGTGCGCCGCGCGAGCGCGCGCCACGCGAAGAGCTCGAGCGCCAGCAAGGCGACCACCACCAGCGCGAGGCGCGCCTCGAGGCGCACCATCAGCACGAGGAAGAAGCTCGCGGTCACCAGGTCGAGGGCGACCATGGCGAGGTCCGCGGAAATGGTCTCGGCGACGCGCTCGTTCAGGTGCACGCGCGCGGCGATCTCGCCCGGCGAGCGCTGTGAGAAGAACGTCATCGGCAGCGACAGCGCGTGCGCGAAGAAGCGGCGCGCGGAGGCGCGCGCGGCGCGTCCGAAGGTGTCCATCAGGACGCGCGCCTGCAGGGAGACGAGCAGGCCGCGCGCGAGCGCGGCGATGACGAATCCGATCAGCAGCGGCATGGCAATCGCGTCGCTGTGGGCGACCAGGACCTCGTCGACGAATCGGCCGAGGATCCACGGCATCACCAGGCCCGGGATCACCAGCACCAGCCCGAGGATCACGGCGCCTGCGATCGCGAGGCGGAATCCGTCGAGGTACTGGCCGAGCGAGCGCAGCACCGACGGCGGCTCGCCGCCGGGCGCGAAGGCGGGCCCGCGCTCGAGCGTGAGCACCACGCCGGTGAAGGCCTGGTCGAACTCGCCCGCATCGACGCTACGCCGCCCGCGCGCCGGGTCGTTGAGGAACGCTCGCCCGCCCTTGAATCCCTCTAGGACGACGAAATGGTTGAAGTTCCAGAAGACGATCGCCGGGAGGGGAAGGGAGGCGATGTCCTTGGGCTCCTTCTTGAAGCCGCGCGCCGTCATGCCGTGCGCGCGCGCGGCGCGCAGCAGCCCGCCCGCCTTGCTGCCGTCGCGCGATACGCCGCAATCGATGCGCATCTGCTCGAGCGGCACGTGGCGCCCGTGATAGGCGAGGACCATCGCGAGCGCGGCGGCTCCGCACTCGACGGACTCGAGCTGCAGGATCGTCGGAGTGCGCGCGAGCCTGGTGTCGGGAAGGATCGAGTGCGGCGTGGCCCGCCCGCCGTCGGTCCCCGGAGAGGGGGCGGGCGCGGGCTCGCCGGCGCTCAGCGCTCCGACAGCAGCCATATCGCGAAGGCGGCGACCGCAAGCAGGAGCGCGGCGAGCGCGGCGAGCAGCGCGCGCGGGTACGCCGGCAGGGCGAGGCGCTCGTCGAGGCGCTCGGGGGAAGCGAGGCGGTCGAGCGCCGCCTTGCGGAAGATCGATTCGTCGCCCGCCATCCTCAGCCCGCCAGCCGCTTGAGCATGCGGTCGAAGCGCGCGCCCGCGAGGTGGACCGTGTCGAGCAGGTCCTCGTTGAGCTCGTCCTTGGCGTTCATGTCCTCGGTCGCCACTCCATAGCCCATGCGCTGCGTCGTCTGCCGCATGCGATCGGCGAGGAAGACGCACAGCGCCCGGTAGAAGCGCGAGGCGAAGCCGGGATCCGAAGTGAGCTTGTCGCGCACCACCTGGTCGGGAATGCGCAGCAGCGTCGCGTCCGCGGCGACCTCCACCGAGACGGTGGTCGGCGCGGGATCGACCAGCGACATCTCGCCGATGATCTCGCCCGATTCGAGGAAGGCGATCCGGTCGCCGGTCTTGGTGCGGATGGCAAGCCTGCCGTCGAGCACGAAATAGAGGTAATCGACGCGCGCGCCGAGGGGAATCAGCACGGTCCCCGGATCGATATGGACGCGCTCGCCTGCATTGGCGAGCCACTCGACGTCTTCGTCGGTGAGCGAGCTGAATATGAAAAGGACTTTTCTCACGACGCCTCCCTGACGCCACGGAAGTTCCGGCAGTTTATACAAGTTGACCGTCCGCATTCAGCTTCGCGGCGGGCACGCGTGTCCTACATCGGCATGCGATGTCGAGCGTCGGCCTCGTCCCACGGATGCGAGGCCGCACCGCCTATTGTGGGGGCGTGTACGCTACCGAACAATCGATCTCATGAGACCCACCATCGAGCACGCGCCACGCCACTGGCACATCAACCTTCAGGAATCGTGGGAAGTCGAGTTCTGGGCGAAGGAGCTCGATTGCAGCGAGCAGGTGCTGCGCGCCGCGGTCGCAACCGTCGGCGATCGCTCTCGCGCGGTGAGGGATTTCCTCGAAGCCGTCGAGCGACGCCTGCCCCACCGCCCTTGAGCCGTAGGAATCGGACTACGGGAACGTTCCCGTCGTCTGATATTGGCGTCGAGACGCGAGGCGAATAATCGACTTCCAGTGGTCGCTGGAGGTCCTTCAATGCATCGTTACGCGCCGGATGACACCGCGGGGTTCAAGACCAGCTCGGTGTGGCATCGGCAGCTCGAGGGTAGCGAGACGGTGGAGCGCATCGTCGCCACCCTGCAGGATTATCTCGACACGCTCACGCCCGAGGACCTCGCGCGGCTCCCGGAAAACTGCCGCGCGGTGCGCATCAAGGGCGACGACGATCTCGAGTACTGGACGTACAAGCTCTCGCGCCACCACCCCGCGCACACCGGCGCGTGGGTCGACAGTGCGCTGCTGCAGGAAGTCTTCAACCACTTCCTGCATGCTTCGGCGCGTGTCTCGCAGATCCATCGGGCGAAGGTGAAGGCGGAGGATTTGCCGGCGCCGCACTGACGCACCGGGGGCTAGACCTCGCGTTTGATCTCCTGCTGCAGCCAGTCGACAAACTGGCGCGCCTCGGGGCGGTCGCGCGCGCCGCTCGAATAGACCGCGTGGAAGGCGCGCGCTAGGCGTTGCTGGCGGCCGAAGAGCGCCACCAGGCGCTTGGCGCGGATGTGCTGCGCCGAGAGTGTGAGCCGCCCGAGCGCGACGCCTTGCCCGTGCAGCGCCGCCTGGAGCACCTGGTCGTACTGGTCGAGCGTCACGGTTCCCGCCGGCGTTAGCTCCTCCACGCCCATCGCCTCCAACCACGCCGCCCACGACAGCCACGGCCAGCGCCCCGTGGGATCGTGCAGGTTGAGGAGCACGTGGTGGCGCAGGTCCGCCGGATTGAGGAGCGGCTGGCGCGCGCGTTTCGCCTCGCGCTGGTAGGCCGGGCTGCAGATCGCCGCGAGGTGCTCGCCCACCAGGTGCACCGCTCCGGGTGGCGCGTTGCTGAGCTTGCAGTCGCGGATCGCGACGTCGATGCCCTCGCGCTCCATGTCGATCACCTCGTGCGTCGCGGTGATGCGCACGTCGACGCTGGGGTGCTCCTTGCGAAAGCGCGACAGCCGCGGCACCAGCCACGTCGAGGCGAACGACACGGTCGTGGTCACGGTGAGGACGTGGCCGGTGCGCGTCTCGCGCGCCCGCCGCGTCGCCTCGCGCAGCTGGTCGAGGACCGGCGCCACCGCGCGGTAGTAGGCTTGGCCGGCCGCGGTGAGCGCGAGCGCCTTGTGGCGGCGCTCGAAGAGCGGCGCGCCGAGGAACGACTCGAGCGCCTGGATCTGGCGGCTCACCGCCGACTGCGTGAGGAAGAGCTCGACCGCGGCGCGCGTGAAGGACAGGTGGCGCGCTGCGGCCTCGAAGCCGCGCAGCAGGTCGAGCGGCGGCAGGGCGCGATGCGAGCTAGCCATGCGCCGGGCTCATGCAACGAATGCGCCGTTTTCGTTTGTCGATCATCTGGGCCGCGAGGAGAATGCGGTTCATGCGGGAATGCGTAGTGTGCATGCAAGACCGCCCAACGGCAAGGGAGAACGACATGGACTTGAGCATCAGGACCCCCAACCTCGCGCTCGACGCGGGCGAAGTCATTACCGTCGATGACGCCGAAGGGCTGCGCATCGTCGCGCGCCGCGGCACCGTCTGGGTGACCGAGGAAGGCGATTCCGTGGACCACATCGTGGGCCCCGGCGACGCGCTCATCGTCGCGCACCCGGGCCGCACCGTGGTCCAGGCCCTTCAACCCGCGTGGATTTCGCTGGGCGAGGGCATCCCCGCGGCCAACGACAACCACTGGAATGCGGCCGCGCAGCTTAGGGGGCTCATGTGAACACGACGAGCTGGTACGCCGACGGATTGCGCTGGATCGCCTCGCTTTTCCACGCCGCGGCGAACTTCCTCGAGCGTCCGGCGCTGGAGCCCGGGCGCCGTCCCGTGCCGATTGAAGAATTCCTCTCCGACGTTCGCCTGCGCATCCACTCGCGCTACTACTGATCGATCAGCATCGCATCGCCGTAACTGAAGAGGCGGTAGCGCTGCTCGATCGCGTGGGCGTAGGCACGGCGCACGTTGGCGGTGCCGCCGAAGGCGCAGGCGAGCATGAACAGCGTCGACTTCGGCAGGTGGAAGTTGGTGACCAGGCGCCCGACCACGCGAAAAGCGTATCCGGGCAGGATGAAGAGCCGAGTCTCGCCCTCGCCTGCGCGCAGCGCGCCGTCGGACGCCGCCGACTCGAGCGCCCGCAGCGCCGTCGTCCCGGCCGCGATCACGCGTCCCTTTCGCGCCCTGGCGCTCGCGACCGCCTCGACCGTGGCCTGGGGGACGATGTATCGCTCCGAGTGCATGACGTGGCCCGTAACGTCCTCCGAGCGCACCGGCTGGAACGTACCCGCCCCCACGTGCAGCGTGAGCGACGCGATCTCCACGCCCCTCGAGCGAATCGCCGCGAGCAACGCTTCGTCGAAATGCAATCCCGCGGTGGGCGCGGCGACCGCGCCGGGTTCGCGCGCATAGACCGTCTGGTAACGCGCCTCGTCGCCGGGATCGGCCGCATGCGAGATGTAGGGCGGTAGCGGCACCTCGCCATGCGCGGCAAGCGCGTCGAGTACGTCCTCGCCGAGGAAGCGCAGCTCGAAGAACTCTCCCTGCCGGCCGACCACTTCGGCCTCGAGCCCGCCCGCAAACGCGATTCGCCGTCCCGCCTTCGGCGTCTTGCTCGCGCGGACCTGGGCAAGCGCGCGGCGCGCGTCGAGCACGCGCTCGACCAACACCTCGACTTCGCCGCCGGAGTCCTTGCGCCCGCGCAGCCGCGCCTTGATGACGCGCGTGTCGTTCACTACGAGCAGGTCGCCTGCGTCCAACCGTGTGACGATGTCGGGGAATCGCAGGTCCTCGATCGCGCCCGAGCGCGAATCGAGGTGCAGCAAGCGGCTCGCCGTGCGCTGCGGCGCGGGACGCTGGGCGATCAGTTCGGGAGGCAGTTCGTAATCGAAGTCGGCGAGTCGCACCGCTCGATTATAATTTCATGTTCCCTCGAAGCCGGAATGGCGGAATTGGGAGCAATCAAGCCGGGATGGCGGAATTGGTAGACGCACGGGACTCAAAATCCCGCGGTGGCGACACCATGAGGGTTCGATTCCCTCTCCCGGCACCACCCACTCACGCCATGCCGGCGCGCAGCAGGATCTCGATCTCGTCGCGCGGCAGCGCCGGGCCGAACAGGAAGCCCTGGAATTCGTCGCAGCCTTCCTTGCGCAGGAACTCCATCTGCGACTCGGATTCCACGCCTTCGGCGACGACCTTCAGGCCAAGGCTGTGGGCGAGGCGGATGATCGCGCTCGCGATCGCGGCGTCCTCCGAGTTGGTGTCCACGTCGCGCACGAAGGTGCGGTCGATCTTGAGCGAGTCGAGCGGGAAGCGCTTGAGGTACGCGAGGCTCGAGTAGCCGGTGCCGAAGTCGTCGACCGACAGGTGCACGCCGCTTGCAGCGAGCCGGCCGAGGATGCTCGCCGCCTCTTCCGGGTCGCGCAGCAGCGACGACTCCGTGAGCTCGAGCTCGAGCCGGGTCGCCTCGATGCCGGTCTCGGCAATGATCCGCGCGACGACCCGGTCGAGGTCGCGCTGGTGAAGCTGGCGCGCGGAGAGGTTGACCGCGATGCGCCGCGACCCCAGGCCGATGTCGCCCCAGCGGCGGATCGCCTCGCAGGTCGTGCGCAGCACCCATTCGCCCACGGGCACGATGAGGCCGATGTCTTCGAGGATCGGGACGAACTCGCCGGGCCCGAGCAGGCCGAGCACCGGGTGGCGCCAGCGAAGCAGCGCCTCGAACCCGCACACGGCGCCGCTGGCGATGTCGACGCGCGGCTGGAAGTGGACTTCGAACTCGTTACGCTCGAGGGCGCGGCGCAGCCCCGTCTCGAGCTCGAGGCGGCGCGCGGTGCGCGTTTGCATTTCCGGTAGGTAGTGCTCGAAGGCGTTCCCGCCCCGGTCCTTGGCGCCGTTCATCGCGATGCTGGCGCTGCGCAGCAACTCCATCGCCACTCCGCCATGGTCGGGAAAGCTCGCCACACCGGCGCTGGCGGAGCAATAGACGCGCTGCCCGCTGATCTCGAACGGCGCCTGCAACGCCATGAGCGCGCGGGTGGCGATCGCTTCGGTTTCCGCGCGCGCAGTGCGCAGCACGGCGACGAACTTGTCGCCGCTGATGCGCGACAGCGTAGCGGCGCCGGCGAGGATGCCGCCGAGCCGCCCGGCCGCCTCCTTGAGCACCGTGTCGCCGAACTCGTGGCCGAAGGTGTCGTTCACCGCCTTGAAGCGGTCGAGGTCGAAGAGCAGCACCGCGACGGGCTTGCCGTCGCGCGGCGCGCGTTCGACGATGCGTTGCAGGCGCTCGACGAGCAACTGCCGGTTAGGAAGGCTGGTGAGCGGGTCGCGGGTGGCGAAGTACTGGGCGCGCGCCGCGTGCTTCCTGATCGACTCGAGCGCCGAGAGCAGCTCCGCGGTCTTGCCGTAGACCAGCTTGCTCAGCGACTGGTTGCGCACGGCGACCGCTGACGAGAACAGCAGCACGAGGGCGCCGGTGGCGATGAGCGCGTAAAGGTAGCCCACGCCGATCGGCAGCCGCAGCGGGTTGCCGCGCCACTTGGCGTCGAGCGCCGAAAGCTCGGAGCGCCCGACGCGATCGAAGCCGCGCTCGATGAAATCGCGCAACTGCGTGCGCCCGCGTGGCACCGCCCAGTCGATCGGCGCGGAGTACAGCGCCGGGGACTGGCGGAACTCGGCCGCGAGGTTTTCCTTGAAGAGGAAGTATTCGGCCGCCAGCGAATCCATGCAGAACATGCGCACCTCGCCCGCGCCCGCGGCGCGCACCAGCGACTCGGAGTCGGGATAGCCGCGAATCGAGTCGACGCCGCGGGCCGCGAGCCAGTCGGCGCATGCGCTGCCGGCCTTGGCCGCGACCTGGAAGCCGCGCAGGCTTGGCGCATCGATGATTCCGGTGATCGAGCGATGGAAGAAGATGCGTGCCTCGATGCTCGCCGAGGCCTGCGGGAACTCGTACAGCGCTTCGCGCGGACGGGTCCGCGAGAGCGCCTCGATCACGTCGGCCTCGCCGCGCTGCACGCTCGCCTGCGCGGCGCTCCAGGCTTCGCCGCGAACCTCGACCTCGACGCCCGTGGCCTTCGCCCACAGCGCCCACTTGTCGCGGATGATGCCCTGCAGCGTCCCGTCGGGCGCGCGGAAGAGGAATGGCGGGTAGTTGTCGTCGGTGGTCACCACGAGCTTCGCGGGCGGTGTGTACCCGGCCCCGCGCGCGTCGGCCAGGGGTGCGGACGTGGCTGCGCAGGCGGCAAGAAGGGCGAGCGAGCGAAAGAGGGCGCGAATCATGACTGGAAGAATTCCACGTCGCCCGCGAGGGGCAGGTCGCGCAGGCGCTCGCCGTAACGCACCTCGCCCTCGAGAATGGCGAAGTCGTCGCGGCGCCCGATTTCGCGCACCATCGCCCGGCCGCAAGCCGGGAAGTAGCGCACCTGGCGCGAGACCGTGCCCTGCAGGTCGCTCGCCACCACGGGGATTTTTTCCTCGCGCAGGAAATCGCACACGAACTGCGCGTTCATTTCGCCCACGTTGAGCAGCGTGACGCCGGCCAGCACGTTGCCGCCGCCGAACACCTTGGCCTCGAGCTTCGCGCGACGCGCGCCGAGGCGGATCAGCTCGTTGATGAGGAGCTCCATGGCGTTGACGCCGTAACGCGCCGAGGCCGAAACGGGTCCCGCGGGGCCGCGCGAGCGCGGCAGCATGAAATGGTTCATGCCCCCGATGCCGCTCTCGCGGTCGCGCACGCACGCGGCGACGCACGATCCGAGCACGGTCACGAGCGACATGTCGCGGTCAGTGGCGAAGAACTCGCCCGGCTGGATCCTCACGGTTTCGCGCATGACTGGCGAACGGGCTTGTAGACCGTTCGTCCGCACGAGCGCAGGAAATCCCCCGCGATGTAGTGGAAGTTCTCGGAATGGCCGGCGAAGAGCAGGCCGCCGTGCCTGATCAGCGGCTCGAAGCGTCCGAGCACGGCGAGCTGCGTCGCGCGGTCGAAGTAGATCATGGCGTTGCGGCAGAAGATCGCCGCGAGCGGGCCGTCGATGGGCCAGTGCGCATCGCACAGATTGATGTGGTGGAACTCGACGCGCGCGCGGACCTCGGGACGAACCTTCACGTAGCCCTCGCAGCCGCCTTCTCCGCGCAGGAAGAAGCGGCGCATGCGCTCCTCGCCCATCGCCGCGGCGCGCGCCACCGGGTAAACCCCGGCGCGTGCGCGCTCGAGCGCAGTGGTGTCGAGGTCGGAGGCGATGACGCGCGCATCCGACGCAATTCCGTCGCCCGCCTCGATCAGTGCCATCGCGATCGAGTAGGGCTCTTCGCCGGTCGAGCAGGCCGAGCTCCAGACCACCGGCGGCGTGCCGCGGTCAAGCGCGCGCATGTGGTCGACGAGGAGCGGGAAGTGGTATGGCTCCCTGAAGAAGCTGGTGAGATTGGTGGTGAGCGCGTTGGTGAACTGCACGCGCTCCGAGCAGTCGCCGCTCTCGACCAGGTCGAGGTATTCCTCGAAGCTCGCGTGCCCGGTCGCCTGGAGTCGTCGCGTGAGGCGGTTATAGGCCATGGTGCGCTTCGTGGGCCCGAGGGAGATGCCGGCCAGCTCGCGGATCAGCCGGCGCACGCGCTCGAAAGCGGTGGTGCACAACACCGGGGCGTCGTGACCGATTCGCATCGTTGCCCCGGTCGCGGCCGCGAGCACGTCAACGCCCCGACTGGGCGGCGCGGTCGCGCCAGTGGATCAGGATTTCCTTGGCGCGCGACCAGAACTGCTCGGCTTCGGGCCGTCCCATCGTTTCCTGCACGCGCTGTGCCACTTCGCGCGCGCGCTCGGCGAGCTCGGCGAGCGTATTCGCTGCGCGGATGCTCGCGATCAGCGTTGGCGTCTCCGGGCAGCCACTTGACTCGATGCGCTTCACCAACTGGTTGCGTGCGCCGGCGACGGGCAGCTCGTCGGCAACGGGAGCACAATCGCCGAGCGGGCGGGCGACTTCGATCAGGCCCATGTCGAGGAGCGTGCGGATCTGCACCTCGAGCACGTGCGCGAGGCCTCCGGCCAGGTCGAGGAGGTCGCCGAAAGTATGGCGGCCCGACACCAGGAAGAGCGCCGAGCGCAGCTTCGAGGCGAGCTCGGGCGTGCGCGCGCTCAGCTTGCGCGTGCCTTCGGCGGTCCGCGAGAGGAGGGATTCGGGTCCGAGGTCGATCGCCATGGCGGCGCTCACGAGAGGATCCTGCGGCACATGTCGAGCAGGCGCTCGGGGTCGAACGGCTTCACCATCCAGCCGGTCGCGCCCGCCTCGCGGCCCTTCTGCTTCATCTCGGCCGAGGATTCGGTCGTGAGCAGCATGATCGGCGTCGACGCGTAGCCGTCGGTCGAGCGCAGCGAGCGGACCAGCGTGAGCCCGTCCATGCGCGGCATGTTGTGATCGGTGATCACCGCGTCGAACTGCTGCCGGCTTGCGAGCGCGAGAGCCTCGTCGCCGTCCTCGGCCTCGACCACGCGGTAGCCGGCCTGCTTGAGGACGTAGGCGACCATCTGGCGCATGGAAGTGGAGTCGTCGACGGCGAGGATGGTGCGGCTCGCGGCGCTCGCGCCTTCGGGGGAATTCACGCCGCCGCCTTTTCGACCATTGCGAGGTCGCCGCTCGTGAGCAGGCGGGCGATGTCGACCACGATCAGCATGCGCTGGTCCACGGGCGCAAGGCCGCGGATGAAGCCCGACTCGACGGCGGCGCCGAGGTTGGGCGCGGGACGAACCTGCTCAGGCAGCAGCGCGACGACGTCGGAGACCGCGTCGACCACGATGCCCATCATGCGCCCGCCGATGTTGAGGATGATCATCACGGTGAAAGCGTCGACGCCGGCATTGGCGAGGCCGAACTTCACGCGCAGGTCGACGATCGGGACGATGTGCCCGCGCAGGTTGATGACGCCCTTGATGTAGGTCGGGGCGTTGGCGATGCGCGTGGCCGGCTCGTGCGCCCGGATCTCCTGCACCTGCAGGATGTCGATCGCGTATTCCTCCGTGCCGAGGCGGAAAGAGAGGTACTCGTCGCGTGCGGTGTTGGGGTCGTTGAAGGCCATGGGATTCTCGGTTTCGTTGGGATGCGATGGGGCGGTTGGCGGATGGGGGCTCAGAACTGCTTCCACTCCTGCGCCGCGGTGGCCGCGAGCGCCTTCGGCTTGGGCGAGCCCGCGAGGCGGTGTGCGGCGGGGCGGCCGATCGCGGGGCGCTTGTGGCCGATGGCGGCCGGGGCCGTTGCGGCGGCGAGCTGCGGGGCTTGTTGGCCGTTGAGGCGGAAGACGGAGACCGCCTCGACCATCTCGCGGGCGAGCTCCTGCAGCGACTCGCTCGCCGCGGTCGATTCCTCGACCAGCGAGGCGTTCTGTTGCGTGACCTTGTCGAGGTCGCCCACGGCGGTGTTGACCTGGGCGATGCCTGAGCTCTGCTCGCGGGTGGCCGAAGCGATCTCGCCGATGATCTGCGAGACGCGGTTCACGCTGCCGACCACTTCGCTCATGGTCTTGCCGGCGTCGTTGGCGAGCTTGGCGCCTTCGTCGACGCGCTCGACGGAATCGGTGATGAGGGCCTTGATCTCCTTGGCGGCCTGGGCGGAGCGCTGCGCGAGGCTGCGCACCTCGCCGGCGACCACCGCGAAGCCGCGGCCCTGCTCGCCTGCGCGCGCGGCTTCCACCGCGGCGTTGAGCGCCAGGATGTTGGTCTGGAAGGCGATGGAGTCGATCACCCCGATGATGTCGCCGATCTTGCGCGAGCTGGTCTGGATGTTCTCCATCTTCTTCACCACTTCGTCGACCGCTTCCCCGCCACGCCGGGCCACCTGGGCGGCGGAGCTCGCCACCTCGTTGGCCTGGCTGGCGTTGTTGGCGTTCTGGTTGACCGTGGCGGTCATCTCCTCGATCGAGGCGGCGGTCTCCTCGAGGCTGGAGGCCTGTTCCTCGGTGCGCGAAGACAAGTCGGTGTTGCCCGCGGCGATCTGGCCGGAGGCGGTAGTGACCATCTCGGCCGACTGGCGCACGCGCCCGACGATGTCGGAGAGCGAGCCATTCATGTCGCGCAGCGACTCGAGCAGCTGGCCGAGCTCGTCGCGGCGGCCGATGTCGATATGCATGCCGAGGTTGCCGGAGGCGACGGTGCGGGCCACTTCGGTGGCGCGCTGCAGGCGGCGCGTGATGGCGAGGATGGTGAGGGTGCCGACGAAAGCGCTCACGCCGATGGCGAAAGCCGCCAGCAGGGCGAGCCCCACGACCAGCATGTTCTTCTCGCTCGCGGCGGACTTGATGGACTCCGCGGCGAGCTTCTCGCCGTGCTCGCGCGCTTCGGTCACGAGGTGGTCGATGTGGTCGGTCGCCGCGCGATCGATCCCCATCACGGCCTTGTCGACCTCGTGGGCGGTCCCGAAGTCGGTGGTGCGGTAGCTGTTGAAAGCGTCCAGGTACTTCTTGTTGAGCTCGTCGTGCTCGACGATTGCCTTGTCGGCGAGCGTCGCCGGCAGGCCGACGTCCTTGGCCGCGTCGTTCAGCTGGACGAGGAGCGACTTCACCTTCGACGACCGGTCCTGGAACGCCTTCTGGTGCTTGGCGAGCAGCTCCTTGTCCTGGCCGCGCAGCAGCATGTTCTTCCATTCCTGGACCTGCACCTT
>Ga0209647_1000513_pt1 | contig 36537 bp, 31 predicted proteins | sample GraSoi_2013_60cm_FD_185827 | JGI IMG/M metagenome (GOLD analysis project Ga0209647, IMG submission 185827) | Grasslands soil microbial communities from the Angelo Coastal Reserve, California, USA - Sample 9_17_2013_60cm (SPAdes) (version 2) | ecosystem: Environmental > Terrestrial > Soil >... | reverse complement strand
GCGACATCATTCTCACCGGCACGCCCGCCGGGGTCGGCGCGGCGCGCGGGGAATTCCTCAAGGCGGGCGACGTCGTCAAAATCTGGATCGAGAAAATCGGAACGCTGACCAATAAGATGGCGTGATTGCGCGGCGCTTCGGCCTCGCAAAGGCATGCCGTTCGACATGCCGGACCACGCCTTGGCGCTGGTTCTGTTCCAGCAATTGTATTATACAAATTCGGATGGATGCCGATTCCGCCGCCACAAGGGGTATCCCAAAGTCAAGCGAACCAATCGCAGGAAACGTCAAGGAGGCGTCGCAGCATGGCCGAGCAGTATGTCGGCAAGATCGCCGAGTTCAAGGACGGCGACCGCCGGATCATCTTCGCCGGAGACAACGAGATCGGCATCTTCCGGCATGAGGGCCAATTCTACGCCTACAGCAATTTCTGCCTGCACCAGGGCGGCCCCGCTTGCGAAGGCCTCACCATCGCCAAAGTCGAGGAGCGGCTGTTGCCCGACAAGACCTCGCAGGGACTCTACTTCTCCGAGAACGAAATGCATTTCGTCTGTCCGTGGCACGGCTACGAATACGACATGAAGACCGGCGAATGCGTGTCGGATCGCAAGCTCAAGCTGCGCAAGTACAAGGTGCTGGAGAAAGGCGACGAAGTTTATGTCCTCACCTAGGGCGGCAAAGGCCGCGCGGCGCGCGGCAGTGACGGCGCGGCCGGCCGCAAAGCGCACCAGAGGCGCCAAGTCGGTCGAGCGAGAACCAAAACCGGCGGGTGAAACCGCGAACGGTGCCGGCTCCGGACAGGCGAAGCGGCTTGCCGCCGAGCTCGAGCGGGCGCTTGCCAGCGGCCGGCGCGATGCACTGAGCACCGAGGCGCTGCAGGCGCTCATGGCCGCCGTGTGTAAGACCTACGCGGCACAAGTCGAGGCGGGCGATGAGGTGCTGCCGCTTCCGCAGCGTGGCGGCGCCACCGCCACCGAAGTCATGATCACCGCGAGCGGGCTGCTCAAGGCTGCCAATCTCGCCGTATTCGAACTCGGCATGTGGCAGAGCTGGACCGGCCGTTAGGCCGAACGCGGCTTTGCCTGCAGGACGCAAGCAGGATTTGGAAAACCCAGGAGACGAACCATGGACCTCCTCGCTGAACGCGGTCGACGCGTCTCTGTCGATGAGTTGAACACCAGCAGACTTCTCGCCCACGCCCGCAAGCAGGCGGTGCGGCGCAAGCTCGACGATATTCTCATCGTCGATGTGGACGCGCACCACTACGAAAACGAGCACTACAGCGACATCCTGCCCTACATGGAAAACGACGTGTTCCGGCAGTGGACCATGGGCGGCCGCGGCCTGACCGATCGCGGCTCGGTCGTGCCGACCAACGCGGGCTTCATCCAGGACATGGGCGGGCGCGTGACCCGCTATCCGCTGCGGCGCTCCGAGAAGACGGAGCAAAACGGCAAGCATCGCGACGTGCAGCTCGGCGAGCGCTGGATGGATGCGATGAGCGTGGACTACTCCTGCCTGTTCCCGACCGGCATGCTCAACATCGGCATGCATCCGCAGAAGGAGATGGAGGCGGACCTCTGCTGGGCCTACAACCGCTGGGTCACCGAGAAGGTGCTGCCCGAGGCGGACGGGCGCATGTATTCCATGCTGTGCCTGCCGTTCTCTGATCCAGCCGCCTGCGTGCGCCAGGTCGAGACCTTCGGCAGCCGCAAGCACGTGACCGGCTTCATGGTCACGACGGTGCGCCACCTGCAAGTCAACGATAACGCCTATATGCGGCTCTACCGCATGCTGGAGGAGCGCGGGCTCGCGCTCGCATTCCACTCCGGGCCGAACTGGAACGAGCCGGTGTTCCGCGCCTGCAACCGCTTCCTGTCGGTGCACGCGCTCGGCTTCACCTTCTACAACATCCTTCACTGCACCAATTGGGTGATCAACGGCATGGGCGAGCGCTTCCCCAAACTGCCGGTGATCTGGATCGAATCCGGGCTCGCTTGGGTTCCGTTCTTGATGCAGCGGCTCGATCACGAATTCATGATGCGCCCGTCGGAGGCACCGCTCCTCAAGAAGAAGCCGTCCGACTATATGCGCGACATGTACTATTCCTCGCAGCCGATCGAGATCCAGGACCGCCAGGCGCTGGAATGCACGTTCCGCATGATCAACGCCGAGACGCAGCTCCTCTACTCGTCGGATTATCCGCACTGGGACTTCGACCTGCCGGCCACGATCTACGACCTGCCGTTCCTCTCGGAGAAGGGCAAGCACAACATTCTCGGCGGCACCGCCGCGCGGCTGTTCAAGCTGCCGCCGCGCAATGAAAAGCAGCGGGAGAACCTGAAGCGGTTCGGCAATCTCGCCGTTGCGGCTTAGCCCATCGGAGTAGCGGCCGGCGCGCGCGAACTCGGTCGGCGACCGAATAGGGCGGACCCGCGCTTGGCGCTACGATGACTGTACTTGCGCGCGCCGCTGGATGCGCAGCTCGATCGATCGTAGTCCTGCGACGATCACGACGAGGGGAACGATCTGAATCACACCTAGCGCCGCGACCGCGCCATAGCTGCCGCCCTCCTCCCACATCGTCAAACTGATGGTGCCCAGCACGTGCGTGCCGGGGCCGACCAAGAAGATCGACGCGCCGAGCTCGCGCACCGCCAGCACGAAGACGTAGATCCAGCCTGCCAGCAGCACCGGCGCGAGAAGCGGGAGCAAGATGCGCGTGAAAGTCTGGGCGAGCCCGGCACCCGAGACCGCCGCCATCTCCTCGAGCTCGCGATGAATTTGCGCGATCCCGCTCGACGCAAACCGCATCCCGTAGGGAAGATACAACGTCACATAGGCAACCAGCAGGATCCAGATCGTGTTGTAGATGGGAATCGGCAGCATGAGATAGGCGATGAGGATTCCGGCGCCGACAATGACCCCCGGTATGGCGATCGGCGCAAAGGCGAGCACGTCGAGGATGAGGGCGTAGCGCGGCAGCGACCGCTGCGCGATCCAGGCCATGACGAAGGTGAGGCCGGCAACGATAGTCGCGGCCATTGCCGCGAGCAGCACGCTCGTTTTCACCGCCGCGAGAAATATCGGATAGCTCAGGATGAACTCGTAGTTCTCGAGCGTCGCCCGCGCGGCTGTGAAGACGAACGGCTGCGCCAGATTGCGGAAGAAGGACTGCCAAAGGAGCGTGACGAGCGGCAGGCCGAGCGCGAAGACGAACATCGCGCCGACCCCCAGCGCGATGGGCCAGCGGGCACGCCCGAGCTTGATACGCGCCGGCCGGTACCCTTTACCGGTTATAGTGGCGAAAGCTTCCGCGTGCTGGGTGACGCGACGATAGAAGAATACGGCAAGCACGCAGATCGCGAGCAGCGCGAGGCCAAGCGCGCTTGCCACTCCGAAAGCCGGCGGCGCGGCGATGATGGCGCCCTGGATGTCTGTGGTAAACACGTCGATGCGCGCCGGCCGGCCGATGAGGCGCGGGACCTCGTAGGAGGCCATGCCCATCACGAACAGCAGCAGCAGCGCGGAAAGAATCGCGGGCCGCAGCAACGGCAGCGTGACCTTGATGAAGACTTGCAGGTAACTTGCGCCGGCCATGAGCGCGGCCTCCTCCATGCGCAGGTCGAGCGCGCGCAAGGCCGGCCCCAGCATGAGATAAGCGAGCGGAAAATAGTGGCTTGCCAGCGCCCAAATCATGCCGGTCATCGAATAGATATTGAGCGGCGCTTCGCTCAGCCCGAAGGCCGTTTTGAGGGCCGCGTTGCCCCAGCCGATGTTCGGGCTGAGGACGAAGATCCAGGCCATCGCCATCAATAATCCGGGCACCGCGAAAGACAGCAGCGACATGACGTGAAACAGGCTTCCGCCCGGCGCGTCGGTGCGCTCGACAACCCAGGCGACGAGCGCGCCCATCACGAATGTCGCCAGGGCCGTGCCGAGCGCAAAGACCACGGAATTCCAGAGCAGTCCCGGAATGTGCCAACTCGAATAAGCCTCGACAAAATTATCGAGCGACAAGCCGCCCGGCCCGAATCCGGTATCCTCAGTGAAGGCGTTGTAGAGGAGCGCCGAGAGCGGAACGAAAACGAGCCAAACCACGACGACAACGCACCCGACGAGCATGAGGTTTGGCAGGCTCGCGACAGCAGCCAAGCGGCCGACAGCCGCTACGCCGGGTAGATCGTCTAGACGGCCGTTGGCAATACTCAAACAGCACGCTCCGATCTCCCTCTCCCCGCTTGCGGGGAGAGGATGCGCTCCCGGCAGGCGGGGAGAGGCAAGACGAGGTAAGGAGAAGAAAAACTCACCGCCCCTTGAACAGCTGATCGAAACGCCGCTGCCATTTGCGCTCCTCGTCGGGGCTCATCAGCACGGTGATGACTTTCTTCTGGGTCAGCGCCGCGATGACACCCGGCGGGTTCGACTGCACGTCCTGACGCGTCGGCAATCGTCCAAACTTGGCGAGAAACGCTTGGCATTCGCGGCTGAGCATGAAATTGGCGGCAAGGCGGGCCGCGCTCGGATGCGGCGCCCTCGCATTCACCCCGACCTGTCCGAAGAACAGCGTGACCGGGTCGAGAGGCCAGACGTCGATCGGGGCGCCACCAAGTTTGACGTTCATCGACAGGTTCACGTAATTGTTCAGCGACACCCAATATTCGCCAGCGCCGGTCGCTCGCGCCATGGCGAGGTGGCCGTCGGTGACGACGGGCCGCAGCGTTGCCACGATGCGTTTGACGAGCTCGGCGCCCTCGCCCTCACCGAAATGCTCGATCATCGCCTTGAGCCATTCGTTGTCGGTGCCGTCGATTGCGACCTTGCCAGCCCACTCCTTGCGCTGCGCAAACTCCTCGTAGCCGCGTGGCAGCTCGGAGGCTTTCACGCGTTCGGTGTTGTAAGCCGGCGAATTGTAATTGGCATAAACGCCCCACCAGCGTTTGCCCGGATCTCGCGCCTGCGAAGAGATGTTGGTCGCCTCGGGCGGCTCGTATTGCGCCAGCATCTGCGGCGGCATCTTGTTGATGGTCGCGGTCTGCACGATATCGTAGGACCGCTGCCCGGCACGAAACTCGATTCCCATGCGCGACATCAGCACCGCGTCCGATGCGCGCACATATTCGACCGCGATGCCGGTCGCCTCGGTGAACAGTTTGAACAACGGCAGACCCTCTTGCTCGTTGGTCGAGGAATAGACGATCAGCGAGCCTTCCGCTTTCGCCGCCGTGAGCAAGGCCGGGTCGAGCCAAGAGGGCGGCGCCTGCGCGCCAGCCGGTCCGGCTCTAAGAACCGGAACGAGCGACAGAGAAAGCGCCAGAACTCGGAGGGATATGGCTTTGGGAGAGCCTTTCAATTTCTTCTCTCTTGGGGCTGGGCGGGTCCCGTCACATTTTCGCTCAGCTCTTGCCTCGCCGCGAGGAAGCCGTGCTCGAGCGCGCGGGGGCGGCGCCGCGCATCCACTCGATTCTCTGCGCGTTGGATTGCGCGCGAAGCAAGCATATCTGAGGTGTGATAATTGACAAACGAGCTTCGGTGCCCGATGAGGCTGGCGCTGCCGCGGGAGACACATCGGTGAATAGAACGACGGCCGCAGCGGGCGAGGCGAGGCCGGCACACACGGCGGGTGGCCTCATCGAGATGCGTGTGAGCGCGATCCGCTACGCGGCGCGCGACACAAACGCCTATGAGTTTGCGCCAGTGGACGGAAAGCCGTTGCCGCCCTATGACCCCGGCGCCCATATCGACCTGCACTTGCCGAATGGGCTCATCCGTCAGTACTCGTTGATCGAGCCGGAGCCCGATCCTTTAAGCTACACCGTCACCGTCAAGCGCGATCCGGCAAGCCGCGGCGGCTCGCGCTGTGTGCACGACGAGCTGCGCGTCGGCAGGACGCTCAAGATCAGCGCGCCGCGCAACAATTTCCCGCTGGGGGAGGACGCCGGCCATGTCGTGCTCCTGGCCGGTGGCATCGGTATCACCCCGATCTGGTGCATGGTGCAGCGCTTGCACAAGCTCGGACGCTCCTGGCAGCTCTACTATGCCTGTCGCTCGCGCGCCGACATGGCCTTCTTGCAAGCGCTCGAAGCGATCGGCCATACGCACTTCCATTTCGACGACGAGCACTGCGGCAAAGTCCTCGACGTCAACTCGATCGTCACCGAGGCGCCACGTGAGGCACACCTCTATTGCTGCGGACCCACCCCGATGCTCAAGGCATTCGAGGCGGCGACCGCGGATTGGCCGCGCGCGCAGATCCACGTCGAATATTTCACGCCCAAGCAAGGGGCCGACAAGAAGGGCGGGTTCGTGGTCGAACTCGCGCGCTCGGGACAGGAATTCGTCATCCCCGAGGGCAAGAGCATCCTGCAGGTGCTGCTGGATGCCGGCGTCGACGTCGACTATTCCTGCGAACTCGGCATCTGCGGCGCGTGCGAGCAGCGGGTGATCTCCGGGGTCCCCGAGCACCACGACGCCATCCTCACCGAGGAGGAGCAGGCCTCCAACACCAAGGTCATGATCTGCTGCGCCGGCTGCAAGAGCGAGCGGCTGGTGCTGGATTTGTAAGCTGTCGTCCTCGCGAATGCGAGGACCCATAACCACCGAGTCTGGGATATGGGTCCCCGTTGCGCGGGGACGACCATTACATGAGCTGGATTCGATGCTACTGGTTGAGCAACGGAATGCTCTTGTAATCCGCCGGCTTCGGAATCGTCTCCAGATAAGCGTGAATGTCCGCGAGGTCGTCGTTCGACAAGATGGCCTCGGAGTACGGCGGCATGGCGCGATTGCTGGTGCGCACGAAAGCCGTGAATGTCTCGATCGGCATGGGGTCCGGCGCGAGCTTGGGGCCGGTGACGGCGCCTTGACCTTGCGTGCCGTGACATTGCCAGCAGCCGTGCTGCAGGTAGGCCGCCTTGCCCTTCTCGGCCGAGGCCGCGTACGCGCCACCGCAGGTCAAGAGTAGGCCGGCGGCAAACGCCACCGGCCCGAATACGTGAAGCATGCGCATCGGGGGGTCTCCTAACGCGGCTGCGTCCACACATTGAGGAGCGCGGGCTGTCCCGATTTCACCACCGCGACCGCTTCCTTAAGCGCCGGCCCGAGCTGCGCCGGATCGTTGATCGGACCTTTCGCCCACCAGCCCATGGACTCCGCGAGCTTGTGATATTCGATGTCGGGATTTTCGATGCGGGTGCCGATCGGACCCAAGTCGCCGCCGAGGCTTGCCACACGATTGCGGAAATTCGAGAGGCGCTGGAGGTGCATGACTTCTCGGTGATAGCCGCGGTTGTTGTGCATCACCGCGAGCAGCGGGATTTTGTGCCGCGCCGCGGTCCACAGCACGCCCGGCGCATACATGAGGTCGCCGTCGGCCTGAATGCTCACGGAAAAACGGCCGAGATCGCGATTGGCGAGCGCCGCGCCGATGGACGCGGGCGCGCCGTATCCCTCGCCAGAGCCGCCCGATCTCCCAAGCCAATGGTAGTATCTTTCCATCGGCCAGAGCCTCTGCGGCCAATTGCTCATGTCGCCTGAAGAGGCGACCAGGGACCAATCGAGATCTTTGATGTGCGCCCACGTCTCCATGGTGAGACGAGCGGTGCTGACCGGGCTTGCATCCCAGGCGAGGGCCGCGGCCTGCTTTGTGCGCACGCGCTGCTCGGCATAAGCTTTCTTCGCCGCCTCGCCGCGTTTGTCGATCGCAGCTTTGCGATCAGTGGGGGTTGCCGCCTTCACCGCCTCGACCAGCGCAGGCAAGGTCGCTTCGGCGTCCGCAGGCATCGATACGTCGACGGACTGGAACCGCTGGAAATCCTGGTAATTCGCCTTGGTCAGAAGTTCGGAGGAGCTGATGCTGATCAGCTTGGTTTCGGGCTTGATCCTGCTCGTATTGATGCCGATGCCGCGTTCACCATTGTCGATCCAGGCATTCACCGTGCCCCAGAAGTCGGTCACCTCCAGGCCGATGATGACATCGCCATTGTTCACGGCGGTAGGCGGGCGGCCGAGATAGTGGGTCTTGGGGAAGTTCATTCGACTGCCCTGATCGACTACCTGCGCCTGCAGCAACTCGGCCAATTCGACCAGGAGTCGAATGCCATTCTCACCTCGGGCAGCGCGATCCACGACGATCACCGGGTTCTGCGCGTTGGCAAGCAGCCGCGCCGCCTCTTTCACGGCGCCCGAATCGCCCTGCGGCGGCGAGCTCGGAACGTAACGCGGGATATAGAGTTTCTCGCCATGGTCGCGCATGGCCTCTTGCTGCAAGCCAGCATCGAGCGAGATGGCGACCGGACCGTAGGGCGGCGTCATCGCGATCTTGTATGCGCGCACGAAGGATTGCGCGAAATGCTGGAGCGAAACAGGCGTGTCGTCCCACTTGGTGAAGTCGCGCACCAACGCGTTGATGTCCTGCGCGGAATGGATGGTCGGCACGCCCGGCGGCCGATGTGCGGCGTCGAGATCGTTGCCGCCGACGATGATCACGGGCACGCGGTCGCACCACGCGTTGTAGACGGCCATCGTCGCGTGCTGCAGCCCGACCGTCCCGTGGCAGAACGTCATCAGCGGCTTGCCGGCGGCCTTGAAGTAGCCATGCGCCATGCCGACCCCGGATTCCTCATGCGTGCAAGTGAGGAACTCCGGCATCTTGTTGCCGCCGTAATTGATCAAGGATTCATGAATGCCCCGGTAACTGGAAGCGCAGTTCGACGGCGCATATTTGATATCGAGCGTCTTGATAACGTCGACCATGAAATCGGAGCCGGGAGTGCCGCCGATGCGCGATGTCGACAATTCGTTCGGGGTTCCGCTTTCCGCCGCCGCCACATGCGCCGTGGGCGGCAGCGCGGAGGGCCGTCTGGGCGCAGCGCTCGCAGAGGCCGTGGTCGCAGCTTGCGCCGGCGGCACCGCGGACGCCGCACCTGCCACTGCCACTCCCGCCAGGAACTTGCGCCGGCTCACCGGCAGATGTTTTTTCGCCATAACGTTTCTCCCTCAATCGTCGGCCGCGGTGGCGTGCGGTCTATGTCGGCTGACGCGAACGCTTGCGTGAATACTATCCTCGCGGCGGCACGGGGCAAAGCCTTGGGCGCCGTATAGACGGCGTTAACAGCCTGCAAGAAACGTCGTTCCGGAGCGCAAGCATGGGTTGCATCCGACTTAACGATAACGATCCCGCAGAGCCCCGAGAAGGCGCTAGCGTGCTTCGAGCGAGAATGCACGGAGCCTCGTTCTCTATGCGTCATAGTCGGCCGGCAGCGCTGGCTTATTGCGGATCAGGTCGGCCGCCTTCTCGGCAATCATCAGCACGCAAGCATTGATGTGCGCCGAGATGAGATCGGGCATGACGGAGGCGTCGACGACGCGCAGGTGCTCGATCCCACGCACCCGCAGCTGCGGGTCGGTGACCGTGTTGGGTCCCATTCCCATGGCACAGGTGCCGCAGGGATGATGCGCGGTGATCGCAGTATTCCTGATCCAGGCGTCGATCTCAGCATCGCTCTTGACCTTGTCGCCGGGCGCGGTCTCGGCGCCGCGATAGGGCATCATCGGCTTCTGATAGGCGACATCGCGGGCGCGCTTGAACCCTTCGCGCAGGCGGGCGAGGTCGTCCGGCGCGGAGAAGAACTTGTAGACGATGCGCGGCGGCTCGCGCGGATCGGCCGAGCGCAGCAGGATTTCGCCGCGGCTGTCGGGATGCAAGAGCGTGGGGCGGATGCCGTAGCCGTCGAGATAGGCCGCGCGGATGAGTGGAAACCACAAATGCGGCGCCGCCGGCGCGCCGCGGAACATGAACTCGATGTCCGGCACCGCAAACTCCGGCCGCGTCTTGACGAAGGCGTGCAAGCCGCCGGGCACCACCGTACCGGGGCCGGTGCCGAAGAGGTAGGCACGGATCATGCTGACCGCCATACGGTCGAACCGCATCTGCTTGATGAACGTGCTTTCGTCCAAGCGCCGGAAGAAGACGATGACCGCGAGGTGATCCTGCAGGTTCTTGCCGACCGGCAAATCGATCACCGGCTCGATGCCCATTTCGCGCAGATGCGCGGCCGGACCGATTCCTGACAGCATGAGCAGCGGTGGCGTGTTGAACGCGCCAGCCGAGAGGATCACCTCCCGCTCGGCTTCGGCCCTCACCAGGCGGCCACCTTTGCGGTATTCGACACCGCTCGCGCGGGTCCCTCGCATCAGCACGCGGGTCGCATGCGCCCGTGTCGCAACCTCGAGATTTGGTCGCTTGCGCGCCGGCCTGAGATAGGCGCTTGCGGCCGAGGAGCGGTATCCGTCGCGGATGGTGTATTGGCCGCGGCCAAAACCTTCCTGCTGCTTGCCGTTATAGTCGTCGGTCACGGGGAAGCCGGCCGCGAGCGCCGCTTGGATCCACGCGTCGTAGAGCGGGTCGGCCGTTCTGGCGAATTCCGTGCCGACCGGCCCCGCGCCGCCGCGCCAACGATCCTCGCTGGCTTCCCACCGCTCGCAGCGCTTGAAGTAGGGCAGCACGTCGGCATAGGACCAGCCGCGCGCGCCTTTCTGCGCCCAGCGGTCATAGTCGCCGCGATGGCCGCGCGTATAGGCCATCACATTGATCGAGGACGATCCGCCCAGCACTTTGCCGCGCATGGCTTCGATCCGGCGGCCGTTCATGTTCGGCTCGGGCTCGGTGGAATAGCCCCAGTTGAACATGTCGTATTCGTGCATCTTGCCCATACCGAGCGGGACATGGATGAGCGGATTGAGGTCGCGGCCGCCAGCTTCGATCAAGAGCACGCGCCCGGCGCCGTCCTCGCTCAGGCGATTGGCCAGCACGCAGCCGGCCGAGCCGCCGCCGACGATCACATAGTCGTAGCCTTTGCTCACGCCCATGCGTGCCGCTCGTTTATGAGACGATTCATCCGCGGCCAAATCACATGTCGAGCGTGCTGGCGGCGAACAATTCCTCGAGCTTCACCTGCCGAACGCTCAACCCCTGCTCGTGCACGTATTGGGCGATGGTTTCGAGCACGGCGCGGGATGCCTTGAAGCCGTAAGCCAGCGGATCGTTGTCCGCCAGCGTGCGGTTGACGCTCTCGTCGAGCAATCCCGTTTCGAAATACCATTGCAGGTGGGATTGGCCGCAGCGCGCGATTTCCTCCTTCGCCCCCACGAACGCGGAATAAAGATTGAGCGCGATCCAGGGATGGCGCTCGAGCAGCGAGCGGCGCACCACGACGGTATGGTTGATCGGAAACAAGCCGGTCTTGGCGTAGAAGCGCCGGCCTTCGGCCGCGGGATCGGGGAAGAGGTGACGCGTCACCCCCGACACATCGACCGTACTGCGATCGATCAGATTGGGATGGACGAGATAAAGCAGCGCCCCGTCGAGCTCGCCGCGCAGCAGCATGTCGCCGATATTCGTGCTGGGGGGGATGTGGTGCAGCCGCACGCCCGGCGGCGGGTTAAAGCCCGTCGCTCCGCCGTGACTTTTCTCCGGATTGCGTTCCATGAACCATTCGATGTCGCGGGCATGCACGCCGAATTCGTCCTGCAGCACGCCGCGCGACCAGATCGCCCAGGTCTGCTGATATTCCGGCACGCCGATGCGCTTGCCGCGCAAGTCCGCCGGCGCCGCAATGCCGGAATCCCTGCGCACGATGATGCTGGTATGGAAGAACTTGCGCATGGTGAAGACCGGGATCGCCACCCAGCGGGTATCGCCGCGCGACGTCGCGATGATGAGCGAGGACATCGACATTTCCGATACGTCGAATTCGGCGAAGCGCAGCTGCCGCCAGAACATCTCGGAGGGATGCACGACCGTGACGACCGGCTTGATTCCTTGCGGAACGACGCGGCCTTCGATCAACGGCCGCGTGCGCTCGTTGTCCGACAGGGCGATGCTCAGCTCAAGCAGGGACGTAGTCATGCGTGGACGACAGTAGGGTGGGCAAAATCGCTTTGCGTACCGTCGCCGCACGGGCAAAGGCGCGGTGCGATTTTGGCCACGCGTAATGGTACGGAGCGCGCCTTTGCCCACCCTACGCCCGGCGGCGCGATGCTCCTCGGCATGAGGCCGGTCGCGAGCATGAAGCCGATCTCAGGCTGCCGGCGGGACGCTGACATAAACGCGGTTGTCACGCACCTTCACGTCGACGGGACGCAAGCGATATTTCGGGTCGCCGCAGTGGCGGCCGGTCTCAATGTCGAATTCCCAGCCGTGCCAAGGACAGACGATGTTGCGCTTCTTGGAGAAACGAAGTCCGCGGGTGGTCTGATCCGGCGCGAGCTCTTCCTCGACGCGCGGGATCACCTTGCCCTGGCAGACCGGCCCGCCGTCGTGGGGGCAATGATTCTCGTATGCCACGAGGCGGTCGCCTTGGCGAAAAATGCCGAACTCGAAGCTATCGACCCGCAGCACGCGGTAGCCACCCTCCGCGAACTCGCTGAGCTCGCCCACCATGATCTCGTTCATCGCTTCACCCGAATCTAGTAAATCATTCGCGCTCGCCGCGGCGGTACCACATTTGCAGATCGAAGAAGTTGAGATCGGCCGCGCGCATGATCGCGCAGATCGCCGTCACCGCCTCGGTCGCGTTCACCGGCTGCTCGCCGAATGGCGCAAGCTCTCGCGCGCGGTCTTCCGACTTGGCGGCATAGAGCCGCACGGCCGCGGAGAGCACGCGCTGCAGCGCTTCATCCGGCACGGCATCCGGCCTGCCGTTCTTGAGCGCATCCTCGACCGATGCGCAGAACGCCGCACCGGATTCGCTACCGGCATCCGTGGCCGCGGATGAACTCATACGAACCCCACGCAGTCGCTTGGCCCGGCCATCATTCGGCCGGCACGGCGACGCGCTGCGGCGAGGCCTTCACGCCCGACTTCGCCGCCGGCACTTCGAGCCCGAACAGCCGCGCGGCGTTGAGCCCAAGAATGTTGCGCTTGGCGTCCTCTTTGAGGAACGGCAGCTTGATGATCGAGCTCGGCGCGTCGAAATCCCAATGCGGCCAGTCCGAAGCGTAGAGCAGTTGCGTGTCGGCGCTGATCGCCTCGAAGGTGGCTTGGGTGAGCTTCATGTTGCTGCGCTCGAGCGGCTGGCTGGTGAAGTACATCTCCTGAATGTACTCGCTCGGCTTGCGCTTGAGCAGCGGGCACTCCGAGGTGCGCATCATGTATTCGGAGTCGAGCCGCTGCATGACGAAAGGAACCCAAGCAAGCCCGCTCTCGATCCAGATCACCTTGAGCTTGGGAAACCGCTCGGGCAGGCCGTTGAGCACCCAGTTGGTCATGTGGATCATGTTGAAGTGCACGAACGAGAGCGAGTGCATGCCGATGAAGCGGTTGAGCTGCTGGAACGACGGATCGGCCCAGCTGAAGCCCGCATGGAAGCCGAGCGGCTTGCCCGTCTCCTGCAGCGCCGCGTAAAGCCGCATATAGGAATTGTGCCAAACCGGCTTGTGGCGCGTGGAGGTGACGGAGAAGCCGACCACGCCGGGCGCGTCGGCGAAACGCTCGACCGTCTCCACGCAGGCGTCGGGATCGTTGAACGGTAGATAGAGCAGCGCCTTCTGGCGCTTGTCCTGGGGCAGGATCTCCTCGATCAACCAGCGGTTATACGCATTGCCGAGCGCCACTTCGGCATCGGTCTGCGGGTGCATGCCGAGCGAGAGCATCGGGGTTGGAAACACCACCATGTAATCGATGCCGAGCGCGTCCATGGCGCGTTGGGTGAGCTGCACTTGGCGGTGCAGTCCGGGCGGCGTCGCCTCGGCGAGCTTCTGCTGGTGCATGATGCGGCCGGCCACGTCCTGGTAGAGCGGCCCGTTGGCGTTCAACAAGCCGGGAAACGGGCCGCGGTCGCGGAACGCCTCGGCGATGTAACGCAGAACCTCGTTATCGATGCGGTCAGTGACTTCCGACCAGAACGCAGTCTCGTTGACGTGGGCATCGACGTCGACGATGAGCCAGTCCTTCAGCTTCTCCTTGGTCGGCGCGGCTTTGGCCAGATAGTCGCGGGTGTCGGTACGCGTGGAAATCTTCTCGAGCTCGGTAATCCGAGGCGCGGTTTCGCGGATATTCATGTTTCCACCCTGCGTTGATCGATTCGGGTAATTCCGGTCGATCGGTTCCCGTGTTCAGCGGCGAGTTTATGGCGCCAACCCGCGCGGCGCAACGTCGTTCCGGCGTTCTTGGCACAAGAGGAGTCCACGTCCGGCTGTTTTCGACCGCAGTGCACATCTCGCGTTTTGTCCTGTCGTTTAAAGGTGGTTGCTGGATTCATGGGCATAGCGCGGGCGGGATCGGCGTGCTTTAAGCCCAATCGCGAGGAGTGAGCCCCATGTCTGCGAGTTCTTTATGGGCGGGCGAGCGCGCCGCAACGACTGCCGGCGCGATGGCATTGATGATCGCAATCGCTGCGCCCTTGCCATCGGCGCGAGCACAGCAGTCCTCCGAGAACCCGCCCGCCGCATGGCGGGTCGAGTGCACGGGTGACGGCAAGACGCTCGACTGCCGCGCCGTGCAGCAGGTCTTCCACCGCGAGACGCGGCAGTTGCTCGTATCCGTGGCGGTGCGTCCGGCGGCGGACGGCAAGAGCGGCGCCATGCTGATGACGCTGCCCCTCGGCCTCAATCTCACCGAGCCGGTATTGGTCAAGGTCGACAACGGCACTCCCGAGCGGCAGGCGATCCAGACCTGCACAAATGTCGGGTGCTTCGTCGCGATGACGGTCTCCGACAAGCTCATTGCCGCCATGCGAACCGGTGGCGAACTCAAAATCACCGTGCAGGACGCCAACAAGAAACTGATCGACCTGACCCTGCCGCTGCTCGGCTTCGGCCTCGCTTTCGACAAAGCCAAATAACGCAGTCAGGAGCTCTCCAATGTGGATGCTGGTTTCACCCTTCCTCATCGCGCTTGCGCTCGGCTCCGCGACTCTCGCGAGCGCGCAATCGCAGGCAAGATTGAGCGTAGCGGTCGAGGGCGTGCGCAACGACAGCGGCTCGGTCCGCTGCGGCCTTTATTCTTCGGCCGACGGCTTCCGCGAGCCGGGGCGAGAAATGCGCGGGGCAGTCGCGCCGATCAAAAACGGCCACGCCACCTGCATGTTCAGCGGAGTGCCGGCGGGCACTTATGCGGTCGCCGTTTTCCATGCCGAGCACAACGAGACGCAGATGGAGACGGGTCTCTTCGGCAAGCCCAAGCAGGGCTACGGCTTCTCGAACAACCCCTCTTCCACCTTCGGGCCGCCGGGCTTCAACAGCGCCGCTTTCACCTACAATGGCGGCACGCTCCAGCTTCCGGTGCAGTTGACCTACTGAGATGCGTGTCGGCGAGGGTCGAACCGCCCACGGATGGCTTTTCGGCTTCCTATGCGAGGGCGAAAGGCGCCAAAACCGTTTCGCGGTGTGACCTTATTGAAACATCTGGAAAAATTGCCAAAGGCCGGCGGTTGACAGCCTGCTGCGACGATTGCCTCGGCGTATGCCCCGGACGTAAAGTTTTGACGTCCGTTGGTCGAGAGGTCGAGGAGCATGCTCGCCAGCGCGCGCGTCATCGCGGCGGCTTTGGCGATGGCGAGCGTTTCATTCGCCGCCGTCGCACAGGCCGTTCCGCCAGGTGCCGGCGAGCGCAACGACAATTTCGGCTCCGGCCTTATCGACCCGCTGCAGGCGCTGCAACTCGCCGATCCGAGAACCGCGACCACGACGCCGCCTCCCCCAATGCGCCCGATCCGGCAGCGGTAGGGCGTCATCGGTCGATGTCGAACCACAGACGGATATCGAGCCCATGACCATTGATCTGCACGGTTACCGCCCCTCTGAAATCGTGTGGAACGGCACGCTCGCAAGGATAGTGCAACAAGCATGGGAAATGGGTGAAACACAGCTTCGGCTGATCCACGGCCACGGCCGGATGCGGGGCATCTCACCAGGTTTTGTTAAAACCAATACAGGAGTTTTCGGGCTGCAAATCCGCCGTGCATTGCGACATCACCGTGGGCTGAGGAAATGGATCAAGTATACGACGCTAAATTGCAGCGACTGGGGTGCCACCAGCATCAAGTTGAAAAGGAATTCGGCGCCCACTCGAACCCAATTTGACGCGGATGTTTTTCCGAACCGTGCTTACCGGCGGTAAGGGCCAACGCCTGCGCACTTCCTAACAATTCGGCCTTATCCGACAATCCGGTTAGGCTCCCAGCGGGAGAGGGAGTGCACCGATTTCGCGACATCAACTTTCGATAGAGCTTGAATGTTGCTGCAGCCTCACTGACGCCCGTTAGGCTGGAAGTAGACATCCACCTTCATGCCGACTGCGAGCGGGTCCGGCTGCGCCAAATCGACCAGCACTTCGACCACGTCAACGTCGGTGACGTTGCGTTGCCCCCGCGCGTTGTTGATGCGTGCCGGCTCGACGATGGGGGCGATGAAGGAGACCTTTCCCGCAAACTCGCGTCCGCGAAAGGCATCGGCGCGGATGACGGCCGGCTGGCCGATCTTGATCTCGCCGAGATCGCGCTCGTCCAGTTCTGCGCGCACGCGCAGCGCGGAGACGTCGCCGATGACCAGCAACGGCTGTGCGTTGGAGGGGGCGGCGAGCTCCCCCGGCTTGGCGTTGACCTGCAGCACCGTCCCGGCGATGGGTGCGCGGATCATCAATCGTTCGATTTCCGCCGCAGCGCCCGCCGCTTCGGCGCGGGCAACGTTGACTTGGCCCTCGGCAAAGGTCGGCAGCGGCGTGCTGGGATCGGCTTCGATGCGGCGCAGCTCGGCTTTCCGCTGCTGCTGGCGCTCGCGCGCCCGTGCCAGGCCTGAGCGCGCCATCTCGATCGGGGTGTTCGACGCCGCGCCGGCGCGCCTGTCGACCACGGCTTTATCAAGGGCAGCCTGGGCCTCCATCACAGCTTTGTCGGCATCGGCGACCGCGTCCTCGCCGCGCCGCCGCGCGACAGCCTTATCGACATTCGCCGCCACGACTTCGCCCCGCCGCGGCGTGGCCGGCCGCGAGGGTCTCGCGGCCGAGGCCGCCGGCGCGCTCTCGTCGTTGCGCGCGCGCAGCCGAAAAGCGACTTGCGCCTCGGCTGCGGCAAGCCGCGCCCGGGCTTCAGTGTCCACTAGCCGGACCAGCGGCTCGCCCGCGAAGACCTTGTCATCGACCTTGATCAATACCTGGGCGATCACGCCCATGACCGGCGCCGCGATCTTGATCGTTCCCGAAGCAGGCTCGACCCGGCCCGGTGCCACCGTTTGCCAGCGCTTGCCATCCGCCGCTTCGGGCCGCCCCGCGCGCGCGCCTTCCTGCTCGCCGGTTCTCGCGGCAAGCACCGCCAGCGCCAACGCAACGGCGACGGCGCCGAGGACGGCCGATTTAGTTTTCCATCCGGTCAGGTTTGTCGGCGCGATCATGGGCGGCGCACTCGCCATGGTCTTTCTTGAGCGCGGCATCGCCGCGCTCTTCGCGAATGATGCATCCGTCCTCGATGTGAACTACGCGATCAGCAAAGCACAATATACGCGGGTCGTGCGCGACGACCAACACCCCGCGCGAGGAATCCTTGGCGATCTCGGCCAAGAGGGTCATGATTGCGTTGCCGTTCTCGCCATCCAGCGAAGCCGTGGGCTCGTCCGCGAGAACCGCCGACGGCTCTCCCACGATCGCCCGCGCAATGGCGACGCGCTGTTGCTCGCCGCCGCTGAGCTCGAGCGGAAATGCGTTGACCTTGCCCGCCAGGCCGACCATCGCCAAGGCGTCTTTGGACTTGGCGATGGCGCGGGCGGAGTTGTCCCCGCGTACGTCGAGCGCCAAACGCACGTTGTCGGTGGCCGTCAAGGTTGGGAACAGATGATAGGACTGGAAGATGAAGCCCACGTGCTCGCGCCGGAGTTTCGCCAGCTCCTCGGGCCCAGCACCTTCCGTCGAACGGCCCCTCATGCGGACGGTGCCGCGCGTCGGCGTGAGCATGCATCCGAGGATCGAGAGAAGCGTAGTCTTGCCGCTGCCGGAGGGGCCCATCAGCAGCGTCAATTCGCCGCCCCGGAGCGCCAAGCTGATACCCTTGAGAGCTTGCACCTGCGCCGCCCCCTTTCCCAGCCACTTCACGATATCGACGGCCTGGACGACGGGCTCGATCATCGCGTGAACACCATCACAGGATCGATGCGCGTCACCTGCACGATCGCGGCGACCGCCGAGATGACGCACATCAGAAGCGTCAGCAGGAACAGCACCAAAGTGAGTGCGGGCGTCATCACGATGGGCAACGCGGTATCCGCGGTCGCGGCGACCACGACCAATCCCACGCCGGCAGCGAGACAGAATCCGATCACCGCACTGATCAGCGCCTGGCAGACGATGACCTTGTGGATATAGAGCCGCGAGGAGCCGATGGCACGCAGCGTCGCGAACTCGTTGATGTGATCCTTGGTGCTGGAATAGAGCGTCTGTGCGACGATGACAGTACCCACGACCATCCCGAGCAACGCGCCCGCGAACAGCGCGAAGCCGGCGCCGGTGCCGAACAGCCAGAAGGAGCGGCTGCGGTCGCGAAAGTCGGCGGTCGTGAGGACATCGACGTCGGAGAGATTCGCCGTGAGGCGACGGCGCACGCTCTCCACGTCGGCGCCAGGAGAGACGCGCACCAGAAAATACGTGACTTTATTCGCTGGCGTTGCGGTAAAGGCGCGCCCGCGATCGAGCGTCGTAAAGACGTAAGGCGTTGTGGTGAATGAGCGGATGCCGTTCGTGACCGCCCGCACCTCCACCTTCTGGCCGCGAATCTCCGCGTTTGCCCCGATCCCGTGGATGCCGAGCCGGTCGAAGTAGGACCGGTCGACCGCAACCGCGCCGGGGATGGCCAGCGCCTCGAGGCTGCCTTCGACCAAATTCCAGGGCAGCAATCCCCCCTCTCTCAGGTCCGACGCGACGATGAAGACCGGGAAGGTTCCGCCCGCGGGTATCCGCCAGTCGGCATAGCCGATGACGACCGGAGCGGCTTGCGCCACGCCCTCAATCGAGAGCGCTTGAAATCGCGTGCGCTCGTCGAGTGTCGAGGGATCCTCGAAGCACTTCGTTCCAGGCGGCATGATCCATAAATCGGCGGATGCGTGATCGATCATCGTGGTGACGATTCGCCCGAACCCCAAATAGAGTCCCAGCTGGATGGTCACGAGCACCACGGAAAAGACGATGCCGATGACGGTCGCGATGAAACGCAGCCGGTCGTGCAATAAGTTGCGGGATGCGAGTCGGTAAATCAGCGACATGGGGAAGTAGTGCCTGGGCTTGCCTAGCAATCTACCACTCTCTCCGCATTCGCCGCGAGGCGCGCGGTGGAGTTCATGACCTGCGGCCCAGCGCCGCGACAAGCAAAAGCGGTGGAATCGCTGTCAGACGCGAGATTTTTCCGGACCATGGCGGGTATTGCGACAGAATCGCGTCTCTCTGCGTGGCGCAAGCGAACGCGCTGCCGTGGCGCGCCCTGAAATGGGCATATTGTTGCGCGATGGCGGTCTAAGCCTCACAGGGGGGATTGCGCCTTGAAAACGCGGATTTCGATATTGCTCATCGCGGGCGTGGTGGCGTTCACGAGCGCTGCCCTTCCCGGCAAAGCCGCAGAGCCGACTATTGCCGGGCTATGGGAGAAGAAGGACGAGGCCGGCAAGTCGGTCGGATGGTTCATCTTCGTGGAGCGCAACGGCGTCGTTGAGGGAGCATTTGCGAAGCTGTTTGCGCGTCCCGGCGATAGTCCTCATCCGACCTGCGACCGATGCACCGACGACCGCAGAAATGCACCGCTGCTCGGCCTCTCCTTCATCCGAGATATGCGGCGCAACGGGCTGCGCTATGAGAACGGCAATATCCTCGATCCGCGCGATGGGACCATCTACCGCGCGATGATGACACTGAGCGCGGACGGCCAGGTGCTGACCGTACGCGGCTATCTCGGCATTCCGCTGCTCGGCATGGACGAGGTGTGGAAGCGCTTGCCGGACAGCGCCATGGCGCAGCTCGATCGCTCGGTCGTCGCCAAGTATCTGCCCGGCCGGGCGCCGGCGGCATCCGCGCGTCCGACTCCCGCCGCCGCTGCGAAGGGCAGCAGCGCCGCCGCAAACTGATCTCGGTCTGCGCTTAAGTACACGGTCGTGCGGGGCGCCGCAAAGCGGCGAACCTGAAATCCATGATCAAGCCGTTATGGATTCCAGGCTTCTTCGCTGCGCGCGGGCCCGGAATGACAACGGAACGATTCCCACAACTCAATTGGAATCCGTGGAATCCGCGCTGAGGCGCTTTGTCTCCCGCGCAGCGCGGATCGCCTGCCACACGCGCTGCGGCGTGGCGGGCGGGTCCATGTGCTCGATGCCGAGCCCCGAGAGCGCGTCGATGACGGCATTCAGGAGCACGGCCGAGCTCGGCGTGATGCCGGCCTCGCCGCCGCCCTTGACGCGCAGCGCGTTGCCCTTGGTCGGATCTTCCGTCAGCGCGACCTCGAGATGCGGAAAGTGATCTGCGCGCGGGACAGCATAGTCGAGAAAGCTTGCGGAGATGAGCTGGCCCGATCCGGGCTCGTAGACGGCTGCCTCCAGCATCGCTTGGCCCACGCCTTGCGCCACCCCGCCATGCACCTGGCCATGCAGAATGAGCGGGTTGATCGGCTGTCCGCCGTCGTCGATCGAGGTGTAGCGGCGGATTTCGATGGCGCCGGTTTGCGGATCGACCTCGGCCTCACAGACGGCGGCTCCAGTCGGATAGGCGGGAATCCGCCCGGTAAAGCTCGCTTCCGCCGCGAGCGGACCGCGCAGATCGTCGGGCAGCGAGGCGAGCTCGTCAGCGGCGCGCGCAATATCGAACAGGCTCAGCCGGCGATTGCTGTTCGGCGCCACGAACAGGCCGTCCGCGAAGGAAATGTCGCCTGCGGCGACCTCGAGCACGACCGCGGCGATGCGGCGAGCCTTTTCGATCACCGCCCGCGACGTCTCGACCATCAGCGATCCGGCGAGCCGCATGGAACGGTCGGAGTGAGTCCCGCCGCCGGAAGCAAGCGCCGCGCTGTCACCGCTGATGAATTCGATCGCCTGTGGGTCGATGCCGAGCTGATCCGCCACGACCTGCCTGAAACTCGTCTCGTGGCCCTGCCCACTCGACTGGGTCCCGACGACGAGCGCGACATGGCCCGCGGGCGAGACCTTGATGGCGACACGCTCGTGCGGCATGCCGACCGGCGTCTCGACGTAATTGGCTACACCGATTCCTAGCAGCCGGCCTCGCTTCTTCGCCTCCTTGCGACGCGCCGGAAAGCCGTCCCAGTCGGCAGCTTCAAGCGCGCGGGCGAGATTGCCGGCAAAATCGCCGCTGTCGTAAGTGAGCCCGGTTGCCGTGCGGTGGGGCAGGTTCTCGTGCCGGATCAGATTGCGCCGGCGTAGCTCTACCCGGTTGATGTTCAAGCGACTTGCAGCGATGTCGATGAGCCGCTCCATGACCGTGGTAGCTTCGGGCCGTCCGGCGCCGCGAAACGGCGCCGTCGGCACGGTGTTGGTCATCACGCCGCGCAGGCGCACCCATGCGGTCGGAACGTCATAGACCGTCGGGGCAACGCGATAACCGTTGCTGAGTGGAACGTATGAGACGGTGTGCGCTCCGGTATTGGCGGTGAGCTCGAGCGCCAGCGCGAGCATGCGGCCGCGGCGATTGAAAGCGAGCTGCGCGCGAGTGACGACGTCGCGCGCGGTATAGTCGGTGAGGAACGCTTCGCCGCGCTCGCCCGTCCATTTCACCGGACGACCGAGACGGCGTGCCGCCCACACCACTGCGACCTGCTCGGGATAAATATTGAATCGCGAGCCGAACGCGCCACCCACATCGGGACAGAGCACGTGCACGTGATCTTGCGGCACTTTGAGGCAACCTGCCAGCGCGTGTCGCAGGCGATGCGCGCCCTGGCATCCCGAGATCAACGTATATCGTGTTGCCGTCGCCTCGTAGCTGCCGATCGCCGCACGCGGCTCCATAAACGCGCTGCAAGTACGCTGATTGCGGATCGTCGCGTGGACGACGAGGTGCGCGGAGGTCATGACGGCCTCGACGGCGGCGCGGTCGCCGAAAGCGCAATCGAGTGCGACGTTGCCGGGCGCCTGCGGCCAGATGCTGGGCGCGTCGTCCGCGAGCGCTTCCATGACGTCGGTTACCGCCGGCAGGACTTGGTACTCGACCGCGACCGCCTCGGCAGCATCGCGCGCGGCGGCAAGCGTTTCGGCAACCACCATTGCGACCGCCTCGCCGACAAAGCGCACGCAATCGTTAGCAAGCGGCAAGTGCAGCAGGTCGAGGACCTCGCGCTCCGGCGTGGGCTGGAAGCTCGGCATCGTCACGTCGTGGGCGTCGGCCGGATTGGGAAGATGCGCCATACCGATATGGCCGTCGGCGAGATAATCCTCTCCGACGAGCGCGGCGATCACGCCTGGACGGCGGCGCGCCGCCGACGTGTCGATCGACACGATACGGGCATGCGCGTGCGGAGCGCGCACGAATACGGCGTAGGTCTGATCCGGCAGCGAGACGTCGTCGGTGTAATTGCCGCTCCCGCGGACAAAGCGCAGATCCTCGAACCGCGGCAAGGGGCGCCCGATGAAGGAACCGGCGTGAGCCGAAGCTTTGGTCAGCATTGCACGATCGCCCTGCTGCAGCAGTCCATCTGTTCTGCGATCGACCCTATCCAAGCGTGCATGCCGTTGCCAATCGGCCGCGGCGGCCATTTGTGGTCGGCCGAACACTTTCCGCTATAATCCACTGCGCCGCCGCGTGACGGACACGAGGCCGAGGGTTCAGCAAATCACATGAGCGCGTTCATCCGCGCCAAGGGAGAAACTGCATGAGGCTTCGGCGCACTCTGTTCGCCTCTTTCGCCATCGTTGCCACCGCCCTCGCGGCCAATGCGCAGGAGGTCACGGTTAAAGTCGGCACGGTGCGCTCGATTTCCACCGCCACCATTCTGTGGGGCGTGGAAAAGGGCTACTTCAAGGAGCATGGCATCAAGGTTGTCACCGAAAACCTCGACACCGCCGCCAACTCGATCGCGCTTTTGGCGCAGAACCAGCTGCAGCTCGTAGAGGGAGGGATTTCCGCCGGCTATTTCAACGCGCTGGAAAAGAATTTGCCGGTCACGATGGTGCTCGATCGCGTCTCGAGCCCGCTCGGCCACAACCTGATGCTGCGCCCCGACCTCAAAGGCCAGATCACCCGGTTGCGGCAGCTCAAGGGTAAGACCATCGCCACCAACGGCCAGGGCGCGGTGTCGACCTATGAGGTCGGCAAGCTCCTCGAGAGCGACGGGCTCACTCTCGACGACGTCGAGATCAAGGTCATTCCCTTCACACAATACGCCGTCGCCTTCAACAACAGAGCGATCGACGCTGCAATCACGATTCCGCCATTCACCGCGCAGCTGCTCGACGGCGGGCATGCCGTGAACTTCAAGGACCCCGACGACGTGGTAAAGCCGTATCCACTCACCATCGCCGTGAGCATGATCAACACCGATTTCGCCAGCGCCAATCAGGACCTCATGCGCAACTACTACCTCGCCTATCTGCGCGCCATCCGCGATTATTGCCAGGCCTATCACGGCGGCTCGGTCCGCGCCGCCTTCATCGAGCTCGCAATCCGCAGCGGCACCGAAACTCGCCCCGAATTGCTGCACAAATATCCCTGGCCGGCCCGCAGCCCCAACGGCGAAATCAATATCGCGAGCATGCTCGACATGCAGGCCTGGTTCCACAGGAGCAAGATGAGCAATGCCGAGTTTCCGGCCGATCGGGTGGTGGACAAAAGCTACGTCGACTACGCGCTGCGCAAGCTTCACCCATTCGTGCTCGAGAATAAGGAGAGCACGCTCGCCGGCTGCCGCTGACGCAACCCGCCGCGGGAGAGACAACGAATGCCTGGCGAGCGGCGCGGCGCGGCAATCGACATCGCAGGCTTGCGCAAGGTTTACCTGAGCGGCTCCGCGCGCGTCCTTGCGCTCGACGACATCGACCTGCGCATTGCGCCGGGCGAATTCGTCTGCATCGTCGGTCCCTCGGGCTGCGGCAAGTCGACCCTGCTGCGCATCCTCGCCGGTCTTACGCCGCCGAGCGGTGGCACGATTAGAGTCGACGCACCGGGCTGGGCGGTCGAGAACGCCATGGTGTTCCAGGAGAGCGGCCTGTTTCCCTGGATGAGCGTCGAGGCCAATGTCAGATTCGGCCTCATGACGCGCGGCGTTCCCGCTGGCGAAGCGGCCGCACGGGTCGAGGCCGCGCTGAAGCTCGTCGGGCTCACCAAGTTCCGCCGGCACTATCCGCACCAGCTCTCGGGCGGGATGCGGCAAAGAAGCGCGATTGCCCGCGCCTTCGTGACCGACCCGGGCATGCTGCTGATGGACGAGCCGTTTGCCGCGCTCGATGCCCAGAACCGCACCATCCTTCAGGCCGAGCTGCTGCGCATCTGGGAGCAGACCCGCAAAACCGTGATCTACGTCACCCATTCGATCGAGGAAGCGTTGTTGCTCGGCGATCGCACCGTGGTGATGACCGCCCAGCCCGGCCGCATCAAGCAGATCGTGGACGTGCCCTTTGCGCGGCCGCGAGATCCCATGACCTTGTCGGCCTCGCCGGAGTTTGGACGCCTCAAGCTCGACATCTGGCGGGTGTTGGAGGACGAGGTCACACGCGCGCGCCGCGACGAGGAGAAATGAACCGTAGGATGGCTTGAGCGTAAGCGAAACCCATGGTCTCTCGTCAACGCTGGGTCGATGGGTTTCGCGCGCAAAGTGCGCGCTCAACGCATCCTCAGGGATTGGAAAGAGGAGCCCTCATGACGATCGAGATGTCCAGCAAGACGCGCGAGCGATTCCTTTATCTGATCTCGCCAATCGCTTTTCTCGTGATCTGGCAAATCCTGCTGATGGCCGGGATCGGCGACCGCCGCTTCGTGCCTGCGCCCAGCGATATCGCGCAGCGTTTCATCACGCTCGCGGGAACCGGCGAGCTCGAATGGCACGTGGGCGTGACCCTCTATCGCGTCTTTCTCGGCTATATCATCGGCGCGGTGCCGGCGGTGGCGATCGGGCTGCTCATGGCCATGTTCAAGCCGGTGCGCATCGCCGTCGATCCGCTGATCGCCGCGCTGTTTCCGATCCCCAAGATCGCCCTGATGCCGCTTCTGCTGCTCGCGTTCGGATTCGGCGACGCCTCGAAAGTCGCCCTCGTCGCCATCGCCGTGTTCTTCCCCGTGGTCGTGAACACTTATGTCGGGGGCGCGAATATCGAGCGGATCTACTGGGACGTGGCGAAGAATTACGGCGCGAGCCAGACCGTGATATTCAGCCGCATCGTATTCTTCGGCGCGTTGCCGACGATTTTCGCCGGGCTTCGCATTGCGCTCGCAGTCTCGTTCATCGTTCTGGTCGCGTCAGAATTCGTCGCCACCAAGAGCGGGATTGGCTACCTGATCTGGAATTCGTGGGAGCTGCTCCAGGTGGACGTGATGTTCGTGGGCATCGTGACCATCGGCATCCTCGGGCTGATCACATCGGTGCTGTTCCAGGAAATCGAGCGCAAAGCCGTGCCGTGGAAGACGGAGTGAGTTCGACGGCCCTGTCGGGTGGGCAAAGGCGCGGCACGGGGCTCGAACCCGCCGCCGTGCCTACACGTGTCCATACCGCGTGGGCAAAATCGCCCACAGTCTCGGTTACTGCCTCGCGACACGGCATGCGATTTTGCTCACCCTACAACCCCTCCAGCGGATAGCGCGAGAAGTCGTAGCCTTCCTTGACGACGACTTCGAGCAAAAACGGCGCGCCGCCTTCGGTGACACGCACGGCGTCCTTGATTGCCGGCGCGATATCGCCGGGCTTCTCGATCCGCATCGCGGCGACGTTGAGGCCCTCGGCCACTTTCGCGTAGTTGCCGCCGACGGTCAGCGCGCCGTATTTCTTGGTCGATACTTGGAGCACGTCGCGCTCGGCGGCCATCACGCCGTTGTTGAAGACGATGGTGAGAATCGCGATGCGATTGCGCGCCGCGGTCTCGATGTCCATGCCGGTCATGCCGATCGACGCGTCTCCCATGATGTTGACGCAAAGCTTCTCCGGCGCGGCGAGCTTTGCCCCCATGGTGATGCCCAGCCCGTAGCCGAGCTGAGTCGACTTGCCCCAACCCATGTAGGAGCCGGGCGCGCTCGTCTCCCAGAACGGGATGAGCTGTTCACGCGGCCCGCCGGAATCATGAGTGATGATGACGTTGTCGCGGTCAACGCTGCGCATGAGATCGCGGATCACACGGTACTGGTTGATCGGCATTTCCTCGGAATTGAGCTGCTTGTCCCATTCCGCGAGCCAGGCTTTCTTGGCGGCGGCCACGTCCTCCTTGAGGGAGGCGAGCGCGTTGGCTCCGCCTGCGCCCTTTTGCCGGCCGACCTCAGCGATGAAGGCGTCGAGCACGAGCGCGGCATCGCCAATCACCGCATGGTCGACGCGGTATTCCTTGTTGATATCCGAGGCGTCGTTGGTCGAATGAATGATCGTCTTACCCGGCGGTACGCCAGGGCCGAACGGGGTGCGAGTGAGGCTCGATCCAATCGCCAGCACGAGGTCGGCTTTGGCCATGAAGTCGGTCACCATTTTCGGCCGCGAGCGCGTCGACGCGCCGAGCGCGAGCGGATGGGTTTCGGCAATGGCGCTCTTGCCCGGATTGGTGGTGAGGACCGGCGCCGGAATGAGCTCGGCCAAGGCTGTGAGACGGTCGCTTGCTTCGGCATAGAGCACGCCCTGCCCCGCCAACAGCAACGGAGCCTTCGCCTTGAGCAGCATGCGCACCACCGTCTTGACCGCGTCGGGATCGGGAGCTGCGCGCTGCACCGGCACGGGCGAGTAGTCGAGCTCGCCCGCGTACTTCGCCTCCCACACCTCGGCAGGAATCTCGATGAGCACCGGGCCGCCCTTGCCGCTGCGCATGGTGTGATAGGCCCGGCGCATCAGGTCGGGCAGCTCCTGAACCGAATGTGCCATCGCCGACCATTTGGTGATCGGCCGATAAACGTCGGCGGCGCGAAACACCGGGCGCACGTATTGGCGCGCGAGCGGCAGACCCGCGGGGATGATCAGCAGCGGGACGTTCTCGGAAAAGGCCTGCGCCACGCCGGGAAAGGCGTTCTCGATACCGGGACCCGCCTGGGCGGCGAACACGCCGTTGCGCTTGCCCCGCTTGATGCGCGTGTAGCCGTCCGCCAAGCCGACGCCGACGCGCTCTTGCCGGCAAAGAATCGGCCGAATGTCGAGCGCGGCGCAGGCCTCGATCAAGGGGTTGCGGGGATAGCAAGAAAGAAACTCGGTTCCCTCGCGCCTGAGTATTTCTGCGACGACGGCGGCGCCGTTCATGGATGGTTCCTCCTCCCCTCGGTGACGGGGCCAATTGTGCCATACCTTGATGCCGCCGCACGGGGGCCAGCCTAAGGGCCCACAACTCTGAATTCACGTGATTTTGGGCCCTGTTGGCGCCCGGCCACACAGGCGTCCAAAAGCAATTTGCGTGTTGGGCGCGCGTTGTGCGGATGGCCTTCGTCATGTTAACGAGGGCTGCATATTGTCGGTCGATATTTATCCCTCGCGGGGAAGTCAGGGGGGGGCGGATGAGGGGTCGGCGCGCCGCGATCGCGGCTGTTGTGGCTGCGCTCACGATTCCCGCGGCCGCGCCCGCAGCCGACGATAATGCGCGCGCCTACGTCCGGCCTGTGCCGCCGGCCCCAGCCTATGATTGGACCCTCACGCTCGGTGCGGAAGGCCGGGAAGAGCCGCTGTTCCAAGGCTCGAGCCGCGAGCGCCTGCGCCCCTACCCCATCTTCGCGGTGCGCCGCTACGGCACGCCCGAACCCTTCCGCGGTCCGCGCGACGGCTTGGACATTGGATTGATCGACGGAGGCAATTACCAAATAGGTCCGGTCGGCCAATTCGTATGGTCGCAGCGTGATAAGGCCAGCTCCGAGGCGGTCCACCGCCTGGGCAACGTTCCTTGGGCAGGGGAGGTGGGCATCTTTGCGCAGTATTGGTGGGTGCCTTGGCTGCGCACGCGCACCGAGGTGCGGCAGGGCTTCAATGGTCACCACGGGATCGTCTCCGACATCATGACGGATGCCGTCGTTCCGGTGACCCCTCAATGGACGTTGTCGGGTGGTCCGCGGCTCACGCTCGCAACCACGCCCGCGCTCAATCCGTATTTCGGCATCACCACGGCGCAGTCGGTGGTATCGGGCCTGCCGATATACGACGCCAAGGGCGGAATTCGCTCCTACGGAGCGGGCACGCAGGCGCGTTACCTGTGGACACCGCAATGGGCGACGCACGTTTTCCTCGAGTACGAGCGGCTCAGCGGCGATGTCGCAGGCTCGCCGATCGTCACCCAGCGGGGCTCCCCCGACCAAGTGACAATTGGCTTTGGGGTGACGCACTCGTTCGACATCAAAACGCCTTGGTAGCCGGCAACTCCTAGGAGTAATCGGCCGCCTTTCCCATGCCTTTTCCCAAGGCCAAGAACGGGTTGCGTCGAGAACGTCGGGGGGCGAGGAATGGTCAAGCAGGCGGGCATAGTCGCCTGGTTGGGTGGGATTGCGGCGCTCGTCGCCCTCACTCTCTGGTCCGGCGCCGGCGCCGTGGGCCAAGCCATCTCGAGCACGGGGTGGGGCATTCTGCTCGTGGTGTTGGTGCGCGCCGTCACGGTGGCCGTGGCGGGAGCGGGCTGGTGGCTGCTCTTTCCCGCGAAGGTGCGCCCGCAGCTTGGCACGTGTCTCGTGTTGCGGTTCGTTCGCGAGGCGATCAACGTCCTCTTGCCGGTGGCGCAGGTCGGCGGCGACGTGATCGGCGCGCGATTGCTGACGACGCACGCTGTTCCGGGGGCGCTCGCGGCCGCGAGCGTCGTCGTCGATATCCTGATCCAAGCAGCCGCACAGTTTCTGTTCGCGGCGCTCGGCCTCGTTATCCTGACGGCACTGGGGGCCGATCATGCCTTGGCCCGAAGCACCGCCGTCGGGCTTGCGATCGCCGCGCTCCTGCTGACGGGCTTCTATTTTGCGCAACGGCGCGGCGGGCAACGCGTCCTTCAATCGATCGTGCCCCGCTTGGCCGGCGACCGGGAATGGCGTGTGCTCGGGACGATCGACGCCGTTTATCACAACCTCGCGATGATCTACGCGGCGCGATCGAGCCTCGTTGCCAGCTGCATCGTGCATATGGCGGGCTGGATTGTCGGCGCCGCGGAAGTCTGGATCGTGTTCGCGTTCATGGGGCATCCCATCGGCATCGGCGAGGCGGTGGTCATCGAGAGCCTGATGCACGCGGTGCGCGGGGCCGCCTTCGCGGTGCCCAGCGCTTTGGGGGCGCAGGAGGGCGCGCTGGTCCTCCTCTGCGCGGCATTCGCAATTCCGCCGGAGCAGGCGATCGCGCTTTCCCTCGTCAAGCGGGCCGCCGATCTCGCGCTCGGCGCGCCTGGCCTTCTCGCCTGGCAGATGCTGGAGTGGGGCCGCTTGCTCCCGAGCCACCGCGGATCACCCGTGCGCGCGCCCGCACCGGCGCGCGCCCCCATCGACCCGCGCTCCCGCATCGGCCGAGCCAAGGGGTGATCTTGTTCTGGTCGTCTGTCGCAGCTTCGGCAGTCGCCGTCGTCGGCTGCGCATATCTGCTGATGGCCGCGATCCTCCTGCGCAGCCTTGCGCGTAATCGCGCTGCCGCGAATCCCGCCGTTGCGCCGCCGGTTACCTTCCTCAGGCCGCTTTACGGCGACGAGCCGGGTCTGTTCGATAACCTTCGCTCGTTTTGCGTCCAGGACTATCGGGGCGATATTCAGATCGTCTTTGGGGTCCAGCGTCCCGACGACGACGCCATCGCAACGGTCGAGCGGCTTCGAGGCGCGCTCCCCGGCCGCGATCTCGATCTCGTGATCGAAACCAAAACGCATGGGCTCAATCGAAAGGTCTCGAGCCTCGTCAACATGGCGCCGCGCATCCGCCATGACGTCGTCGTCGTGGCCGACAGCGACATCCGGGCTGATCCCTCGCATCTGTCACGCGTCATCGCCGCATTGGAGGAACCCGGCGTCAGCGCCGTGACCTGCCTTTATTACGGCGTCGCGCTCACCGGCATCTGGGCAAGGCTCGGCGCGCTTTTCATCAACGCGCAGTTCATGCCGAGCGTCGTGGTGGGAGTTGCGCTTGGCTTGGCGCGACCGTGCTTCGGGTCTACGCTCGCGTTCAGGCGCGCGACCTTGGTCGCGATCGGCGGCTTCCAGCCGTTCGCCGACTGCCTCGCGGACGATTACGCGATGGGACAGGCGCTGCGCGCGCAGGCCGGCAAGGTCGCGATACCGCCGTTCGCCGTCGCTCACGTCTGCACCCAAGCATCGTTTGGCCAATTGTGGCGGCAGCAGCTGCGCTGGGCGCGCACCATCAGGAGCATCGATCCTGTCGGTTACACGGGCTCCGTCCTGGGCCATCCCCTGCCGTGGGCGCTGCTCGCGGCGCTCGTCGGCGCCGGCTCGACCGCCGTCCTTCCGGCGACCGCGGTCGCGGTGGTGGCAATTGCCTGCCGGATGGCGGTTCTGCGCCAGGTCGAGCGCACCTATGCCATTCCCGCGCAATCGTATTGGCTTGTGCCCGCCTGCGACCTATTGTCGTTCGCGGTCTTCGTTGTAAGTTTCCTCAGGTGGGAAGTCAGCTGGAGAGGTCACCGCTTCCGGATGGAAGCAGGAGCCTGGACGGCTGATCGGGGGACGCGGTCATGATGCGGACGCTGTTTCTGCAAGCGCCATCCTTCGACGGCTTCGATGGCGGCGCCGGCGCGCGCTATCAGATGCGCCGCGAAATCCAGTCCTTCTGGTTCCCCACCTGGCTGGCCCAGCCGGCCGCGCTGGTCGAGGACTCCAAACTGATCGACGCGCCGCCGCACCGGCTCAAATTCGAGGACGTCGCGCCCGAGGCCGTGCGCCGCGACCTCGTGGTGATGCATACGTCGACCCCGTCCTTCTCCGTCGACGTGCGAACCGCGGAGGCCCTCAAGGCGCTCAAACCGAGCTTAAAGATCGGCATGATCGGGGCGAAGGTCGCGGTCGAGCCGGAGGCGAGTCTGAAAGCCTCGACCGCGATCGATTTCGTCGCCCGCAACGAGTTCGATTTCACCATCAAAGAAGTTGCCGACGGGCGTGACCCCGCCCGCATCGCCGGGCTCTCCTGGCGCAACGCCGACGGCGTTATCGTGCGCAACGAGGACCGCGCGGTGCTGGAGAACATGGACGATCTGCCCTTCGTCACGCCGATCTACAAGCGCGATCTCGTGATCGAGAATTATTTCAGCGGCTATCTGAAACATCCCTACATCTCGTTCTACACGGGACGCGGATGCAAATCACGCTGCACCTTCTGCCTGTGGCCGCAGACGATCGGCGGCCATCGCTATCGCACCCGCAGCGTCGGCCACGTCATCGAGGAACTCGCCTGGGCGCAGAAGGCCTTTCCGCAAGTGAAGGAATTCTTTTTCGACGACGACACGCTGACCGACAACCTGCCGCGCGTCGAGGCGCTCGCGCGCGAGATCGGCAAGCTCGGGATGGTGTGGTCGTGCAACGCCAAGGCCAATGTGCCGCGATCAACGCTGAAGGTGTTGAAGGACAACGGGCTGCGGCTGCTGCTCGTCGGCTATGAGTCCGGCAACCAGAAGATCCTTCACAACATCAAGAAAGGAATGCGGATCGACGTCGCCAAGCGCTTCGCCAAGGATTGCCGCGAGCTTGGCATCGTTACCCACGGCACGTTCATCCTCGGGCTGCCGGGCGAGACCAAGGAGACGATCGAGGAGACCATCCGTTTTGCTATCGAGGTCAACCCGCACACCATCCAGATTTCGCTCGCTGCGCCCTATCCCGGCACGTTCCTGCACAAGCAAGCGCTGGAGAACGGCTGGCTGGTCGACGACAACGCCGAGCTGCTGACCGAAAACGGCATGCAGGTCGCATCGCTGAGCTACCCGCACCTGAGCCATACCGAGATTTTCCAGTCCGTGGACGACTTCTACAAACGCTTTTATTTCCGCGCGCCGAAGATCGCCGCCATCGCCGGCGAGATGGTGAAAAGCCCCGAGATATTGCGGCGGCGGCTGCGCGAAGGCATCGAATTTTTCCGCTTCCTGCGCGAGCGCCGCGAGCCTGCGCACTGATGCCAAACCCCGCGTCATTCCGGCCGAGCCGCGACAGCGGCGAGAGCCGGAATCCATGGTCACCGGCAGTGGTTATGGATTCCGCGTTCGCGGGCTTCGCCCGCGCCCCGGAATGACGAGCCAGAAGCAGGTCAGCGGATGTATCCCGCCTGCTTGAACCAGGCGATCGCATCGGCGATTCCTTGCCGATACGGCCGCGAGGTGTAGTCGAGCTCGCGTCGCGCCTTGGCGTCGTTGAAGAACATGTAGTGGCGCGCCATGCGCAGCCCGTCGCGGGTGGCGAACGGCTCCTTTCCGGTCAGACCCGCGAGCCATTCGGCGCCAAGCGCGATCGGATAGAGCGCGGCGATGGAAAAGCGCAGGCGCGGCGGACGGCGATGAACGATCTCGGCGATGTCCGCAAGCATGGTGGCGAGACGCACATTCTCGCCGCCGAGAATGTAGCGCTCGCCAATGCGACCGCGCTGCAAGGCTGCGATATGTCCCGCCGCCACGTCATCGACATGGACGAGATTGAGGCCGGTATCCACAAATCCCGGCATGCGGCCGCTGGCGGCCTCGACGATGATGCGCCCGGTCGGCGTCGGCTTGATGTCGCGGGGTCCGATCGGCGTCGAGGGATTGACGATGACGGCGGGGAGCCTTTGCTTTTCCACCAGCTCTTCGACCAGACGTTCGGCCAGGACCTTGCTCTTCTTGTAGGCACCGACCGCGCGATTGACGACGAGAGGACGGCTTTCGTCGGCGGGCGAATCGTCGCGAAGCTCGAGGGTCGCAACGCTGCTGGTATAGACGATTCGCTCGACCCCTGCTCGCAACGCCTCTTCCATGACTGCCCTGGTGCCTTCCAAGTTGGTGCGGATGATCTCGTCCGGGGCGGGCGACCACAGCCGATAATCGGCGGCGACGTGCGCGAGGTAGCGCACGCCCTGCAACGCCGCGGCGAGCGAGGCACGATCGCAGATGTCGCCGATCACGACCTCATCGCCGGGCGCGATGTTTGTGCGGGGGCTCGATGCTCGCACGAGCACGCGCACGCGATAACCGGCGGCGCGCGCCGCATGCGCGACGGCCGAGCCGACGAAGCCGCTTGCTCCGGTCACGAGCAAGAGATCGCCGATCCTGCTCTCCTGCGCCACGGGGCCTCGGCCGCAGGAGTCAACGCCCTGCCGCGTAACCCTGCATGCCGCGCGGATTAGCGGCGGCGCGGCGGCGGCGGCCCTCGCGCGCCGCAGCGGTGAGGCGCCCCTCGCACCAGTCCGCGTCGACCTCGACAATATGGCCGCGGCGCTTCAATTCCTTCACCGTCGGCTGCGGCAGCCGGCCTTCGACCACCAGTACGCCCGGCCGCGCGGTGCGCGGCCAGAACGAAATCGGGAAATGCTCGGAATGCCAGGCCGGCGCGTCGATCGCCTGTTGCAGATTCATGCCGGCATGGACGTGGCGCATGAACAGCTGCGTCGTCCATTGATCCTGCTGGTCGCCACCGGGGGAACCCCAGGCAAGATAAGGCTCGCCATCACGCAGCGCGAGCGTCGGCGAGAGGGTGGTACGCGGCCGCTTGCCGGGCGCGAGCGCGGCGGGATGGCCTTCCTCCAGCCAGAACATCTGCGCGCGCGTGCCGAGACAGAATCCGAGTTCCGGAATGACGGGCGAGGATTGCAGCCATCCGCCGGACGGCGTCGCCGAGACCATGTTGCCGGCATGATCGATGATGTCGAAATGCACGGTATCACCGCGCATCTCGCCGATACGACCCACGGTCGGCTCGCCCGCGCCCATGCCGCCGACCGGGCGGCGCTGCCCCTCCTCGCGGCGCAGCTTGACGACCGCGCCAAAACCCTCGACCGACCCCGGGCGCAATTCGAGCGAGGCCTCCTCGGTGACGAGTTTTCGCCGCTCCTGGTTGTACGCATCAGAGAGGAGCGTCGCCATCGGGACTTCGACGAAATCGGGATCGCCGTAGAATTTCTCGCGGTCGGCATAGGCGAGCTTGGAGCACTCGACCAAGAGGTGCACGAAATCGGCGCTCACGGGATCGGCGCGGTCGAGATTGAAACCCTTGAGCAACGCCAGCTGCTGCAGCATCACCGGGCCCTGCGCCCACGGGCCTGCCTTGCACACGGTGTAGCGGCCGCAGTCGTAGGTGAGCGGCGGCTCGATATGAGCCTGCCAGCGCGCCATGTCGTCGCCGGTAAGCACGCCGCGGTGGGCCTCGCCGCTCGTATCCATCACGGCCTGCGTGCGGCAGAAGCGGTCGATCGCCTCGGCGACGAAGCCTTGCGACCAGGTCTTGCGCGCCGCTTCGATCTGCGCGAGGCGGTCGCCGGCCGCGCTCTCCGCCTCGCGCAGGATGCGCGCGTAGGTATTGGCGAGCGTCTTGTTCGCGAACAGCGCGCCGGTTTCGGGCACCTTGCCGTCGGGGAGATAAACCGCGGCCGAGGTCGGCCAGTGCTCGCGAAACAGGTTTGCCACGGTGGCGATGGTCGCGTGCGCGCGTTCGACCAGTGGATAACCTTCCCTCGCGTAGCCGATGGCGGGAGCGAGCACGTCGGCAAGGCGCATCGTTCCGTAATCGCGCAGCAGCAGCATCCAGGTGTCGAACGTGCCGGGAACGCAGGCGGCGAGCAGCCCGGTGCCCGGCACCATGTCGAGGCCAAGGCTCTTGTAGTGGGCGATCGTGGCCTTCGCCGGCGCGGGCCCCTGACCGCAGATCACGTCGGTCTTGCCGGTGCGCACGGCATTGACGATGACCGGCACGTCGCCGCCGGGGCCGTTGAGATGCGGCTCGACCACCTGCAGCGTGAAAGCAGTGGCAACCGCGGCATCGAAGGCATTGCCGCCCTTTTCCAGCGTCGCCATGCCGACGGCGGTGGCGATCCAGTGCGTGGAAGTGACGACGCCGAAGGTGCCTTCGATCTCCGGGCGCGTGGTGAACGGATTGGGGTTGATGTTTTTCATCGATTTCCTGCCCAAGAGCGGAACGCCCAATTAATCACAGGTTCCCGGCGCAACCAACCCGATGGCGCGGCTTTTCGCCGGGCGCGCTAAGTGCACGCAGTTGAGCCTTAGGGCGTCGCCGCGTAGCTCAGCTGCTCGTAGCTGCGGTCTTTGAGATACTGGTCTAGTCCCCAGCGCTTAACCTGCGAGAGCGTGGCGTCGAACTCCTCGCGCGGCAGCGGGCGATAATAGAACCGCTCGCCGCGGCCGAACATCGCGTAATCCCATGGCTGGAAATTCTCGAATTCGGCCGGCACCGCGAGCCGCCACAATGGCAGGTACTTTTCCATGTTCGCGTCCATGGCCTTCTCGGCGCGCTCGAGCGCGCGCAGATACGCGCCCACGATCTGAGGCTCGAAATTGTCCGGAACCCACCACAGCGTCTTGAACGTGTCGGCGATGATCTCGCGCAATCCGAGCTGCTCCGCCATCGCGATCTGCGGCGGCAACAGGCTTGCCGCCTCCACCTCGCCATCCAATAGCGCCTTGAGCCGCGCGCCAAAACCGCCGGTGTTCACTACCTTGATGTGTTCGAGCGGCAGGTACTTCTCCAGCCGATACGGCACATTGAAGTGGCTTCCGGCGCGCATGCCGACCGACACCGGCACATCCTTGAGATCTTCCGGCTGGCGGATCGCCGAGTCGGGCCGCACGAAGATCGCCCAGGGAGAAACGCCGTAGGCGTCAGGCACCATCTTGCCCATGCCGGCGCTGGCATTGCAGATCGTGCCCCAGACGCAAGCGCCCTGGATGACCTCGCGCTTCTCCTGCGTATAGGGCTGGTCCTGCGGACGCTGGAAATAATTGAGTCCCTTCCAGCTCGATTGCGTGCCGCGGAACGTCTTCCAGTCGAATTCGACGTCGAGCCCTTCGGCGGCGAAGAAGCCTTCCTGCTGGGCGACAAAGTCATAGAGCCCCATGCCCTTGGGAGCGACGGTCACCGGTCGCAAGCGACTGGCCATGTGATTCCTCCTCGAGCTTCTCCTTGCGCCCGCCCAGCCTCAGCTGCACCTTCCTAGCGCATTCCGAGTGACTGGTCACCGAGCCTCACCGGCGCCCTAAGCGTCAAGCGCGCTCGCTCGCCCGGTGCCGAGCCCGCGCATGAAGCGATTGCGGATGAGCGGCGGGTCGCGCACCGTCTGCGCAGTCCCCGGCTTGTCGTCGATTTTCGCCGCCAGCAGCACCGGCCCGCCATCGTCGAAGCGCCGCGACACCAGTTGCTCGAAATGGTTTTCATCGCGTACCCAGTGGCTGTTGGCAATTCCGGCGCCGCGCGCGATGGCGACGATATCGGCGCTGGTCGCAGTTGCGGCCTTCTGCCTACCGG
>Ga0209647_1000510_pt1 | contig 36644 bp, 25 predicted proteins | sample GraSoi_2013_60cm_FD_185827 | JGI IMG/M metagenome (GOLD analysis project Ga0209647, IMG submission 185827) | Grasslands soil microbial communities from the Angelo Coastal Reserve, California, USA - Sample 9_17_2013_60cm (SPAdes) (version 2) | ecosystem: Environmental > Terrestrial > Soil >... | reverse complement strand
TGCTTCACCGACCACGTCCAAGGAGACAGTCATGAAACACGTTATCGTCATCACCGGGGCATCCAGCGGCTTCGGCCGGCTATCCGCCGAAGCGCTCGCTAAGGCAGGCCACACCGTCTACGCGTCTATGCGCGAGACCACGGGCCGCAACGCGCCGCAGGTCGCCGACGTCGAACGCTATGCCAGAGGCTACGGCGTCGATCTTCGCGCCATCGAGCTCGACGTCGGCTCGCAACAGTCGGTCGACACCGGCATTGCCACGATCCTCGCCGCGCACGGCCGCATCGACGTCGTCGCGCAATAACAAAGCAAATTTTGCCAACCGGGTTTTCTCCTCCACAATTCCACTGCGCCCCCAGCTATGACATCGGGGACCACGGGCGCGGCCTGGCGCAACGTGTGACTGCTTTCGGCAGCAAGGCGGGCAGCGTCACCAATAGCCATAGCAACCTCGCAAGTACTGTCCCCCCACTCCGGCTTCCGCCCCCCCTCCTCTCATGATCGTTCCCAACCACCACAATTCATAACGGCCCGAAAATCCTGCCGTAGCGTGCCTTAATTTCCTCTCTCTGCGCCTCCATCGCCACTGGATCAGTTTTCATGAGTTTGATCGTGGACAGCGGCCTGCGTCCAGGCTTCTCCTTCACAAGCGCATGGAATGAGCACAAAGCAGAGGCGTCGACCAGGATCTCCTGGGCCTCGACACTGTTGGGGGCGCTGGCAACTGAGCCCGAGCCGATCGCAACCGAGTTCGCTGCCGTGGCCGAGGCGTTGGGGCCGATGGCGGTCGCGAGCGGGCCGGTGGCGACCGCGCCGTCGCCAAAGGCGGCGCCACCGTTCGATGCTGACGCGAATGAGCCGACCGCAACCGAGCCGGTCGCTGTCGCCCCGACGCCGATGGCAACGGCATTGACGCCGGTCGCTTGGGCATTGAGGCCGACCGCGATGGCACCGGGCTTGGTCGCCTTCGCGTTATCGCCGAGTGCGATCGAGGAGGTGCCGAGGGCTTGCGAACCTACGCCGCCCGCGAAGCTCCCCGATCCTCAAGCACGCATCGGCTTCTCGCCCGTCACTGGTAGTTCCCCGTCACCGGCTTGAACAGCATGAACAGCCAGAATGCGACGAAGCCTATCAGCCACAGGACCAGGAGCACCGCAGCGACGTACCACCCGAACACCAGGCCGAGGATTAGCGCCAGCAGGAAGAACCAGAGCATTAGCCCACTCGTGTCGTTGCTGCGTTCGCGTCACCAATGCCAGCGGCCTCCGCGTCGCGGAGGTTTTTCAAGCGCAGCGGCAGTGGTGGTGCGCGCCGCCATATCCTTTCGATGACCTGATGGCGCTGTTCGGGCGTGAGCTTCGTGGCGTCAAGCGACCCCATGAGCATCATGGTGGTTCTGCCCTCTCGTAGCAGCAATGTGCTTGCAATCGAGTACCCTCCGAGAGAGATATCTCAGCTGCCGACTTCGCCAAAATTTATTCGGCCGAGCACGGCCGGAATGACACGCAAGCGTCAACAACCAATACAGAATATTTTGGCCGAACCGATGCACGCGTTCCCACGGTGAAAGCTTAACCGGGTCGCGAATGGCCTCGAATCCATGTCGCGCGGCGATAAGATGAAGCGGGTCGAGGTTTATATTCGCGCGGATGATGTTTATGTCCGAGAGTTCCGGCTTACTCATTAGAAATTGAGCTAATCCGCGAAGGGATTTTGCGAAGCTCCGGTTGAAGCGGCATCCCCATGCCAGGGAATAGCCTGCTATAGGTGTGACAGGGATCTGCTCATTCCAGAGGTGAAGGTCAATCACTCGGTCACCGGGGCGGCCAAACGTTCCATCGGAAAGTAGGACATCACTGGACAGTCGGCTGAGCTGGGCCCGAAAAATGCAGTCCGGCTTGTGGCTGTACTCGAACACGCGCTCCCGCCTCCGCAACCAGGTATCGAGCGCAAAAATGAACTCCGCCCAGAGGGGCCGCGCGCGGTTTGCTCCAGGTCGATTCTCAATGCGACCCGAGGGACATACCCGAAACGCCCACGGGTGGTCCCATCGATTGAAAATCGTCAGATGGCATCGGGATGAAATTGTCATGCCGCCCCCTTGAAGTCAGTCACTGTCCGTCGGTACGCCAGCAACACAGCTGCGCTTGAGCATTCCGCTCTCTCCTTGGAGAGCGGATTCGACTCAATGCGGTCAGGCCGACGTGACCAAGCCTGCAATAGGCTTCACATCGTCGCTGCCGGGGAACACATCGGCTGCGAGCGCGTGGTCATCCGCCCGAAGATGATCCTTCAGCAATCCTTTGAGCACGGCGCGCACATCGGTGGTGGGCTTGAGGTCGCGGTTCTCCAACAAGCTCTCCGCCTTCAGCCCAGGCCAGTCGGCGATCACGCGACCACCTTTGAGCGCTCCGCCGGCGAGCAGCATGACGGTGGCGGTGCCGTGGTCGGTGCCGTTGGTACCGTTGATGCGCGCCGTGCGGCCGAATTCGGTGACGAGCACCACCACGGTCTCGCGCCACGCCGGTCCCATGTTTTCCTGGACGGCGGCGAGAGCACCGTCGAGCGCGCCCAGCAATTGTGCCAGCCAGCCAGTTGCGATCCCTTCATTATAATGCGTGTCCCAACCGCCAAGCGCGAGCGCGCCGACGCGCGGACCGTCGGGCTGCGCCAGGAACTTCGCGGCGGCACCAACGGCCTCGGAGAAATAGGCACGCAACTGCGCGAGGTCGGGGCCGGCAATCTGGCCGACCGGCGTCTGCTCCATGCTGCCAGCCGGTGCAATGGCGGTGAGCTTCGCTCGACTTTCAAGGACGCGGGCGAAGCTGACGTCGGTGTGTCGATAGAGATCGATCAATCGCGCGATCGTGTCGTCGCTCGCCGGCAGAACCCTTCGCGGCGCCCATGACAGCACCGGCGCTGGTCCACGCACGACCAACGGCGTCACCGGTCCGACCGCGAAAGCCCTGCCGCCGTTCGCACTGACCCGGTCTCCGGGCGCAAGCCCCATGAGCAAACGGTTGAGCCAGCCGGTGTAGGCCGCGCCCGGTTTTTCGACTCCGCTTTCGAGCACATCCTGGCCGTCGAAATGCGAGCGCTCGCGATAGGGCGTAGCAGCGGCGTGGACGACAATTGCTTCGTTCGCTTTGAACATGCGGTGCAGATTCGGCATTGCTGGATTCAACGCGAAGAAATCGTCGAGCTTGAGTGCTGATGTCTTGCCGTCGAGCGTCAGCGCATTGTCGCCGCGCAACGAGACCCAATCCGGATCTCCCACCGGGGCCACTGTCGCGAGGCCGTCGAGCGCGCCGCGCAGGACGATCGTGAGAAAGCGCGGGTCTCGCCCTTCGGCGCGCGCGAGCTTCGGCAGATACGCCCAGGCGAACAGAGCGCCCGAAGCGAGCAGCAATTCTCGCCGCGACGGTGCATGGAGTTTCGGCATGATTTACCTCCGCAGGAACTCTGGCGCCATCAGCAGCAAGGTAAGCGCCTGCGCCCGACTTTCCGCGCGAGCGACCGTGTTGCGCGTCTCGGCCGACGCCAGCGGGCCGAGCCCCGTCTCGACGAGCGCGACCGGATCCAACCGGTCAGCCACGCGGCCGGCGAAATTGCTGGCGATGTCGACGCGTTGCGACAGGCCGTCGATCCATGCCGATTCGTAATCGGCAAAGCCGTTCGGACCGCCTGGGCGCCACAACGGCTCCCCCAGCAACCCCTGCCCCGACGTGACGCGACCGACCACCCACTGCGCACCCGTGAGGCGCAGCGCGGATGTAATCCATTCGGATGGACGCTTGAGCTTAGTGCGCGCGGGCGTCCATGATTCCTCGGCCGCGATCAGCGTCTTGGCCAGCTCCTTTAGATTGCCGTCGCTGTCGATGAAGCTCTTCGCTAGCTTATCGACCAGCGATAGCGGAGGCTCGTCGGCCACGAAATGCCGCGCGAGTTTGTGCGCGATGTGCCTTGCCGTCGCCGGATGCCGCGCCAGATCTGCGAGAACCGCACGGCCCTGATCTACCCCCGTGTCGGGATAGCTCTTGCCGATCACAGTCTGTTCACCCGGCTCGTGCAGGCGCTTGACGAAAACGAATTCCCCGCCGCGATTGGGCACACCAAACGCTATCCACGTCCACCCGGTGAGCACGTTGGCAAAGCGCGTGACGTCGTCCTGCGAATAACCGGTGCGGGCTCCGAGCGTGTGCAGCTCAAGAATTTCACGCGCGAGGTTTTCGTTTAAGCTCTTGTCGCGGTTGATGCCCGCGACTGAATTCGGGCCCATCGATACGCCGTTGTCGAGATAGAACAACATGGCCGGATGGCTTTCGACCGCGGTCAACATGTCGACAAAGCGACCAAGAACGTGGGGGCGTATCGCCTCGCGTTCATAGGCACCGGCCATCGAAAGGATCTTGTCGGCCGAAACACAGAAATGATTCGACCAAAACCAAACAAGGCGCTCGACAAAGCCGATCTCCGCGGCGACGGCGGCTTCGATGCGGACTTTAGCCTCGTTTTGAACAAGCAGAGCCGGCAGTTGCGGTTGCTGGTTCTGCTGATTCTGAGCCGATTCCCCGTTGGGAGGCTGCGCATCCCCGTTCGGTTTCATCGTATTGTCGTCGGCAGCGCCAACAACTATGCCCTTCGCCTCCGCTTCCTTCTTCGCGCGCTCCGCCAATTTTTCCTTCGCCAGCCGTTCAGCGCGGAATTCGAACAGGGAACGCGCCGCCTGGCCGCTGTTGGGCAGATTCGCCGCTGCGACCCGCCCGGCGCCCGGCCGTTCGAGGTCGGCCAGCAATGCGCCGCGCGGATCGTCTGCGATCGCGGCGATCGAACCGGCGACCGGTCCGAAACCGAACCGATGCAATGCGAGCGCTGCTTCAAATTTCGGGTTGGTCGTCATGTTGTCGTCTCGGGCCAGCGAATTGATCCTGGGCGGGCGCGCCGGCGCTCAGTGAGCCTCAAGCGCTGAGCAGCTTTCGAATTTCATCAACGATGGCACAGCCGTGGTCATCGCGGCGTCACTGCGCCGTCAAAGGAAACCTTTCGATGGATGAGGTACTTAATGCGTAGCCAAGGCTCTGAAGGAGCGTTCTACGGGCCTTTATGCTTGAGCGTGGTGCGCGCGGATCAAGAATGATAAGTTACGTAGCCGTAGATTCTTCGGCGGCGGCTCCGATCCATGTCCAAATTGAGCCACGTCACATTGCGTCTGCTCGGGGGGTTCGCGATCGAAGCGAACGTGGGCCGCCCTATTCCGATTTCGGTCCGATCCAGAAAGGCCCGAGCGCTGCTCGCCTTCCTGGCGATGAAACCGGACTACCGCGCAAGGCGGGAAGAGCTCGCGACACTGTTTTGGGGTGACAATCCTGATGCGCTGGCGCGCCACAGCCTGCGGCAATGCCTCATTTTGCTGCGCCAGGATTTGTGCCTGGCATCTGACATCCTCTTAGTGGATCGAGAAGCGATTGGGCTACGCGCTCAATTCCTCTCTGTGGATGCGCGGACGTTTACATCGCTTGCTCGATCGACCGCGCTGGACGAACTCACCCGGGCCGCAGAACTTTGGCGCGGGCCGTTTTTGCCGGACCTCGCTTTGGACATCGAAGAGTTCGATACCTGGCATCGTCACCAAGCTGAGCGGCTTGCAACGGCAGCGGCAGCCGTGTTCGAGGCGCTTTGCCGGAACGCCGATGCGAATGGCGATGGCGAGCGCGCCATTGCGGCGGCTGAACGGTTGGTTGCGCTGGAGCCGACGCGCGAGGATCGACAACGTACCGGGCTGATGCTGTTTGCGCGCCACGAGGGACGCGAGGCCGCGCTGAGCCGGGCAAGGCAGTTCACGGATCTGCTGCGCAGCGACCTCGGCGTTTCTCCGCAAGCAGCGACGCGCGCCTTGATCGATGCGATCAAACGGGGCGATTTTGAATCGGCGCATGCGCCTGATCTCGGGCGGCTTGCAGTGCAAAGCGTTGCGAAACCGGCTGGCTTGCCGGACACGGCCCCCATTGCGCTTGCGCTGAGCGAGACCAAAGCGTCGCCAGTTTCCATTCCGATAGTGCTTCCGGCCGAGCAGGCGCCACGCAAGACAGCGCCGGCCAACCCGCCGTTTTGGCGTCGCTGGCCGCTTGCCGCTGCATGCGCGATCATTGCCTTTCTCGCGATGGGCACGATCGTCGCGCTGGGGGTCGCAAGTGCACCGAAATTATGGTCACCGCAGACCGATCTGCAGCGGAGCCAAGCGCTTGTGGTTCTGCCCTTTGCCGTCGATAACTCCGGGCAACCAGACGACCCTGCGTTCGCGCGGGTCCTCACCCATAACCTGATCGGGTATCTCAGCCGCTTTGACAAATTGCGGGTGATTTCGGAACAGACATCTGACTTCTATCGGGATCGTCGGATGGACCTGGCACACCTTATGACAGACCTCGGTGCTCAATACGCGATCGTCGGTCGCGTTCAGGGCACTGACAACGCTCTACGAATAGATTTTCAGCTGGTGGACACGGCGACCCGAACGAACCTCTGGTCCGACCATTTGCAGCGCGAGCGCAGCGACCCAACGCTCGTTGCGGACGAAGCGGCGCGTGGAATCGCTCGGGTCCTTGCGGTCGAGATTGGCCGTGTCGGCGCGTTACGCATGCACGCCAAACCGAGCTCAGAACTTACGCTGAGTGAATTGGTGGCACGCGGTTATTTGGCTTTACGCCGGGGCACCATACGAGAAAACCTGACCGACGCCATGACGTCGTTCGATGAGGCTTTGCGGCGCGACCCGCTCTATCAGCCCGCCCTATTGGCTGTCGCTCGGGTGCACATTGTCGCGGCGGCGAATTTTATCGACCTTGATTTTTCGCCCGATCTCGGCAAGGCCGAGCAGCTGGTGAACGAGGCATTGGCGAAGTCACCGAATTCGATTTCCGCACTCTACAGCCTGGCGCTATTGCAGAAGTACCGCCGTCAATACCACGCGGCGATCCGGTCTCTGCAACGCTGTCTCGAACTCAATCCAAGCTTCCTTCCGGCACAGGGCCAGATCGGAAATCTCCTCACTCGGGTCGGACAACCGCAGAAAGGGTTGGAACAAATTCTTCAGACCATCCGTGTCGCAACCCCCAATGATCCGACGACAGGCTACTGGTATCTTTTCGCTGCCGAGGCCGAGCTCGAGCTCGGCCATGATCGGGCCGCTTTAGACTGGGCATTGCGCGCCAACGCCTTCATGCCCGGGTCTCCTCTCGTCCAGGCGTGGCTGGCATCCATTTACACCACGATTGGCGACAAATCGAACGCTGCAAAATACGTCGCGGCTTTGACGAAAATGGCGCCGGATCGCACGCGGCTGTTCATGAACCGCCCGATGGAGGGTACCAATAACGTCATTGGCCGCCGCGGACCGCGGATCCTTGATGGCCTGCGCCTGGCGCTCGGTTCGTCGCTGGGCTGAGTCCCACGGGTCGCCAAAGGCCGCGCTTTTTCATCAAGCTTGATTGTCAGGCCGCGAGCTATTGCATCAGCGGCTTGAAAAATTACACGGTACTCGGAGCTAGCGCCTCCTGGTGCCACAACAAGAGCCGCCGCCGCACCAGCATCACGCCCTTGACCAGGGCGTAGCCGATCACCGCGATCTCCACGATGCCCGCGAACACCCCGCGCGAGTCGGCAAAGCGCGAGGCGGTGTTCATCGCGCCGCCGAGGCCATAGCCGCCCATGAACATCTCGGTCACGATCGCGACGATGAGCGCGATGGGAAGAGCCACTTGCAGTCCGGTGATGATCTGAGGCAGCGCCGCCGGCAGGGCGATCTGCCACAACAGCTCGCGCTCGGTTGCACCCATGTTGCGCGCCGACCACAACAGCTCGCGCTCGACGCCGCGGATGCCGATGATCGTCGCAGTGACTACGGGGAAGACCGCCTCCACCGCGATCATCGTGATCTTGGATATGTCATAGACGCCGAGCCACAGCATGACGACCGGCAGGAAGGCGATCTTCGGCATCGGGAAGCCGACCGAAATGATCGGATCGAAGAACCAATGGGTGAACCGATTGCGGGAGATCCCCATGCCCAGTGCGATGCCGGCGACGGCTCCGATCAAGAAGCCGGTGAAGGCGCGGTAAAGCGTCACGCCGGTATTGAGCACGAGGTCGCCGGCGACGAGATCGCTCCAGATTCGCTCTAACACCGCGCTCAGCGCCGGCAGCATAAAGGGCGTGAACGCGCCCGAGCGCGCCGCCAGCTCCCAAGCGACCGCGAGCGCAACCAAGGAAGACACGCGCGCAAAGCCCGTGCCCGCCGTCCGCAGCCAACGATAGGCCGAGGGTCCGCGCGCCAGCTCGGCCAACGGCCCGCCCGGCATGTCTATTCCCGCCACCGCAGCATCCTTTGCATGAGAACGAGATAGATCCGGTCGGCGATGAACCCGAGCAGCGCGACCGTGAGGACGACGGCAAACATCGCATCATAGGTGCCGCTGGCGCCGAGAAAGCCGATGAGATAGCCCAGCCCCTCGCGCGCCGCGATCAGCTCGGAGCTGACCAACAGGATGAAGGAGAGTGCGAGCGCGGTGCGGATGCCGTTGAGCAGCTCGGGCATCGCGCTCGGCACCACCACGTCCCACAGCATGCGCAGCCGGTTCGCCCCCATGCTGCGCGCCGACCAGACCAACGCCTGCTCGCTCGAACGCGCGCCGTTGAATGCGCCGATGGTGACCGGCAGCATGCAGCCGAGAAAGATCAGCAAAATCTTCGAGCCGTTGCCGAAGCCGAGCCACAGCACCGTGACCGGGATCAGCGCCGATTTCGGCATCGGGTAGAAGACTTCCACCAACGGGCTGAGCAGCACGTTCACCGGCCGCCACCAGGCCATGAAGATGCCGAGCGCGGCGCCGATCACGATCGCCAAAGCCAATCCGGCGCCGGCCCGCCACAGCGACGCCGCGCCATTGCTGACGAGTTCGCCGTCCTTGAGCAGATCGATCCAGGCCGCCGCCACAGTGCTCAGCGGCGGCAAAGCGAGCGTGGAGATGAGGCCGCTGCGCGCGCCGGCTTCCCACACGAGCGCGAGCAGGAGCAGCGGGAGGTATCGCAGCAGCGCCGCCTGCATGCGACGCTGCTGCGATCCGCCGGAGGTCGCGGCAATGGCCGGCTCGATCATGATGCCCGGCCCGTCTGCGCTTTGATCGCTTCGATGCGCACCAGATTCCAGATCTCGTCGACCTTGTCGGTGAAGCCTTTGTTCCTGAAGATCGCGGGATCGCTCTTGTCGAACTTGGTATCGACGATTGCCTTGATGCGGCCTGGTCGCGCGGACATCACCGCCACCCGGTCGGCGAGATAGACCGCCTCCTGCACGTCGTGGGTCACGAATATCACCGTCTTGGGCGTGCGCTGCCAGATGCTGAGCAGCTCGGACTGCATGAGGCTGCGGGTCTGGGCATCGAGCGCGCCGAACGGCTCGTCCATCAGCAGGATTTTCGGATCGAAGGCGAGCGTGCGGGCGAGCGCGGTGCGCTGGCGCATCCCGCCCGAAAGCTGCGAAGGATAGCTGTCCTCGAAGCCGCTCAATCCGACCAGATCGATGAAGGATTGCGCCCGCTGCTGGCGGTCCTCGCGCGGGAGCCCCATGCGCTCCAAGCCGTAGAGGACATTGGCGCGCACGGTCTTCCACGGAAACAGCGCAAAATGCTGAAAGACGATGCCGCGATCGGGACCCGGCGCGCCGATCGGCTTGCCCTCGATGAGGATTTTGCCGGTTTCCGTGGGAAGAAAGCCGCCGATGAGGTAGAGCAGCGTCGACTTGCCGCAGCCCGAGGGTCCGAGCAGCGCGACGAATTCACGTCCCCGTACGTCGAGCGTCACGTCCTCGAGCGCGAGCACCGGCCGCCCGCTCGGCGGGCGATAGCAATGGCTCACGCCCGCGATGACGATTTGCGCCTGCGCCATGCCCTGCCGCTCGTGCCCGCCGCCTTCGACGGTCCGGCAAGCTAGCGAAATCGCGACGGCGCGGCAAAGCCTACAAACAAGCGATCCCGGCCGTCCGCTCGCTAATAGTGCCGCCGGGCGACGTCATCGGCGGCGACCTCGAGCGCGCCGATGGGCGGGGCATCGGCGACGACAGCGGCGTTCACGGCGGGGTTCGCGGCCGGGCGAGACCTGCACGGATCGGCCCAGCCGGGGTCCTCATGAAAGTGCTTGACCAAAAGGTCGATGAAGCTGCGGACCTTCGCCGAGAGATAGTGGCGATGCGGGTAGATCGCGTTGATGGCGTGCTCGGTCTGCAAGAACTCGGTCAAGATCGGAACGAGGCGACCCGATTTGATCTCGTCGATGAGCAGGAAGCTCGGGGCCAGCGCGAGTCCCTGGCCGTGCACCGCCGCCAACCGCAGGGCGTTGTCGCTGTTGGCTTGCAAATTTCCCTCGACCGCGACCGATTGCTCGCCATCCGGCCCCGCGAACCGCCATTCGTTGCCCCACGCCGAATGGGAGTAGACCAGGCAATTGTGGCGCGACAGATCGGCCGGCTGCCTCGGAATTCCCCGCGCGGCGAGATAGCCCGGCGCGCCGCACACGACGAAACGGTAGGTGGCAACGCGCCGCACGACCAGGCTCGAGTCCGGCACCGCCATGTTGCGCACGGCGAGATCGAATCCCTCCTCCACCAGATCGATCATTCGATCGGTCATCGTCAAATTGACGGAGACCTCGGGATATAGCGCCACGAACTCGGCGATCACCGGCGCGAGCAAGGGCGGGATCGCGATCGAGGTGTTCAGACGCAGCGTGCCTCGCGGCGTCGATTGCAGCGCCTGGGCGATCTGGTCGGCATCGTCCGCTTCGGCGAGGATCTGCAAGCAACGCTCGTAATAGGCATGACCGACCTCGGTCAGGCTGACGCGGCGCGTGCTCCGGTTAAGAAGGCGAACCCCGAGCCGCTCCTCGAGCGCTTGAACGTGGGCGGTCACCATGCTGGGAGACATGCTCAGCGTCCGCGCCGCCGCGGAAAAGCCGCCGCTCTCCACCACCTTCACGAAGGTGGCCATGCTGGTCATGCGGTCCATGCGATCACCTGATCATGCGCCGGGCTCGCAGAGTTGTCCCGTCGTTTGGCCTTATCAAGTTGCCAGCGATCACGTTTGCTCACATTCTCGACACGTGCGAATGGGGCCGCTCCGGCGGGCCCACTGCTCGGCCGGATCGAATCTGAAACAAGCGAATCTTGATCTGCGTTACGTACTTAGAAAACTGTCATTAAGCCACCGATAGCACCCCCACCTGTGGCACTGCGCTTGTGTTCCCCGGACCAGCACTTCGAAGGGCCGAGCGAATGCTGCGGCATGCTCACCGCGTGCAGCGTCGAAGCGGTATCAGCCTCGTTTGCATGGGGCATCATGCGGCCGTCGAAACCCACGCACTCGATGATGATGGAACCGTCATCGGTTGGATCCACCTTGTCGGCCGCCGAGCCTCCGTCAGCGCCAATCGTGACTTGATAGCCGCCGATGTGGTGACCGAAGGGATAGGCGTGCGCTTTCATCGTGAGCGGCACGGCAGCCGCAAGCGCGACCGCAGCGGCGACGACAATCGCCCGTCGTGACCAAGCTTGCTTGTCCATGATCTGCTCCTGTTCGGCACATCGAACGGACGGTCGACGGCAAAAGGCCTCGACCGCGCAGCGGGGCAGATAGGAGCGGCAACTCCCCTGATCACCGAGGGGATGCCGAACGGTGTTTTCGCTATTTTCGAATAATGGGCTTCTGCGCCCAGTCCGCGCAGCGGCTACCGCACCGGCGTGAGCAGCGGCTGCCCGGCGAAGTGTACGCTGAGATTGTCGATCATGAGCCGCCCGATGGCGGTGCGGGTCTCGACGGTGGCGCTGCCGTGGTGCGGCTGCACGATCACATTGGACAGCTTCAGCAGCTCGGGCGACGGGTTGGGCTCGCTCTCGAACACGTCAAGGGCGGCGTGGCCGAGGCGACCCTCAGCCAGCGCCTTGATGAGCGCGGGCTCGTCGACCACGCTGCCGCGCGCGACATTGATGAGCGTGCCGTTCGGGCCGAGCGCGTCGATCACGGCGGCCGAGACGAGGTGGCGGGTTTCCGGCCCGCCCTTACACGCGACCATGAGATAGTCGCTGCGCCGCGCCAGCTCGATGGGATCGGCGACGTAGTCGTAGGGCGCATCGGGCTTGCGGCGGGGCCCGCTATAGACCACGCGCATGCGCAACGCGGCGCCGCGGTCGGCGATGGCGCGGCCGATACCGCCGAGCCCGAGCACCCCCATGGTCTTGCCGCCGACGCTGCGCCCGAGCGGGATCGGGCCCTTGCCCGCCCAGGTGCCCTCGCGCACGTAGCGATCGGCGAACAGGATTTGGCGCGCGGACGCGAGCATCAACCCGATGGCGAGGTCGGCCACTTCGTCCGTCAAAATGCCGGGCGTATTGGTCACCATGACATTGCGCTCGCGCGCGGCGGCGAGATCGACGGAATCGGTTCCGACCCCGAAGATGGCGATCACTTCGAGCTTCGGCAGCGCCGCGATCAGCGCGCGGTCGGCGCCACGATTGGCCTCGGTCGCGATCGCGCGGATGCGGCGCTTGAGTTCGGCGCCCAGCGCATCCGGCGTCGGCCGGTGGAAGTGATGGGTGATGGCGAAGCGGTTCGCGAGTTCGGCGTTCGTCGCCTCGGGAAACGCGCCGATGCTCAGCACGTCGATCTTCATGGACGCGTCAAACCTCGAAGACCTGCTTCGGGGTCTTGTGCAGGCACGCGCCCGGGCCGTCGGACTCGATGAGATAATTGTCGCAGATCACAGCGAAAATCGAGGGCGTCTCGTAGCCGGGATGAACCGCGAGGTTCATGTGCTCCTCGATCGTCATGGTCTCATCGCAGCGCACCAACGGCCGTTCCACGAGGTCGTAGCCCTGGCCGTGGCAATAGAGCCGCAACTCCGGCGGCAGAGCGCGGCCGCGCATGTACTCGTCGTGGCTCTCGGCGATCTCGGCGCACGACGCGCCCGGTTTGAGCAGGCGCAAGGTGTGGGCCTGCGCCTCCTTCATCGATTCGAAGCCGTCGATCAGTTCATTCGATGCCTTGCCCAGCACGATGGTGCGCGCAATCTCGGTGTAGAAGCCGCCGGGCCCATTGTTCTCGATCAAGAGCGTGAAATGCTCTCCTTGCTTGAGGCTACGCGCCTGCAGATGGCGGTCGATGAAACGCGACGCCTGTCCGAGCGGGGCCGAGGAGCCCAGGAAGAGTCCCTGCTCGCTGCCGAGGAGCCGCCCTTCGTATTGCGCGAGCGCGGTCACGTCGTTGTCGGTCATGCCGGGCTCAATCTTCTTGAGCACCCGCGTGAAAACCTCGTCCTGCATCCGCGCGGCCTTGCGAATGAGGTCCTTCTCCTCCTCGCTTTTGATCGCCTTGAGGCGATCGACGAATTCGGTCGCATCCACGAACTTGGCCTTGCCGGCGAGCTCGCGCTCGATGCGCGCGACGAATTTGTGCGGCATGACGCCGCTGGCGACCCATCCGATGGTGCGATAGCCGCGCCGCTTGAGTTCGTCCGCGACGAGCTCGGCCTGGTATTCGTCGGTGTAAGCGACGCTGGTAAAGGCCGGCGTGAAGATCATCTCCCCAACCCCGCGGTTGGTCTCATCGCCGCCGTTGATCTTGCGACGCCCGCCGCGCGCGCCCATGTCGACCACGGTCATCAGGTCCGAGGCGGGGAAGACGACGCTGCGGGGATAGCCGTTGCTCAGCGGCGTGTCCGTGAACCAGCGCACATAGCCGCCGAGCCAGTCGTTGTTGTTCTGCATCACCAGCGCATCGATCTTGCGCTCCGCCATGATTTTGCGGACCGCGGCCCAGCGCCGTTCGAGCTCGCGGGTGGAAATCGGATTGAGCAAGCGTTCGTCCATCATCTTGCGTCCATGCTGAAGCGGAGCCTTTAGCCCGGATGGTGCGGAGCAAAACCGGGAACTGCGCTGCATTGCGACACTGCCGGCATTGCGGCTACGAGTTTGCTAGCCCGAGCAGCGCCGCCGCATTCGTTCCCACGATTCGCTCTTGCTGCGCCGACAACAACGTATCAGTGCCGGTGACGAATTCGACCGGCTTTCCTTCGCCCACGGGATAGTCCGAGCCGAGCAGCACCCGCTCCGCGCCTACCTTGTCCACCAGGTGCTGGAGCACCGCGCGCTCGTAGACGCAGGAGTCGAAGTAAAGCATGCGCAGATACTCGACCGGCGGCTTGCTCATGTTGACGCGGGTGTTGGCCTTTTCGGCATAGTTGCGATCGATGCGGCCCATATAATACGGCATGTAGCCGCCGCCGTGCGAGACGCAGATTTTCAGCCGCGGGAACGTTTCGAGCACGCCGTCATACATCAGCGACGAAATCGCCATCGCCTCCTCGAACGCCTGGCCGACGCTGTTCCAGAGGTGAAAGCGCTTGAAGCGGCGATCGCGGTTGCCGCCGGGATGGATATAGATCACCGCGCCGAGCTCTTCCGCCTTGGCCCAGAACGGCCGCAGCTGCGGATCGCCGAGCTCCATCGCTCCAGCCGTGGTCGAGATCGCCGCGCCCTTGAGCCGCAATTCACGCACGCACCGCTCGAGCTCGGCGACCGCGAGCGCGGGCACGTGCAGCGGCAGCGTGCCGAGCCCGACCAACCTCGCCGGATGCGCGGCGACGGCCTTGGCGATCCAATCGTTGGTGGTGCGCGCGAGGCGCAGGCTCGTTTGCGCGTCGGCCCACTCCAGGCCCTGATGGACGAGGCTTGCGCTTAAGACCTGCACGTCAACGCCCATCGCGTCCATGTTGACGAGGCGCTCGGTGAGATCGCTCATGCGGGCGAGCACCGTGGCGGCGCGGGCCTTGATGCTCTTTCGCATGTCGTCGGTGACGCCGGGATCGGTGGGCAGCTCGGAAAAAATATTGTGCTGCGCCGCCAGCGCGTAGACCTCGGGCACGATGACGTGGGCGTGGAAATCGATTGCGCGCGGCCGCGCGCGGCTTGACGACGTCATCCCCTGGTCCCATGCAGGACGCGCGTCTCCCGCGACGTGGCAAGCACCTCGCCGCGGAGCATGCGTCTAGACACTAGCCGCAAGCGCCTTCCGGTCGAAAGCAGACGGAAACCACTTGAGGCTATAACGCGATACGTTGCTATCGTATCATGCGCCCGTATGCGTGGGCAGAAAAAGCGCGCGCCCCCATCTGCCGCGGCTCGGGCGGCGGCAGGCTCCGAGGGTTGCAGGGAGCGTTCGTGACCGGGCGCTGGCACACGAGATGAGACCGCCGCCGCTGTGCGCCCGCAACTCGACGCGTGGGGAAAGATCACCGAGCAGATCGGCCTGCAGCCGGAATGACCGTTGGCAAGACGGCGGAGATACGAATGGCGAAGCGCAAACACAGGACCCGAAAGGTCCGGCGCGCTCCAGCGGCAGGGCAAGCCGACGCCGCTTCGGAGCCCGCGCCGGAGGATCAGATTTCGTATAGCGCACTCTCGTTGCACGCGCTGTTCGAACAGCAGACCCGACAGTTGCTCGATCGCGCAGACCTCGACGAGGAGCAGAAGCAGAACATTCTCGTCGCCATGAGCTGCCCCTGTTGCGGCGCCGGCGCGATGTCGTTCACAGCCAAGCTCAAACGCTAAATGCCGCCGCCCCCAGAGGGGAGGCCGTGAAATCTGCGGCGGCCATCGCGACCCCCTCATGCGGGCTACGCTCTACGCCGACTTCGCGTCCGCTCCGCCGCCCTCGCCGGATCGACGCGCCGCGCGCAACTTTTCCGTCGCCGCCGCATCGACCTCGAAGGTTTGCGGATCGATCACGACCCCGTAGAGCTCCGCTGCGAACCTCGCGCTCACGTAGCCTTGGCGCACGTCGTCGCGAACCTGTTCGATCGGCCGCTCGAGCGGATTGCCGTAGCCGCCGCCACCGCCCGAGCGGATTTTGAAGGCGTCGCCGGGCTTGAGCTGCGCCACCAACACCTTGGCGTTGGGGAAGTCGGTCTTCCAGTGTCCGCCGATGCGCAGCTCCACGGCGTTGCCGGTGCCGTCGAGGCCGCCATTGAGCCCCCATGGCCGGCAATGGGCGCGCTCACTCTGATTGTTGACCACCATATTCGTGCGCGCGCGCACCACGCGCTCGACCCCGAGCCCGCCGCGGCGGCGGCCGGCGCCGCCGGAATCGGGCACCAGCGCATAGCGCTCCACCACGATGGGAAACTTGAACTCGGCCTGCTCGTTCGGACTGTTGTGGGTATCGCCGTCGTTGATGCAAACCGTGCCGGAGACGCCGTCCTCCGTCATCTTGGCGCCCCAGCCGCCGCCCAGCGGTCCGAAGCTGCCGATGAAGAACTCGGAGGTGCGGTCGTTGATGCCGTGAAACGACGACGCCAGAAGGTCGGCGTGGTGGCCGGCGATGACGCGGTTGGGAATGGCCGACGCCAGGGCCTTGAAAATCGTGTCGACGATGGTCATCGGATAGGTCATCCACCAGCGCATAGGCGCTGGCCGCACCGCGCTGATCACTCGACCCGGCGGCACGATGGTCTTGAGGCTGCGGAACGAGCCGTCGTTGATGGGGTAGTCCGTGGGCGAGGTCAGGCACTTGTAGGCGACTTGCGCGCAGGCATGGCCGGTGGTGATGCCGGAATTGTAGAAGCCGCGCACCTGCTTCGACACCTCGCTCAGGTCGACCGTCATCTCGTCGCCCGCGACCACGACGCGCACGCGGATCGGCACCTTCTGGCCGATGTCGATGCCGTCATCGTCCATGTAGGATTCCGCCTCGTAGATGCCGTCGGGGATGGTGCGCGTGCGCGCACGCGCCATCGCTTCGGCGTGATCCATGATCGCCGCAATGGAGGCGAGCACCGCGTCGCGCCCGTAGCGTTCGATGAGCTCGAGGAAGCGCCGCTCCCCGGTCTTCACTGCGGTGACCTGCGCGCGCAAGTCGCCCATGGCCCGGCTCGGCAGGCGCACGTTCTGCCGGATGATGTCGACCACGGTCGCATTGACGGCGCCTCTGTCCTGATATTTGAGGATCGGGATCTGCAGTCCTTCCGAAAAAATATCGGTACTCATGCCGCCGAGAATGCCGCCGATGTCGAGCCAATGCGCCATGCAGCAGGAGAACGCCGCGAGCCCGCCCTTGTGGAAGATCGGAAGCGTCAGCGTGACGTGGTTGAGGTGGCTGCCGGTGAGATAGGAATCGTTGGTGACGTAGATGTCGCCGGGCCGGATGTTGCCGGCGCCGAAGTGCTTGATCTTGGCCTTGACCGTCTCCGCCATGCCGCGGATGAACATCGGCAGCCCGATGCCGATCGAGATGGTCTCGCCGCGCGGCGTGAATAAACCAGTGGTGAAATCGAGCGCCTCGTAGATGATGATGTTGTAAGCGGTGCGCATGAGGTTGGTTTTCATTTCCTCGGTCACCGCGATCACCCCGTTGCGCACGATCTCGGCGATCACCGGGTCGACCTTGCGTGTGACGCGCGGCTTGTGCTTGGCACTCGGCTTGCGCGCGATGGTCTTTGTCATTTTTGCCATGGCGCTTAGCGGCCTCCCGCCACCTTGATTATCAAATGTCCGCCGGCGTCGACTTCGAGCCTGTCACCGGGCAGCAGCACCGTCGTCGCGGCGTGTTCCTCGATCAGCGCCGGCCCGCTGATGCGGTTGCCGGCGATGAGCGCGGCGCGGGCATAAGTCGGCGTCGAGCGAAACTTGCCGTCCAGGTAGACCGGCCGTCTGCCGGTGAAGGCGGCCTTGTCGGGCGCGCGTCCGCCGCGCGCGACCCTTTCCTGCGGCGGCTTGCGCATGAGGCCGGTGACGGTGCTGCGCAGGCTCACGATCTCGGCGCGCTCGTCCGGCGCCGAGGTGCCGTAGCGCAACTCGTGCATGGCGTCGAATAGGCGTTTGATCGCGCGACGGTCTTGCCGTTCGAACACCTTGAGCGGCAGGTCCACCGTGACCGCGTGCTCCTGGCCTACATAGCGCATGTCGGCCGCGCGCTTGAGCGTGATCTTCTGCGGCTTGACCGAAGTCCCGGCGATGGCCGCGCGGCCCTGGCGCTCGAGGTCGCGGTAGACGCGTTCGATCGCCGCAAACGGCGCGTCCTCGAGGCGCGTAAACCAAGTGCGCACGAAATCGCAACGCAAATCCGAGAACAGCATGCCGAAGGCGGAGAACACCCCGGGCGCGGTCGGAACGATGACAGTCCTGATGCCGATCTCGCGCGCGACTTGCACCGCATGCAGCGGGCCGGCGCCGCCATAGGCCACCAGCGCGAAGTTGCCGGCATCGAGACCGCGCTCGGTGGTCACCCCTTTCACCGCGTAGGACATCGCGGTCGCGGCGATGCGCAAAATGCCGTCCGCCGCCGCCGTTACGTTCATGCCGAGCGGCTTGGCCACGCGCTCGGTGAGCGCGCGTTGGGCGGCTTCGACCTCGAGCCGCATCTCGCCGCCGAGGAAACGGTCGGCCGCAAGCCGGCCGAGAACGAGATTCGCGTCCGTCACCGTCGGCTCGGTGCCGCCGAGGCCATAGCAGGCTGGGCCGGGCGCCGCGCCCGCGCTTTGCGGGCCGACCCGCAGGGCGCCCTCTTCCACCCGCGCGATCGAGCCGCCGCCGGTGCCCACTTCGAAAATATCCATCATCGCGATCTGCACCGGCAACGCTCGATCGTAGCCGCCGATCAACGCGGCGCCGGTGGTGAGTGCTTCGCCATTGTAGATGACGCCGGCCTTGGCCGTGGTGCCGCCCATGTCGAAGGCGATCGCGTTCTTCAGCCCGAGCGCGCGACAAAGCGCCTGGGTGCCGATGACGCCGGCCGCCGGCCCGGATTCCAGCATCTGCACGCAGTGGTCCTTGGCCTGATCCGCGTCGTAGAGTCCACCGGTCGACTGCACGATCAAAAACGAGCCGGAAAAGCCGCCGCTGCGAATGCGGTCTTCGATCTCGCCGAGATAACCCCGCACGATCGGCCCGACATAGGCGTTGGCGACCACCGTCGAGCAGCGCTCGAATTCGCGATATTCCTCGGAGAGTTCATGCGAGGCGGAGACGAACATCTCCGGATGGTTCCTCTCCAGGATCGCCTTGGCGCGCGCTTCATGGTCGCGCTTGGCGTAGCAGTTGAGAAACAGGATCGCGGTCGCCTCCACGCCGAGCCGCGCGAGCATGCGGCCGAACGCCTCGATCTCCTTCTCGTCGAGCGGTCTCTCGATTTCGCCGTCGGACAGCACGCGCTCCTTGACCTCGAAGCGCAACGCCCGCTCGACCAGCGGCTCGTGCTTGCGGAAGAACAGATTGTAGGCATCCGGGCGGTTGATGCGGCCGATCTCGTAGATGTCGCGGAAGCCCTCGGTGATGAGGAGCGCGGTCTTGGCGCCCTTGCGCTCCAGGATGGTATTGATGGCGATGGTGGAGCCGTGGAGAAACAGTCCAGCGGACTTGTAGTCGCTGCCCGCCTTCTCAACCCCGGCGTTGATCCCCTCGACCAGCCGTTGCGGCGTCGATAGCGCCTTACCGAAGGTCAGCTTGCCGGTGCGCTCGTCGAAGGCCGCGACATCGGTGAAGGTACCGCCGATGTCGGCGGCGAGCCGAAGGCTGGAACCATTGGCCGTCGATGCAATGCGTTGCTTCATGTTCCAATCGGTGGTGATTGCACGTGACGCGCCGCGCGATCTCGATGAGCTCCCTGTCCCCGTCGACGGCAAAGGGGTCAGGGGTCAGCAAGCCCGGCGGCGGAAGGCGAGACAATGCGCGATGAGAAGGCGCGGGACAACGTGCATCCGGCGACCGGGCCGCCTCCGCGGCAACCATCGTTTGTGCGGTCTTTGTCGCCCAATTTAGCTGTGGACCTCCGTCTGCTTGCGGCCCCCGCCCTCGCACCATCCCCCCTAGGTCTGGTTATAACATACTGAACTTCCTATGTTTTTTCGTTGACGGAAATTTTGACCCGGGTTCGCGGAACCATTGGATCGTTGCCGCGTTTGCGGCGTCAGGAGGTGGTCCGACCTGGACGCACCGAGGGGTATTAGAGACATGGCCGGATCCAACCGGTCGCAAGACATTTTTCCGCACACGGCCTCTGGATCGCCCGCCGCCGCAGGGGGCGCGCGGTCGATCGTTGCCGGGCGCACGCCGCCGCGGTCGCGGCGGACGGGGCACACGGCCGGTTCCAATCTCAAGTCCCCAGCGACCACTGACTCAACCCTGCGTGTCCAAAGATCGCAGCGGCGCCACGATATGGCCGTGACAGCGCCCCTGCGCCCGTGACATCGTGCGCCGGTTCATCCGCGCCGGAGGAGACTATGCAACCGAACAATGAGCCGGTTGGCGAACTCAAGGCCAATGGTCCATCTCCGAGCGCGGTGCCGGCTGAAATGCCCGATAGCCGCGTCAATGGCGGCGCATCGCCCGAGCTGCACGATCTCTTGAATGCGCTGCAGTCCATGCGCGTGGGCGACTTCTCTGTCCGCATGCCCGGCAATCAGGTCGGCCTCTTGGGCAAAATCGCCGACACCTTCAACGAGATCGTGGCTGCCAACGAACGCATGGCGCAGCAGCTCGAGCGCGTCGGTCAAGTCGTGGGCCGCGAAGGAAAGACGCGCCAGCGGGTGAAGTTCGACCTCTCGCATGGGGCGTGGGGCGAGATGGAGACCTCGGTCAACACCCTCATCGACGATCTGCTTTGGCCGACCACGGAAGTGACTCGCGCCATCAGCGCCGTCGCGCAGGGTGATTTGCTGCAAACTGTGCGCCTCGAGGTCGACGGCCGGCCGCTGCAGGGCGAGTTCCTGCGCTCGGCCAGCATCGTCAACACCATGATCAAGCAGCTCAGCGTGTTCACCTCGGAGGTGACGCGCGTCGCGCGCGAGGTCGGCACCGAAGGCAAGCTCGGCGGTCAAGCGCAGGTGCGCGAGGTGACCGGCGTCTGGAAAGACCTGACCGAGAACGTCAACTCGATGGCCTCGAACCTCACCGCGCAAGTCCGCAACATCGCCGACGTGACCATCGCGGTCGCCATGGGCGATCTCTCGAAGAAGATCACGGTCGACGTGCGCGGCGAGATTTTGCAGCTCAAGGAAGCCATCAACACGATGGTCGATCAATTGCGGTCGTTCGCCTCGGAGGTGACGCGCGTCGCGCGCGAGGTCGGCACCGAAGGCAAGCTCGGCGGCCAGGCGATCGTGCCCGGCGTCGCCGGCACCTGGAAGGACCTGACCGACTCGGTGAACGCCATGTGCGGCAACCTCACCGACCAGGTGCGCAACATCGCCCAGGTGACGACGGCGGTGGCGCGCGGCGATCTTTCGCGCAAGATCACGGTCGACGTACGCGGCGAAATTCTCGAGCTCAAGGACACCTTCAATACGATGGTGGACCAGTTGAACTCGTTCGCCTCGGAGGTGACGCGCGTCGCGCGCGAAGTCGGCACCGAAGGCAAGCTCGGCGGCCAGGCCCAGGTGCCGGGCGTCGCCGGCACGTGGAAGGACTTGACCGACAGCGTCAACTTCATGGCCTCGAACCTGACCGCGCAGGTCCGCAACATCGCCGACGTCGCGACCGCCATCGCCGGCGGCGATCTCTCCAAAAAGATTACGGTGAACGTGAGCGGCGAAATCCTGCAGCTCAAGGAGACCATCAATACGATGGTCGATCAGCTCAATGCGTTCGCCGGCGAGGTGACGCGCGTCGCGCGCGAGGTCGGCACCGAAGGGCGCCTCGGCGGGCAGGCCAACGTGCTCGGCGTCGCCGGCACTTGGAAGGACTTGACCGACAGCGTCAATTCGATGGCGTCGAACCTGACCGCCCAGGTCCGCAACATCGCCGAGGTCTCGACTGCGATCGCCAGCGGCGACCTCTCCAAGAAGATTACGGTCGACGTGCGCGGCGAAATCCTCGAGCTCAAGGACACCATCAACACCATGGTGGACCAGCTCAACGCGTTTGCCGGCGAAGTGACGCGCGTCGCGCGCGAAGTCGGCACCGAAGGCAAGCTCGGCGGCCAGGCCCTGGTGCGCGGCGTCGCCGGCACCTGGAAGGACTTGACCGACAGCGTCAACTCGATGGCGTCGAACCTGACCGGGCAGGTCCGCAACATCGCGGAGGTCGCGACCGCGGTGGCGCAAGGCGACCTGTCGAAAAAGATCACCGTCAATGTGAGCGGCGAAATCCTGCAACTCAAGGAGACGCTCAACACGATGGTCGATCAGCTCAACGCCTTCGCCGCGGAAGTCACGCGCGTGGCGCGCGAGGTCGGCACCGAAGGCAAGCTCGGCGGCCAGGCGCAAGTGCCGGGCGTCGCCGGCACCTGGAAGGACTTGACCGACAGCGTGAACTCGATGGCGGGCAATTTGACCGGCCAGGTGCGCAACATCGCCGAGGTGGCGACCGCGATTGCCGGCGGCGACCTCTCGCGCAAGATCACGGTCGACGTGCGCGGCGAAATCCTTCAGCTGAAGGAAACGCTCAACACCATGGTGGACCAGCTCAACCGCTTCGCCGGCGAGGTGACGCGCGTGGCGCGCGAGGTCGGCACCGAGGGGCGCCTCGGCGGGCAGGCCAACGTGCCGGGGGTGGCGGGCACCTGGAAAGATCTCACGGACAGCGTGAACTCGATGGCGGGCAATCTCACCGCCCAGGTGCGCAACATCGCCGAGGTGACGACGGCGGTGGCGCGCGGCGATCTCTCGCGCAAGATCACGGTGGACGTGAAGGGCGAAATTCTCGAGCTCAAGAACACCATCAACACCATGGTGGACCAGCTCAACGCATTCGCGTCGGAAGTCACGCGCGTCGCGCGCGAGGTCGGCACCGAGGGCAAGCTCGGCGGCCAGGCGCAAGTGCCGGGCGTCGCCGGCACCTGGAAGGACCTCACCGACAACGTCAATTTCATGGCCTCGAATCTCACCGCGCAGGTCCGCAACATCGCCGAGGTCGCGACCGCGATCGCGGGCGGCGACCTTTCCAAGAAGATCACGGTCGACGTCCGCGGCGAGATCCTGCTGCTGAAGGAAACGCTGAACACCATGGTCGAGCAGCTGCGCTCGTTCGCCGCCGAGGTGACGCGCGTGGCGCGCGAGGTCGGCACCGACGGGCGCCTCGGCGGTCAGGCCGTGGTACCGGGCGTCGCCGGCACCTGGAAGGACTTGACCGACAACGTCAATTTGCTCGCCGCCAACCTGACCACCCAGGTCCGCAACATCGCCGAGGTGACCACGGCGGTGGCGCGCGGCGATCTGTCCCGCAAGATCACCGTCGACGTGAAGGGCGAGATTCTGGAGCTCAAGGACACCATCAACACCATGGTGGACCAGCTCAACGCATTCGCGTCGGAGGTGACGCGCGTCGCGCGCGAAGTCGGCACCGAGGGCTTGCTCGGCGGCCAGGCCGCCGTGCCGGGCGTGGCCGGCACCTGGAAGGACTTGACCGACACGGTCAACGTGATGGCGGCCAATCTGACCGAGCAGGTGCGCGGCATTGTGAAGGTCGTGACGGCCGTCGCCAACGGCGACCTCAAGCAGAACCTGACGGTGAAATCGAAGGGCGAGGTGGCGGCGCTCGCCGAGACCATCAACAACATGACCGACACGCTCGCGATCTTCGCTGACCAGGTCACCAGCGTCGCGCGCGAGGTGGGCGTGGAAGGCCGCCTCGGCGGCCAGGCCAACGTGCCCGGCGCAGCCGGCACCTGGAAGGACCTCACCGGCAACGTCAACTTGTTGGCCGCGAACTTGACGACGCAGGTGCGCGCCATCGCCGAGGTCGCGACTGCGGTGACCAAGGGCGACTTGACCCGGTCGATTCAGGTCGACGCGCGCGGCGAGGTGGCCACGCTCAAGGACAACATCAACACGATGATCGGCAACCTGCGGCTCACCACCGACCGCAACACCGAACAGGATTGGTTGAAGACCAACCTCGCCAAATTCACCAACATGCTGCAGGGCCAGCGCGATCTGGTCACCGTCGGCCGGCTCCTGCTGTCCGAGCTCACGCCCCTGGTCAACGCGCAGCTCGGCGTCATCTACCAGGCGACGAGCGAAGAAGCGCCCAGCCTGCACCTGCTGTCGGCCTATGCCGACGACGGCCTCAATGGGCATCCCGAGCAGCTTCTGGTCGGCGAGGGACTGATCGGGCAGTGCGCCGCCGACAAACGGCGAATGCTGATCAGCGAAATGCCCAAGGGCGCCGTTCCGATCGGATCGGCGCTGTTCAAGGCGGTTCCGCGCAATATCGTGGTGCTGCCGGTGCTGTTCGAAAATCAGGTCAAGGCGGTGATCGAGCTCGCTTCGCTCGGGGAATTCACCGAGCTGCAGATGATGTTCCTCGAGCAGCTTACCACCAACATCGGCATCGTGCTCAACAGCATCGAGGCGACGATGCAGACGGAAGGACTGCTCAAGCAATCGCAGCAACTCGCGGGCGAATTGCAAACGCAGCAGCGCGAGCTGCAGCAAACCAACGACCAGCTCGAGCAGAAGGCCGAGCAGCTCGCTGAGCGCAACGTCGAGGTGGAGCGCAAGAACCAGGAAATCGAGCAAGCGCGCCGCGCGCTGGAGGAGAAGGCCACCGAGCTCGCGCTGACCTCCAAGTACAAATCGGAATTCCTCGCCAACATGTCGCACGAGCTGCGCACGCCGCTCAACAGCATCCTGATCCTGGGACAGCAGCTGGCGGACAATCCGGACGGCAATCTCGTGCCCAAGCAGGTCGAGTTCGCCCGCACCATCCACGGCGCCGGCACCGACCTCTTGAACCTGATCAGCGACATTCTCGATCTATCCAAGATCGAATCCGGAACCGTGACGGTGGATGCCGAGGAGATCGCGTTCGCGAACCTGCTCGACATGGTGGCGCGTCCGTTCCGGCACGAGGCCGAGACGCGGCAACTTTCGTTCGAGGTCAGTCTCGACCCCAATCTCGGACGCAGCATCAACACCGACTCGAAGCGCCTACAGCAAGTTCTCAAGAACCTGCTCTCGAACGCGTTCAAGTTCACCACGGAAGGCGGCGTGCGGCTAAGCATTTCGGAGGTCCAGAGCGGCTGGAGCGCCGGGCACCCCGTGCTCAAGCAGACGCCGACGGTGGTGGCCTTCGAAGTCTCCGACACCGGCATCGGCATTCCGCAGGAGAAGCAGAAGGTCATTTTCGAGGCGTTCATGCAGGCCGACGCCAGCACCAGCCGCAAATACGGCGGCACCGGGCTGGGGCTTGCCATCAGCCGCGAGCTGTCGAACCTTCTCGGCGGCGAAATCCAGCTGCGCAGTTCGCCGAACGTGGGCAGCACCTTCACGCTCTATCTGCCGCTGAAATACGTCGGCCCGAGCACGGCGCCCAAGCCGGCGGCCGCCGCCTCGATGCAGGTGGTGGTGCACGCGCCCAGCATCCATGTCGTGCCGGAGCGTCCGATCGAGCAGATTCCCGACGATCGGCTCGAAATCCAGCCCGGCGACTCGATCCTGCTCGTGGTCGAGGACGACCCGCACTATGCCCGCATCATGGTGGATCTGGCGCGCGAGAAGGGCTTCAAGGTGCTGGTCGCCGCACGCGGCGCCGATGCACTCGACCTCGCCAAGCAGTATCAGCCGACCGCCGTGTCGCTCGACGTGTTCCTGCCCGACATGCTGGGCTGGACCGTGCTCAGCCAGCTCAAGCAGAACCCGTTGACGCGGCATATTCCGGTGCAAATCATCACTCTGGACGAAGACCGCCAGCACGGCCTGGCGCGGGGCGCCTTCGCCTTCGTCACCAAGCCGACCTCTACCGAGGGTGTGGAAGCGGCCTTGGCGCGCATCAAGGAATACGCTAAGCCGCGCCGCAAGCGGCTCCTGGTCGTGGAAGATGACCGCGCCGAGCAGATGAGCATCGCGGAACTGCTCGGCCACGACGACATCGAAATCGTGACCGCCGGCACCGGCTCCGAGGCCTTGCGCGTTCTGCGCCGAGAGCCCTGCGACTGCGTCGTGCTCGATCTGCGGCTGCCGGACATGTCGGGCTTCGAGGTGTTGGAGGAACTGCGCGATGACGCCGGCCTGTCCGACGTGCCGGTGGTGGTGTTCACGGGGCGTGAACTGTCGGCGGAGGAAGACGCCGAGCTGCACACCATGGCGCGCAGCATCGTGGTCAAGGGCGTCGAATCGCCGGAGCGTCTGCTCGACGAAACCGCCTTGTTCCTGCACCGCATCGTCACCGACCTCCCCCCCGACAAGCAGCGCATGCTCGAGCGCCTCACCAGCTCCGACGACGACCTGGTCGGTCGTACCGTGCTGTTGATCGATGACGACGCGCGCAACATCTTCGCCTTGTCGAGCGTGCTGGAACGGCGCGGTATGCGCGTGCTCACCGCCACGACCGGCAGCGAGGCGATCGCGCTCGCCGAAACGACGCCCGATCTGGCGATCGTCCTGATGGACATCATGATGCCGGAGATGGACGGATATCAGACCATTCAGGTGATCCGGCAGAAGCCGGCCTTCCGGCGGCTGCCGATCATCGCGCTGACGGCAAAAGCCATGAAGGGCGACCGCGAAAAATGCATGGAGGCGGGCGCCTCCGACTATCTGGCCAAACCGGTCAACACCGAGCAGCTGTTATCGGCGCTGCGCATGTGGCTGCATCGCTAGCCGGGGAGAGGGGCGATGGCCTCTGAGGACAAGGTCAATATCCTGCTGGTCGACGACCAGCCAGCCAAACTCTTGAGCTACGAGACCATCCTGGCCGAGCTCGGCGAGAGGCTCATCAAGGCTGCCTCGGCCAAGGAAGCGCTCGAACACCTCCTCAAGCATGACATTGCCGTCATCCTCGTGGACGTGTGCATGCCCGAACTCGACGGCTTCCAACTGGCCGCGATGATCCGCGAGCATCCGCGTTTTCAGCGCACCGCGATCATCTTCATTTCCGCCATCCATTTGACCGACGTCGACCGCCTGCGCGCCTATGAAATGGGCGCGGTCGATTACGTCCCGGTGCCGGTCATTCCCGAAGTGCTGCGCGCCAAGGTCAGGATCTTCGCCGAGCTCTATCGCAAAACCAGGCAGCTCGAACAGCTCAACCAGGAGCTCGAGCGTCGCGTCGCGGAGCGAACGGCGGAACTGGAGGCCTCGACCGCGCGGCTGATGCAGAGCGAAGAGCGTCGCAGCTTGGCGCTGGCCGCCGGTCAGATGGGATCGTGGGAATGGGATCCCGTCAACGGCCACTTCGTGTGGGACGATGGGCAATATCGGATCTTCGGCGTCGATCCCGCGAGCTTCGATCTCACCGTCGACAATATCAGGGCGCTCATCCACCCCGAGGACTGGAAGCATCTGCAGAACGCGATCAAGCCGGCAGCGCCCAACACGCCGAGCTTTCAGAGCGAATTTCGCGTCTGCCGTCCGAACGGCGAGCTGCGCTGGTGTATCGGAACGGCGGTGGCGAGCGTCGACGCCACTGACAACATCGTGCGCATCAGCGGCGTGACCGTCGACATCACCGACCGCAAGGAGGCTGAAGAGCGCCAAGCGCTGTTGGCGCGCGAGGTCGACCACCGCGCGCGCAACGCCTTGGCGCTGGTGCAGTCGATCGTGCGCCTGACCCGCGCGGACACTATCAAGTCCTATATCGCCGCGGTCGACGGACGCATCGGCGCGCTGGCGCGCGCGCACACGCTGCTCGCGCAGAGCCGCTGGCAGGGCGCCGATCTCGCGCGCCTCGTCGACGAAGAGCTCGCCCCCTACCGCGCGGATGCTCCCGAGAGGATCGCGGCGGCCGGCCCCGACGTCTCGCTCGAGCCACGCACCGCTCAGACCCTCGCGCTCGCGCTGCACGAGCTCTGCACCAATGCCGCCAAATACGGCTCGCTGTCGGTGATGGCGGGGCGCGTGGAAGTGAATTGGGAATTGCAGCCGCGCAGCCTTCTCTTGCGCTGGACCGAGAGCGGTGGGCCGCGACCGCAGGCGCCGGCCGCGCCGGGCTTCGGCATCCGGATGATCAGCGCCAGCATCGAACGTCAGCTCGCGGGCGAGGCCGCCTTCCATTGGCGGCCTGAAGGCCTGCACTGCAGCGTGTGCGTGCCCCGCGGCGACAGCATCGAGCCGCTGGCGCACCGTACCGGCGCCCATTGGACGGTGGGCGAGGACCGGTCGGCGCTTCCGCTTCAGCTCGAGACCGGCAATCGCGTTCTTTTGGTCGAAGACGAGATTCTGGTCGCCATGATGATGAAGGACATCCTGACCGAACTCGGATTTTCGGTCATCGGACCCTTCAGCCGGCTGGCCGAGGCCATGGTCGCCGCCGTGCACGACAACATCGATGCGGGCATCATCGACGTCAATCTCGGCGGAGAATTCGTCTACCCGGTCGCCGACGTGCTGGCGGCGCGGGAAATTCCGTTCGTTTTCATCACCGGCTACGGCGTCGAGAGCATCGATAGTCGGTTCGGCTACGTGCCGATCGTCAAGAAGCCGGTGCAACGGCAAGTGCTGCAGAAGATCTTCATCCCCGCCGACAGCGGCGAGCCCGCAAAATTCTCCCAACGGCGATATGGCGCCGGCCGTCTCGGTCGCACCGCATCCGCCGGTCAGTCGTAATCGCAAAACCAACGCTCCTTCCCGCGCCTGCGGCCTCACCTTAAGGGCGTCGACGTGCGTCAACGCGCCGACGCTCGCACTCGGGTTCGTCAAAGTGACCGCCATCCGATCTCGCCGTGCGTAGGATCAAGGCTGCATAGAATTTCGACGTCAGCGCCGGCGGCTGCCCAGCAGGGCGGCGACGGCTCCTGGCCGGAACGAAAAATCCATAACGAAATCAACGGAGATCGGCTTGGCACGGTCTTTGCTGCTCTGCAGCATACCGGGCCAACGGGGGCCGTTCGCGCGGTGCTTCGGCATGCGCGCTGCTCAAAAAAGAAGCCGAAAGCGACCCCATGTCTGGCGATTTCAACCCCGAGCAAAAGCGTTACCTCGAAGGCTTCGTCGCCGGCCTGCAGATCGCCAAGGCCGCGCGCGCGAGCGCCGGTGCTCCCACCGGCTCGGGAGCAAAAACGGCGGAGCCGGGCGGGCCCGACGCCGCGCATTTGCGCGCCCAGGATCGCGTGCTTGCCGTTGGCGGCAAGCTCTCCGAGCAGGAGAAATTCAAGCGCGAGCTCCACCCTTTCGACGGCTACGAACGACTCAAGGCGCAGGCCGCGAACAACGAATATCCCAAACCGCCTGACAATTTCCGCTGGCGCTTCTTCGGCCTGTTCTACGTGGCGCCCAATCAGAACTCCTATATGTGCCGGCTGCGTATGCCCAACGGCATTCTCGCGCACTGGCAATTCGCCGGCGTCGCCGATCTCGCCGAGCGCTACGGCGGCGGCTATGGCCATGTCACCACCCGCGCCAACCTCCAAGTGCGCGAGATCGAGGCCAAGAACGCCGTCGCCATGGTCGAGGCGGTGCAGGATCTCGGGCTGTGCTCGCGCGGCTCGGGCGCCGACAATATTCGCAACGTCACGGGCTCGCCCACCGCCGGCATCGATCCGCAGGAACTGATCGACACCAGGCCCTACGCGCGCGAATGGCATTTCCACATCCTCAACGAACGCGCGCTCTACGGCCTGCCGCGCAAGTTCAATGTCGGCTTCGACGGCGGCGGCATCATTCCCGTGCTGGAGGATACCAACGACATCGGTTTCCAAGCGGTCGAGGTGAAGGAGAGCTGCGAGGTCGCGCCCGGCGTGTGGTTTCGCCTGATGATCGGCGGCATCACCGGGCACAGGGACTTCGCGCGCGAGACCGGCGTGGTGGTCAAGCCGTCCGACGCCACCAAGGTGGCCGATGCCATCGTGCGCGTATTCATCGATCATGGCGACCGCACCGACCGCACCAAGGCGCGGCTCAAATACGTCATCGACCGCTTCGGCCTCGACAAAGTGTTGGGGCTGGTCGAGGAAAAACTCGGCCGCAAGCTCGATCGCGTGGCCGGCGGTGCGTTCGCGCCGCGTCCGCCGTTCGACCGCACCGCCCATATCGGCGTGCATCCGCAGAAGCAGCCCGACCGCAATTGGGTCGGCGTCGTCCTCCCGGTCGGCAAGATGACCGCCGATCAGATGCGAGGGCTCGCGCAGATCGCGCGCGAACTCGGCGACGGCGACATTCGGCTCACAGTCTGGCAGAACCTGATCATCTCCGGCGTGCATTCGGAACGCGTGAAGCCGGCGCAAGCAGGCATCGAAGCGCTCGGCCTCTCCACCAGCACGAACGCGATTCGCGCGGGACTCGTTGCCTGCACCGGCAATGTCGGTTGCAAGTTTGCCGCCTCCGACACCAAGCGGCACGCCGAGGAGATCGCGCGCTGGTGCGAAAGCCGCGTCGCGCTCGATGGCCCCGTCAACATCCATCTCACCGGATGCCATCATTCCTGCGCGCAGCATTACATCGGCGACATCGGCTTGCTCGCCTGCAAAGTGCAGACCTCCGAAGACGGCGACACGGTCGAGGGCTACCACATTCACGTCGGCGGCGGATTCGGCGCTGACGCGGCGATTGCGCCGGAGATCTACCACGACGTCAAAGCCGAGGATGCTCCGAAGATCGTCGAGCGCATGCTCAAGGCCTATCTCGCGCACCGCGCATCGCCGCGGGAAAGCTTTCTCGCTTTCACCCGCCGGCACGAGATCGATGCGCTGCGGTCTCTGATCGAAGACGAGGTGGTCGGATGACCCTGCCGCCGCGCGCCTCGCTGCCGTCGCTCATTCCGGAGAGCGCGCCCTTCAGCGCCGAGCAGCGCGTGTGGCTCAACGGCCTGTTCGCTGGGCTGCTCTCGCTCGAAGACGGCATCACTCCGCTGTCGTTGGACCAGGCGGCGGCGCTGCTGCCGGGCGCGCTCGATCTCGCGGCACCCGCCACTTCGACCGGCGAGGACGACGACGGCGCGCCGTGGCACGACCCTGCCATGGCGCTCGCCGATCGCATGAAGCTCGCCGAAGGCCGTGCGCTGCGCCGGCGGATGATGGCAGCGATGGGACAACAGGACTGCGGACAATGCGGATACAACTGTCAGGACTATTCGGACGCCATCTTTCTGCAAAAGGAGGAGCGACTGAATCTTTGCGTGCCCGGTGGCAAAGAAACCACCCGCGCGCTCAAGGTGCTGCACCAGGAGCTTGGCAAGGCCCCGGCGTCGGCCGAGGCGCCGAGCAAGACCCCTACGCCTGCCGCTGCTACGGTTGCACCGGCCGGCGCGCCGGGATGTTCGCGCGAGTGCCCGACCGCGGCGCGCTTTCTGTCGCGCACGCGCCTCAACAAGGCGGCCTCCGAGAAGGAGACCTGGCATATTGAGTTCGATCTGACGGCGACCGGCATCGATTATGCGGTCGGCGATGCCTTCGGCGTGTTCCCGACCAACGATCCCGTGCTCGCCGACGCCGTGATCGCGGCGCTCGCCGCCCCGCCCGATTTCCCAATCGGCGGCCGGGCGCTGCGCGACGTGTTGATCGACGGCGTCTCCCTCGGCGCCGCCCCCGACATGCTGTTTCAGCTCTTCTCCTATATCACCGGCGGCGAGCGGCGGCAGAAGGCGAAAGCGCTCGCCGCCGGCGAGGATCCGGACGGCGACGCCGCCGCGCTCGACGTGCTCGCCGCGATCAAAAAATTTCCCGGCGTGCGTCCCGATCCGGAAGCCTTCGTCGAGGCGCTCGATCCGCTGCAGCCGCGGCTCTATTCCATCGCGTGCTCGCCCAGGGTCGATCGCCACCGCATGGCGCTGTGCGTCGATGCGGTGCGCTACCCGATCAATGGCCGCACGCGGCTCGGCGTCGCGTCCACCTTCCTCGGCGAGCGCGTGCGCTCCGGAGACGCGGTGAACGTCTTCGTCCAGAAGGCGCAGCACTTCGGTTTGCCGACCGATTCCTCCGTGCCCATCATCATGATCGGTCCCGGCACCGGCATCGCGCCGTTCCGCGCCTTCCTGCACGAACGCATGGCGAGCAAGGCGCCCGGGCGCAACTGGTTGTTCTTCGGCCACCAGCGGCGCGATTGCGATTTCTTCTACGAGGACGAGCTCGCCGGCATGAAGGCCGCGGGCACGCTGACCAGGCTCTCGCTCGCCTGGTCGCGCGACGGCGCCGAGAAGTTCTACGTCCAGGATCGCATGCGCGAGGTCGGTCGCGAGCTTTGGGCTTGGCTCGCCGATGGCGCACACGTCTATGTCTGCGGCGATGCCAAACGCATGGCCAGGGACGTCGAGGCCGCGTGGGTCGAGATTGTTGCCGCGCACGGTGCGCGCACCACCGACGAGGCGATTGCGTTCGTCGCCAATCTGAAAAAGTCCGGGCGCTATCAGCAGGACGTATATTGATGTCCGCGGTCGAGGACCGACGCGATCCCTCGCCTGCGCATCCGCCGCGCATGCAAGCACTGGCGCGGCTGCCAATCTTCCTGGCGCTTGCCGGCAAACGTGCGCTGGTCGCCGGCAGCGGGGCGCCCGTGGCATGGAAGGCGGAGCTGTTGGCCGCGGCCGGCGCCGATGTCGCGGTCTTTGCCGAGCGACCATGCGAGGAGCTGCGCACCATCGCGGCACAGCCCCCGCGCGCAGCGATCGCGCTGCAACAGCGGGCGTGGCGGATCGAGGATTTTGCCGGCGCTGCCGTCGCCGTCGGCGGCTTCGAGGATGCGGCCGAGGCCGAGCGCTTCAGCGGCGCCGCGCGCGCGGCCGGCGTTCCGGTCAATGTGATCGACAGGCCCGCTCATTGCGATTTTTCCTTCGGCGCCATCGTCAATCGCTCGCCGCTCGTCATCGGCATCTCGACCGACGGCGCGGCGCCGGTCTTCGCCCAGGCGGTCCGCGCCAAGCTCGAGACGATGATCCCGCGCGGCTTTGCCCGCTGGGCCGACGCCGCCCGCCGCTGGCGCCAAGCGGTGCAATCCTCGAGGCTTTCGCCGTCTGGCCGGCGGCGGTTTTGGGAGGCGTTCGCGACCTTTGCCGTCAGCAATCCACAGCGCGAACCCGCGCCATCCGATTTCGATGCGCTGCTGCGCAGAACCGAGGACCAAGCCACCGCCGCCGAAGCCGGCAGCATCACGCTGGTCGGCGCCGGCCCGGGCGATGCCGAGCTGCTCACGATGCGCGCGGTACGCGCGCTGCAGTCCGCCGACATCATCCTGATCGACGATCTCCTCGCGCCAGACATTCTCGACTTCGCCCGGCGCGAGGCAAAGATGGCGCTGGTCGGCAAGACTGGTCGCTTACAGCAGGACGAGGTCACGCTGATGATCGCGCTCGCCAAGGGCGGCAGGCGCGTGGTGGGGCTCAAGGGCGGAAGCTCGCCCCCGCTTGGCCGCGAGGTGATCGCGGCCTGCCGACGCGCGGGAATTGCAGTCGAGGTCGTCCCCGGCGTCACCGTGGGCGGAGCGCGCGGCGAGACTGAGCGCAATAGGGTGGAGCGAGTGTCGGATCGCGTGAAGAACTGGGGCCGACTCGCGCCTATTCCTGAAACGCCTCTTCGCGCTTGCTGCGGATGGCCGGCAGCGCGACCAGCACGCAGAGCGCGAGCGCTGCGATCAACAAGCCGAGGCTGATCGGCCGCTCGAAAAAAATCGCCGGGTCGCCGCTCGAAATCCGCATGGCGCGCCGAAGATTCTCCTCCATCAGCGGCCCCAGCACGAAGCCGAGGATCAGCGGCGCCGGCTCGCAGTCGAGCCGCGTGAAGACGTAGCCGAGCACGCCGAAGAACGCGGCCAGCAGCACCGCCGCGGCGCTGTTGCTCACGGTGTAGACGCCGATGCCGCAAAACAACAGGATCGCGAGATAGAGAAAGCGGTAGGGCACCTTCAAGAGCTGAACCCATATGCCGATGAGCGGCAGGTTGATGATCACCAGCATCAGATTGCCGATCCACATGCTGGCGATCATGCCCCAGAACATGCCGGGGCGTTCGCTCATGATCTGCGGACCCGGCTGGATGCCGTGGATGGTAAGCGCGCCGATCATCAGCGCCATCACTGCGTTGCCCGGGATGCCCAAGGTCAGCATGGGGATGAACGAGGTCTGCGCACCGGCATTGTTGGCTGATTCCGGCCCTGCCACGCCCTCGACCGCGCCGTGGCCGAATTGCGCGGGGTTCTTCGACCACCGTTTCTCGAGCGCGTAGGCGGCAAACGCGCTCAGCGTCGCGCCGCCGCCGGGAAGCACGCCGAGGATGGATCCGAGCCCGGTCCCGCGCAGCACCGCCGGCCAGGCGCGCCCGAAATCCTCACGCGTCGGCCACAGCCGCGTGATCTTTTGCGTCGCCAACGAGCGCGTTTCCCGTGGCTGCGTCAAGTTGGTGATGATCTCGCCGACGCCGAATATGCCGATGGCGAGCGTGGCGACGTCAATCCCGTCGGTCAGCTCGGTAATGCCGAAAGTAAAGCGCGTCCCGCCGGTGTTGCCGTCGGTGCCGACGAGACCGACTAAGAGGCCGAGCACGATCATGGCAATCGCCTTGATCACCGAGCCATGGGCGAGCACCACCGCGGCGATCAAGCCGAGCACCATCAGCGAGAAATATTCCGGCGCTCCGAACGACTGGCCCACCTTTGCGAGGGGCGGCGCAAAGGTGGCGATCAGCGTTGTCGAGACGCAGCCGGCGAAAAACGAGCCGAGCGCCGCCACCGCCAGCGCAGCGCCGGCGCGGCCCTGTCGCGCCATCTGGTGGCCGTCGATGCAGGTGACCACCGACGATGTCTCGCCCGGCAGATTCACCAGAATGGCCGTGGTCGAGCCGCCATACTGGGCGCCGTAGAAGATGCCCGCGAGCATGATCAGGCCCGATGTCGGCTCGAGATGGAAGGTGAGCGGCAACAGCATCGCGATGGTCGCGATCGGGCCGATGCCGGGGAGGACACCGATCAATGTCCCGATCAGCGCGCCCACGAGCGCGAAGACAAGGTTCGCGGGCGTCAGTGCCACGCCGAAGCCGACCGCAAGATTGTGCAGAAGCTCCATCTACCACTCCGGCCACACCGGGATGGTCAGTCCCAGTCCCAGGATGAAGATGCCCCAGGAGAGAATGATCAGCACCAGCGCCGCGGCGAGCGTCTCGAGCGGGCGTAAGCCGCGCGCCGCGACCGCGCCCACGCCGATCAGCAGCAGGATCGAAACCACGAGCCCGAGCCGCTCGATGCTGAGCCCGAAAATCACCAGGCTTGCGGTGACGAAGATGACCGGTCGCGATGCCGAGACGTCGGCGGACGACAGCGGCCGCGCGTCTTGGGCTTCGCGCAGTCCTTGCACGAGAACGATGGCCCCGAGGCCGAGCAGGAGCCAACACAACAGCCGCGGCACGTAGCCGGTGCCCATGCGCAAGGCGGTGCCGATGGGATAATCGCGCGAGAGCCACAGGCCGAGCGCCGCCACGGCGATGAAGAGCAGGCCCGCCAGCACGTTCTTGCGCTCGAGCACCCGCCAGGACGGAACGGGCAGGTTGCTTTCTCCCTCGCCGAGGCTCAACTGCCGCTCCCATCCCGATCGTCAATTCGGCGCAGACCGTGTGGGCATTGCGCGTTTCGGTTCTATCCACACCCGCTGCGCCGCCGCAATGCCCGCGCCTTCGTGAGCAAAATCGCGCGCGGCACCAGCGCGAATTTGTCCGCCGCGGCGAGGGATTTTGCCGCCCTCACCGATTCATCGGAATGACCGGCAGTAGCAGATAAGAGTCCTTCTCGCCGCCCGCATAGATCGTGTTCGTCCCGCTGTTGTAGTCGGCATGGTAGTGCATGTAGGCGCTGCTGCCGACGCCGTCGCGGGGCTGAACGTCGAGGCGGATGCGGTGGCCTTTTTTGAACACCATCGAGGTTGGCCAAATCTCCACCTCGACTCGCACGATCTCGCCGGGGGTCAGATAAAGTCGGCGCTGGTGGCGATGATATGGGCGGTAGGGCAGCGACAGCTCCGGATCCAATTCACGGTGTGAGACACGCAGCCATCCTTTCGCCACCGGCACCGGCGTCCCTTGCTGGCCTGTCTCCAGCACTTCGTTGCCTTCGCCATCGATGTTGCGGATGGTGAGAAACAGATCCATGTCCTCGGTCGAGCTCGCGACCCAGAGCACCGCGGCGACCGGACCGGTGACCTCCACGTCCTGCGCGAGCGGCGGCGTCTCGAGCGCGATCCCCATGCCGGGCGGGATGGCGCCGCCCATCACTTGCGACGACGCCGCCGACGTCGAACCCATCGACCCCAGGCTTGAGGCCGGATAGGTCCGCGAGCTGCAGGCTTGCGGATTGGCGGCAACGAGGCGGCCGGCATTCGCGGGCGCGCTCGGCGCGGACTGCGACAGATCGAAATAGAACTTGGTCCATTGCGTGCGTGCGAGCGGCCATTCGTGTTCGAAGCGCCACTCCACCTCGTCGCGGCCCTTACGGATCGCGAGCTTGACCGGCGGCTCCGACATGACGCCGTTGTCGATGCCTTTGAGCCAGTAGTCGAAGAAGCGCAGCTGATCGCGCCGCCCGTCCTCGGAGTAGAACGGACGCACATGCGTGCCGGCGTGGATGCGAAGCTTCTTGTGCGGCGTCGCCGCCCGCATGAAGGCCTCGGTGTTGCCGCGCAAATGCAACCCCATGCCCGACCAGTTGCCGACGCTGAACATCGGCACCGTGATCTTGTCCCATTGCGCCTGTGCGCCGCGGAA
>Ga0209647_1000508_pt1 | contig 36653 bp, 32 predicted proteins | sample GraSoi_2013_60cm_FD_185827 | JGI IMG/M metagenome (GOLD analysis project Ga0209647, IMG submission 185827) | Grasslands soil microbial communities from the Angelo Coastal Reserve, California, USA - Sample 9_17_2013_60cm (SPAdes) (version 2) | ecosystem: Environmental > Terrestrial > Soil >... | reverse complement strand
CCGCCGTTCTTGGAGAAGCTGCGAAATTCGATCGCACATTTTCTCGCTCGCGGAATCTCGTAGATAGAATGGGGGATACCGGCCTCAGTGATATACGCTTCGTAAGCCGCATCGAAGAGGATAATTGCTTCGGCTGCGAGCGCATATTCGACCCATCCCGCTAACTGCTCGCAAGTGACCGTTGCTCCCGTCGGATTGTTAGGATAACAAAGATAGATCAGATCGACCTTTTCCTTAGGAAGAGCCGGAACAAAGCCATTCGCTTCGTTACACGGCAAATAGACCAAACCGGAATAAGCGCCGGTAGCATCAGCCTCGCCGGTGTGACCGGCCATAACATTCGTATCAACATAAACCGGGTAAACCGGGTCCATAACGGCAATCCGGTTCTGCGGCCCGAAAATATCGAGGATGTTGCCGCAATCACATTTGGAGCCGTCCGAGACAAAGATCTCGTCGGGGGCTACCTCTAGCCCGCGAGACCGATAATCCTGTTCAGTGATCGCGTTTCGGAGAAACTCGTATCCTTGTTCTGGCCCATATCCGCGAAACGATTCTCGATGCGCTAATTCGTCCACCGCGCGGTGCATCGCCTCGATAGCGGCGGCAGGCAGCGGTTCGGTGACATCCCCGATTCCACAACGAATGATATTCTTGGCCAGGCTTGGTTTCTCTTCGCCGAATTGTCTGACCCGGCGCGCGATTTCTGGGAATAGGTAACCAGCCTTAAGCTTGAGATAGTGATCGTTGAGGTATGCCACAGCCAGCACCCTTTACAAATGCACATGCATTTGTAAAGGGTGCTGGCTATAAATGCGAAACGCTCCGGCGTATGCCGGAGCGTTCCACACCAAAGTTTTTCCCAAGGGACGGAATACTCCCTCGGAGCTAAATTTTTATAGATTTAGCTGGCGGCGGTGAAATTCTTTTCCGCCTGATCCCAGTTCACTACGTTCCACCAGGCCTTCAGATAGTCGGGACGCCGATTTTGATAGAGCAGGTAGTAGGAATGTTCCCAGACATCGACTCCGATGACCGGTTTTTGGCCCTCCATAATCGGGCTATCCTGGTTAGCGGTGGAAGTGATCTCAAGTTTCCCTTTATTAACCACCAACCATGCCCAACCGCTGCCGAATCTGCCGGCGCCGGAGGCTTGGAGCTTTTCCTTGAACGCATCAAAGTCGCCGAAAGCGGAATTAATGGCGTCAGCCAACTTCCCTTTCGGAGCACCGCCCGCGTTTGGGCCGATGATTTTCCAAAAGAAAGAATGGTTAGAGTGCCCGCCCGCATTGTTCCGAACCACGGTGCGAATCGACTCGGGAACCTGATTGAGATTGGCAATAAGCTCATCGACAGGCTTGGCGGCTAGATCCGGATGGTCCTTCAGCGCATTGTTTGCGTTGGTGATATACGCTTGATGATGCTTGTCATGATGGATTTCCATCGTCTTGGCATCGATATGGGGCTCTAGCGCGTTAAAAGGGTAAGATAGAGGAGGTAATTCGTAAGCCATAGAAATTAGATGAAGGAAACTAGTTTGCGCGAGCCGCAACGGCTGGTTCCTTGGCCCGCACTGCAACTAAACCCTTGCCGCCTAACGCGTCAAATTGATGCGACGTCAGGCCGTCGCCCTATTCAGACCTGGGGCGAATTCAGCACCTTATAGAACCGGCTTCGGAGGTGTCCGACTGATAGAATCTATTCAGCTAATGTGTGCCTAATCATATCCGGTTCAGATCTAGGAACGGATTCCGGACCGTTAGGACTCTCTAAGGTCGACGCCGGGGTTGGCAATGGTTCGCGATTGTGCCGGACGAGCCCCTCTTCGATGAGCTCGGCAGCACACAGGTGCATGGGGATATCGCGCGACGCGCTCAACTTCCGCAAGGCAGCTTGCATATCTTCAGTAAGAATTATCTGAAGAAACGCTTTATGCTCTTCTTTGAGACGGGTCCGCCGGCGTCGCTGCGCTTCACGTAGTTGCAAGAGGCGTTTTTTGCGCTTCTGGGCTACTTGCTGAATCATACTGGGGGAAATCGCTCAACGATAAGCGTCCAGTGTTAGGAAGTCGAGCCTGCTGTCTAAAAATGCTCAAACATTTTTAGACAGCAGGCTACGGCAGCCCGGAACCCTGGCAAATCGTTGACGATTCGTCAGGATTCCGGGCTATTGACACATCGCCCCCTCGCGCCTAAGCAAAGGACTTGTGGTAAACCTGACGTTTTCCTCTTCTCTACCGGTGGCTCGCCGGCAGGAGTTAGAAGAGATGATGTTTTTCCACCCGCAGCAGGGTGAACATGAATCAGGAATTAACGCTTCTATCCTGAGCTATGGCTTCCCTAAAATTATCGCGGAAGCGGAACAATTGCGTATTGGGATCGAAGGTCGTGAAGTCCAGACGTTATACGCATTCATGGATCGCGGTCGGGAAAAGGACCTGGCCGGGGTGGTTGTGTACACCAGGACGGGAGAAGATACGCTGGTCTTGCTGCACATGGCTGTGAAACCGGAATACTCATACTCAGTCGGTTACCGGAATGAGTTGGTCCTGGTCCGAATCTTGGCTCAGATCCGATCAATTGCGAAAAGGATAAAAGGAGTCAAACGGCTCTCGATTGCCTACGCCGGGCAGATCGTCCCGCGAGTGGAGATCTGAAGAAGAGCGAAAGGGCGCACCGGCGACAGGCGCTGGGTGAGGCTACGAATGGGACCTATGGGACAGATGTGACTTATGCGACATGATCATAGAGGTCGCATCGGGCCTACGCCCCTTCGCCGGTGCGCCGTTTCGCCCATTCGCTCCACGCTCCTGGATTCTGGCTCCTTGCTCCTCTGTCGCACCTTACCTATGTTCGTCCCTCGCAAATGAAATCTGAGGTTGGTGCAGAACTCACTGCCATCACGGCCTATCTGGACAAGTTGCTGGATATTCCGGCGTTCCCGGACTACCCGAATGCGTTTAATGGGCTGCAACTCGAGAACTCAGGGCGGATTACCAGGGTAGGCGCTGCGGTCGACTCCGGCCTGAAGGTCATTGAGATGGCGATCGCTCAAGGGGTGGACCTCCTGCTGGTGCACCATGGCCTATTTTGGAGTGGTTGTGCGCCGATTTCAGGCCCGACCTACAGAAAGCTGGCCAAAGCAATGGGGGCGAACCTGGCCGTTTATAGCGCGCATCTTCCTTTGGATGCTCATCCGGAGATCGGAAACAATGTTCTTTTGGCGGCGGAGCTCGGACTGGGGCCGGCTGAACCATTTTTCGAATTCAAAGGCCGGGCGGTGGGTTGTTTCGCTCAGCTTGATATCGAGTACGCAGATTTATTAGAGAAGATCGAACACCGATTCGGCCGAGCAGTCTGGCATTGTGATGCCGGTCCCGAGCGGGTCCGAAAGGTCGGTATTGTGACGGGCGGAGCGGGCTCAGAACTGGCCGAAGCAAAAGCTCAAGGGATCGATACTTTCATCACCGGGGAAGGACCGCATCATACATTCACTCTAGCTGAAGAATTGGGAGTCAATCTGATTTATGCCGGGCATTACGCGACCGAGACGGCTGGCGTAAAAGCACTGGCTGACCGAGTGGCAAATCGTTTCGGGTTGCCGTGGGTTTTCCTTGATCATCCGTCGGGCCTTTAGGAAGCGCGCTGGGCGATACTTTGAGAACTGCTCCTGGCTCATTCTTACGAGCACGATAATAGGACAGTAAATGCAAACCACGGAGCCCCTGACCCGAGCATTCTTTGAGCAGCCGCCGCTGGTTTGTGCTCGGGAAATGTTAGGCTGCACACTTACCTGGGGTGAAACCGCGGGCATTATCGTCGAGACCGAGGCCTATGCGGAACACGGGGATGAGGCTTCCCATACTTTTGTGCGTGGGGCAACCCGGAGCTTTATCCATGAACAGCCTCCCGGCGCGCTCTACATCTATTTGAATTACGGGGTGCATTGGCTGCTGAATTTCTTAACTAAAGCCGGCGATACCCGCGGATTTGTACTGATTCGGGCGCTACAGCCAGTCGCGGGCCTGGAGTTGATGAGGCAAAGGCGCCGGCTGGATCGCGAAAGAATGCTTTGCTCCGGTCCGGGGAAACTTACCCAGGCACTCGGAATCACTGCGCAATGGCACGGAAAAGATTTTTTCTCTATTCCGGGTGTGTCGCTGACCCGGAATGAAACCCGACCGGCAATCGCGGTGGATCGCCGGGTCGGAATCACAAAATCTCCCGAATTCGAATGGCGATTTTTGGTCGCCGATTCGGATTACGTCAGCTTAAAAAAAGGAAAACCCGCCTCAGATTATGGCTGAGGCGGGTATCGAATACTCGCCAGGCGCAGGCCTACTTCGAGTAACCGGTTGTCGTCTTCGCCGGTGCCGGGGGTGGGGTATTGTTACTGTGGCAGGCCGACATGCCGAGGGCCAATGCGGCAAAAGCCGCGAGGGTGATGCACTTTACGATCTTCATTATGTTTTCTCTCTCGCCTCCTTTCCTAGCTAGCAGCACTTTGGTATTAGGCTGAACGTTTGGTTCAGACAAATGCATTTTTGTAAATTCGAGCCCGACGGGCCGCAGAAGAAAAAAGCTTTCAGTCCGAAGCAATTAAGGTGGATTTTTCGGAGCAATATGGCCTTCATGGCAGAATCTCGACTTCCGTCCCGACGTCTATCAGATCAAACAACTGAATGACGTCTTGGTTGCGCATCCTAATGCAACCACGACTCGCTGCTTGGCCTATAAGCTGTTCTTGATTCGTCCCGTGGATGTAGATGTAGCGTTCCCGGGTATTAGCATTGTGGTCTTCGATACCGTCTAACCACAAGATACGGGATGTAATCAAATCATCTGCTGTCTCCCAATCCGGCGGGGCCGGTACTGGGACACGTCCCCGGAAGACGGTGTTGGCTGGGTGTTCTTCCCCGATTTTTTGGTGAACCTGGAATCGTCCCGTCGGAGTGCGAAAGCTCCCTTCTGCTTCGCCTAGCCCAAATCTGGACGTAGAGACGGGAAAGCTACAGATCACTCTATCTGCTGCCATCAGGTGAAGAATCTGGTCTTTCGCGTGAATTCGGATCTTGAGAGTGCTCATTTTGCGCTTTCTAGAACAAATGAATTTGAAATACGTTACCAGCTGCTCATTCCCGTGGCGCGAGCGATTTTTGCACGCTAGGTTCAGGCTCTTTCCATGCCTAACGGTTTCAATTTCGCAATCGCAGGCGCTACCGGTGCGGTCGGCGCTGAACTCATAAAGTTGCTTGAAGAAGGCGATCTTCCTGTCAGCAACTTGAAGCTTCTCGCTTCTGCTCGATCTGCAGGGAAGGAGCTCAAGTTTCGAGGAGAACCGTTGAAGGTGGAAGAACTCAAGCAGGATTCGTTTTCGGGCGTCGATCTTGCGTTCTTTAGTGCTGGCGCTGGAACGTCCCGGGAATTCGCGCCGGCGGCAGTGAAACAGGGCGCCATCGTGGTAGACAATTCGTCAGCGTTCCGCATGGACCCAGCGGTACCGTTGGTCATTCCGGAGATCAATCCCGAGGACGCCGCGGCTCATCGAGGCACAATCGCAGTCCCAAACTGTACGACGATTGTCGCTTTGATGGCCTTGTATCCTCTGCACAAAGCATTTCACGTGAATCGAGTGGTGGCCGCGAGTTATCAGGCTGTTTCCGGCGCCGGGGCGAAGGCTATCGCGGAACTAACGAGCCAGACTCAAGCGTATTTGGCTGGCCAGCCGGTCAAGGAAAGCGTCTTTCCTCACCCCATCGCGTTCAATGTTCTCCCGCAAGTCGATACCTTTCTCGATTCCGGCTACACCAAAGAGGAGGAGAAGTTTCGCAACGAGAGCCGGAAGATTATGCATCATCCGACTTTGCGAGCATCCATCACCTGCGTTCGAGTGCCGGTGTACCGGTCCCATTCCGTGGCCATGAACGCGGAATTCTCTAAACATGTCTCGATCGATCAGGCGCGTGACGTCCTAGCCAAAGCGCCTGGTATCGACCTGATCGATAACCCGTCCAGATTGGAGTACCCGATGCCGCTGACCACTTCTGGTAAAAAAACGTGCGCCGTAGGCCGCCTGCGGATCGATTGGGCTTTCGAGAACGGCCTCGCGTTCTGGAGTTGCGGCGACCAGCTCCTAAAGGGAGCCGCCCTTAACGCCGTGCAAATCGCCGAGCTCGTGCTGCGGTAAGAGGGGGGCCAGGGAGCAGCGCGTCGGGGAAAGTGGACTGAGTGGACGAAGTGGACAGAGTAGACGTCCTAACTTTTCCTGACTGCGCCAATCTGGCGCTCACCCGGCGAGTAGGTGTCCGCTGGAAGCAGCTGCAGGGCAAAACCTCCGGTTTCCCGCGTCGACTCCGTCCACTAGGTCCACTCTGTCCACTTGTCAGCGCGCATCTCGCTCAAGGACAGCAGCTTACCCAGCATCTCCCTCGAGAACCGATACACTCATGCACGAACCAGCAGCATCTCGAAGAATCCAGAAAATCCTTGACTAAACGCGCATAAAACAGTAATACCACGCTCAATCGTGCATAATAGTGCAGTTCCCGACTTAGAATTGTTTCCGATCGAGCGCCGGGAACGCATTCTCGAGTGCTTGAGCCATAATGGCAAAGTCATCGCCGCAGACCTCGCGAGTTCTTTGCAGGTTTCCGTTGATACGATCCGCCGGGATCTAAAGCAGCTGGTTGCGGAAGGGCTGGCTAGACGGGTACATGGCGGGGCCTTGGCTGCGGCGCAGTTCCCGCGACCGGTCGCTGAAAGATCGGCGAGCACGTCTCCGGTGAAACGCGAGTTAGGGCAAAAGGCGGCTGGGCTGATTCATCCTGGGAACGTTGTCGTGTTCGACGGCGGCAGTACAAACTTGGAGCTGGTTCGCTGTATAGCGCCGGAAATCTCGTTTACGGCGGTTACGCCGAGCCTACCGGTGGCGACAGTGCTGTCCGAGCTGCCTCTCGTAGAGGTCATCGTTCTGGGCGGAAAAGTCCTGGGGCGAGAACTAGTCACAACGGGGGCGCGAGCGGTCAAAGAAATCAAAGACTTTCGGGCCGACCTTTGCTACCTGGGAGTGTGCGCGCTGCATCGGGAAGTTGGCATTTCCACGTTCTCGGTTGAAGAGCTAGAGTTAAAACAAGCGCTGGTTCGATGTTCGGGTGCGGTGGCGGCCATATTATTAGCGGAAAAACTTGGTAAAATGGCTCCATTCATCGTTGGACCTCCTGGGATCCTCACGCATGCCTTCGTTGAGGCGGGATCAGAACCTGAAGAAATTGAGCAGCTGCGACGTGATGACGTCTACGTAGCCTGACGATCGTTTCGACCTAGTCACGGCTTTGCTGTTCGCAACTCTCCCTTTTTAAATGGACCGGAATCGTTCTCTCCGTATCGCTGTGACTGGGCTCTTTGTGGCCAACGGCCTTGGCATGTCGAGCTGGATCGTTCATATCCCCTTGGTAAAGGAACGCTTAGAGCTGAACGATCAATTCCTGGGGCTAGCTTTGTTATGTGCAGGACTGGGAGCTTTTGGCACCATGTGGATCAGCGGCTGGCTGATGTCCAAGTATGGTTCTCGCCAGATTGCGATTCTCTCTGGGATTCTTTTTCCGATTTCGCTGATCGGACCTGGGCTAGCGTTAAATTTCTGGTCCTTAGCATTCTCTTTGTTGCTGCTGGGAGGGTGCACCGGGGTCATGGACATCGCCATGAACAGTCAGGCCGCAGCGTATGAGAGCTTGATCGGTAAGCCGGTGATGTCTTCTTTTCACGCTTGGTGGAGCCTCAGTTGCTGGTGCGGTTCGCTGTGCGGCAGCGTTTTTCTTGCGGTGCCGGCCTGGACCTGGGCCCATTTGCCGTTCATTACGGTGGTCGGTCTGGCTCTGACCTGGTTTGCCCGGCCAGGTTTACTGAGGACGGAACCGAGTGGGAACAGCAGTTCGGTTTTAAGTTTTCCCAAAGGGATCCTGGTGGTTTTCGGTCTGTTGTGTTTGCTGGCAATGATGACCGAAGGCGCGGTAGCTGACTGGGCGGGTGTCCATCTCCGGACTGGCTATCGTGTCAGCGAATACATGACGGCGTTCGGCTATAACGCTTTCACGCTTTGTATGACCATCGGCCGGTTCGCGGGGGACTCTCTAGCGGCAAGTTTCGGGAGGAAAACTGTGATTGTGGGCAGCGCCGCGGTGACTGGAGTGTTTTTGGCTGTTGCGGCTTTGGCGCCGACACCTTGGGTCTGCATCGGCGGGTTCGGTCTAGCGGGCTTTGGAATTGCTAACCTGGTGCCATTGCTCTTCTCGCTGGCTGCCAAACGGGCCGGGGGAGAGATCGAACAGGCGACGTCATCGGTCTTTGCCACCGGATATCTGGGATTCCTCATCGGCCCTCCGTTGGTGGGCTTTATTTCAAGCCGAACAACCCTTCCGACTGCGCTGCTGTGTCTGGTTGCCGGACTTTTTGTGGTGGTCTTGACGGTGTTGCGGGTGAATGGCGCTGAGGGAGAGGCGGGGGGAGAGGAGTCAGGAGCCAGGATCCAGGAGCCGGGAGGGCAGGGGTAACAGGGCGTGTTGGGTGGGAGCCGCTCTATTTCACGAGTAATCAGTAACCAGTAATCAGTAATCAGTGATCAGATCGTCAATGCGTGCTTCCGAGACCACTGATTACTGACCTACTGATTACTGATTACTTTCTAAACGGAGTTCCTGACGTTGCAGTCAGTCACCTGGCGTGTGGCGCCATAATTGCCCCTAGCAAATCCGGGCGAGCTTCATTTCGTTCCAGATGCGGGTAACGCAGGCCACCGTGGTAATCGATATGAACCGTCTGGTAGTAATCAGAATTTGTCACGATGAGCTCGATGGGGCCTGCGCCCGGCTCGGCGGCGGCCTTGATCGCTTCCCGGAGGCGATCCACGGAAAAAACGCGGGAATTCACCGCCACGATCTTCATGCTGGGGGCCAATTTAGCGACGTCGGCGGGGCTATTGGCGACCACATCAACGATCGGGCCGTCATTGTCCAGAAGCAAACCGATCGAAAAACGTTCATTGCAGCGTTTCTTCTCCTTAGCAGCGACATCTATGGGAAGATTTCGTTTGTCTGAATAGACGAGCCGCCAGCCGCCAGCCTCGATCCCGTTCAAGGGCGCGTGGGGCGAAAGCGAGGTCAGACGGTCTTGCCAAAACTTACGCCAATCATAAGGAGCGACAGTATTGAGCGTCTGGAATACTTCATCGGACGTGTAGGTCTTTAGCATCGGAGGTCCGCTCTGGCCGCCATGAAAAGCGTGGCAAAAGTCGTCGAGCGAGTGTTGGCCGTTCGTCTGTTGTCGAATGATCGTGTCCGCTTCCAACCATAGAAGAACTCCCTCGGGATAAAAATCGACGGCTCGGCGCCGGTCTTGCCATTCATCCGGCGCCAGGTACAAACGCGATGCATCGTCTGCGGTGTCTTGAAGGGAATGCCACTGACGACCGCTCTTAGTGTCCAGATCTGCCGCGTAAGCGGCCAGCCATTCCCGAGTAAGTTCAGGTGTGCGTAAGCCAGATCTCGCCGTTAACAGAAAACTGCCGAGATACTCGGTTAATCCTTCGTAGACCCAAAGCAGGTCGTCCAACATCGGTTTCTGAAAATCCGGCGTGGCTAGATCAGCCGGGCGCCGATACTTGCCGTTCCAAGAATGGACGAACTCATGTGGCAACAGATCGGAAGCAGCGTCCAATTCATCCTTATCCGTGAAATAATCCTCTCCCGCTGCATTCAAACTGGACTCATGATGTTCGACACCGTCATGGAAGGTCTGGTCGCTGAGCGCGACGAGAAAATGATAATGTTGGTAATGGGTAGCGGAAAACAGTGCAGCGGCCTCCGTCACCAGGTGTTGGTATTGGGTCACCTTCTCGGCGGGCAACTCCAATGCCTGCGGACTATCCGCCACGATGTCCATTTCATTGGTAGGTGCTGAGTCGGCGAGTTGTATATGCCGGTAGTTGACACCGGCGACGAGCGGCGAATCGGCCAGCGTCGTTAACGAGACGGGGCCGAATTTGATCGGGTTTCCGTTTTCAAGAAGCGGAAGGGCGGTGCCAAACCGCCAGTGCTGGGGCAATCGCAATTCGGCTTGGAATGTCAGGTCGTCCGGTTTGAAACCGGCCGGGTAGAGGAGAACCTCATACCAGTTGATCATCGCTATGACGGCAGAAGCAGAGGCCTCGGTGGAAAAAGCGGCGGGTTCGACCGGAATCGCGAAATCAAGTGCGACTTCTAAGTGGGAAACTCCTGCTGGTATCTCCAGATGGAAAGCGTATAGATCGACCAAATCCCGTCTCCAAGGGAACGCTTGTCCGTTTACGGAAAATTTCATTCCAACGACGCTGTCGATTGGGCCCGTGGGACCATGTTCACCCGGGATCCATTTCGGATAATAAAGGGTGAGGGAACCGGGTACGACGGGAATGGTTAGGTGCGAGTGGAGAAGCTTACGGGCTACCTCCGTAGCATCAACCTGAAGAGAAATTGCCTCCGGCGGAGTGCTGCTGGGAGTAGATGTTTGTGCTGGTAGATAGGTCGCGGAAATAAGGGATAGGGAAAAAACCAAGCAGATGCCTCGCATGCCGTCCCTTATTGCCTTCGTCGCCTCAGCAGTCAATATGAGGAGGGTAGATTATTGGCCGAATGAGGTGTTGATGTCAGGCCGAATAAGGTGCTGGTTCGTGCAGGATTTGGTGGGGGGCAGGATGCGGTGGGGCGAGGATCTCGGCGCGCTGTGGGCGTCGCTAACTTCCTGGTGTGAACGCGCCGGATTTGAGCCATGCGTGCGGGTGGATGCTCACAGGACGTGCCGGATTTGTGAACGTTGGGCCGCGAAAGGTCTTCGGTGGATGCCACCCGCACGGAGCGGCTCAAATCCGGCGCGACGACGTCAGAGGGAGAAAATCATCCACGGCGCGCCGAGATCCTCGCCCCACCGAATCCTGCGCCCCAACCGCGTTCTGAGCCGCACCGAAATCCTGGGCCCCTAGCGCATCCGGAGGCCATAGCGCATCCTGAGCCCCCACCGCATCCTGAGCCCCTACTGCGTCCTGTGCCCCTACCGCATCCTGAGTCCCCACCCGCATCCTGGGTCCTTACCGCATCCTGGGCCCCCTTATTGCGCCCTAACGTGCAGCTGTTTTTGCCACCGGTTGGTTCAGGTGCTGGTCCAAGAATTTTTCCATCGCACCGTAGAAGTCGAATTGGTTCTCCTGGTTGCTGAAGCCATGGCCTTCGTTTGGTTTGACCATGTATTCGATACTGACCCCTCGCTTCTTGAGCGCGGACACAATTTGGTTCGACTCGTCGATATTTACTCTGGGGTCGTTTGCTCCCTGGGCCACAAACAAGGGCCTTTGAATTTTACCGGCGTTCAGGGCGGGGGAATGGTCGGTTAACCAGGTCTGGTCATTCTTCGGATCACCGATCATGGCGTGCATCATGTCGAGCTCTTGTTTCCAGTAGGGCGGGATCGTGTTCAGAAATGTGAGCAAGTTAGAGACACCAACATAATCAACGCCGGCAGCGTAAAGATTGGGCTCTTTGACTAGTCCCTCTAAGACGGCATATCCGCCATAGCTGGCTCCGTAGATCGCGATGCGGGCGGGATCAGCAATTCCCTGCTGGATCAACCACTTGGTGCCATCCGTGATATCGTCTTGCATCGCACCTCCCCACTGTTTGAAGCTTAGCTCCCAGAATTTCCGGCCGTATCCGGTGGACCCGCGATAATTCGTCTGGAACACGGCATAGCCTCGGTTCACCAGGAACTGCACCTCGGGATTAAAGCCCCATTCGTCTCTGGCCCAAGGCCCGCCATGAGGATTGACCACGACGGGAAGATGTTTTGGTTCGCGGCCTTTCGGTAAGGTGAGATAACCATGAATCGTTACACCGTCGCGAGCCTGATATTCGACGGGTTTCATCTCCGCCATTTGGCTCTCTTTTATCCATGGGCCGAGATCTTCCAACTTTCTTAGGTCGCCGGAACTGACGTTGAAAAGGTAATAAGAGCCAAGAGTTCGATCACCGCCGGTGCGTACGACAAAGTTTTCTTCGCCCAAATCAGTGCTCACCCGCGCCACTTCATAGCCGGGCAGTTGGCTGCGCAGCTTCTTGTAGACGTCCTCGGTTTGCTCATCCAAAAATGCCATCTCCGCCTTCCAGTCGGTGTAAGTGACGAAGGTCAGGACTTTGCGCTTACGTGAATACGCGATGTGCGATACATCAACGTCAGGGTTCTCATAGATCACCCGAACCTCTTTGCCGGATTCAGGATCGAGCTCAACGGCAGCTGATTTATCCCGCCCGATATTGGAGATACCGTACAAACCTTTATTGTCGAACGTGAAACACTCCGGATCGAAGCTTTCCCGGAAATTGGTGGTCAGAACGGTTTTCCAAGGGTCCTGTTCTGTTTTTCGATAGAGCAAACTCGTATTGATTCCATCCGTCGTCGTGGCAGCGCGGATCCGGCCCTCCCAGTCGGTAATCCACGAGCTGATGTTCCCAGGATTCTGCGCTACCAATTGGAGTTTGCCAGTCGAAACGTCCAGACTATAAACGTCGAATACCTCTTTATTTCTTTGATTTGTCTGGATCAGCACGTGGCTAGGATCGTCCAGCAAATCGTCAATAACCGACGCTTTTACGCCTGAGAACGGAGTTAAATCCCGAGCCTCACCACCCGTGCGGGACACCGCATAAAGGTGATAGTTCTCATCTCCGCCGTTATCCTTCTCGAAAAGAACAATATCGTTACCTTTCCAGGACACGTCGCCTAGGTCCCGATCAGTCACATCGGTGAGGCGCGTGGGTTCGCCGCCGGTAGCGCTTTGAACCCAAACATTCAACCGATTCTGCCAGGGCGCCAAAAACGCTAAGAATTTTCCGTCGTCGGAGAGATTATAACCGGCGGCTTTTGGGTTACGGAAGAAGTCTTGTAACGGGATCTTCGGAGGAATGGCGTCGTCAGCCCGGGCGATACTTAGCGAGCCTAGGAAGAAAGCAGCGGTGACAAGTGATAGGCCTGCCCTGAGCAAGCTGAAAGCGCGCCGAACGGGTGAGAGGTGAAAGGTGAAAAGTGAAAGGTGAAAGGCGAAGCGACGGCGGCCCGCTTGTCCGGAGCGCTTATCCGTTGTTTCGGCGGCTGCTAAGACTTTCCCATGAGAATTCATATTTCAGGTAATGCAGTGAAACGTCCCCGGAAATGACCGTAGATCGGGTGACTTCGTTCAAATCCCATTTACTATTAGATAGCTGCGGTTCCAGCCGCGAGTTAGCTTTTAGCGGCTTCTGGTTTCAAATGTTCGGCTAGGAACTTTTCCATCGCGGTATAGAAATCGAAGCGGTTTTCTTCGTTATGGAAACCGTGTCCCTCGTTCTCTTTGACCATGTATTCGACTTGGATGCCGCGCTTTCGCAATGCCTCCACGATCTGGTTTGATTCGTTGATGTTAACCCGTGGATCTTTGGCGCCTTGGGCAACGAACAGCGGAGTCTCGATCCGTTCGGCGTTGAGGGCGGGGGAATGTTCCTGGAACCAAACCTTATCCTTGTCCGGGTGACCCACCATTTCGTAGGTCATGTCCAAGAACGGTTTCCAATAGGGAGGAATTGTCTGCATGAACGTGAACAGGTTTGAGACGCCAACATAGTCTACGCCGGCAGCGTAAAGCGCCGGCTCTTTGACCAAGCCTTCAAGCACCGCATAGCCTCCGTAGCTGCCTCCATAAATGGCGACTCGTTTCGGGTCGCCAATGCCCTGCTTGATCAGCCAGTTCACCCCGTCCGTAATATCATCCTGCATTTTGCCGCCCCATTCCTTAAAGCCTAACTCCCAGAATTTGCGACCGTAGCCGACCGAGCCGCGGAAGTTCATTTGCAGAACTGCATACCCGCGGTTAGCCAGAAATTGGACCTCCGGATTAAACGTCCAGGTGTCGCGAGCCCAGGGACCACCGTGCGGATTAATCACGACCGGCAAGTTCTTAGCTTCCCGACCTTTAGGAAGTGTGAGATAACCGTGAATGGTAAGCCCATCTCTGGATTGATAATCGATCGGCTTCATCTCAGAGAGATCATCCTCTTTCAGCCAGGGTGCACGGTCGGCCAGTTTCGTCAGTTCCTTTGATGAGGCGTCGTATAGATAAAAAGCGCCGAGCGAGCGGTCACTCAGGGTGCGCACTACAAATACGTTCTCGTCGTCGTTACTTGAGATAATGAAGACTTCATATCCAGGCAGCTTTTCCTTGAGATCTTGAAACAGCTGCTCCGATTGGGGGTCGAAAAAATGATGTTCGGTCCGCCAAGTGGTAAAGGAGGCCACGGTCAGGACTTTGCGTTTCCGGGAATAGCTTAGCGACGACACATCAACGTCCGGATGCTCAAAGATCACTTTGGTCTCTTTGCCGGTAACCGGATCTAGCTCGACGGCTGCAGACTTGTCTCGATCGAGGTTCGAATTGCCGTAAAGGCGCTCGTTATCAAAAGTGAAAAACTCTGGAGTAAAGGAGTCCTTAAAGTTCGTCGTCAGAACGGTTTTCCAGGGATCGGTCTCCGATTTTCGGTAAAGCAAGGAGGTGTTAACACCGTCGGTGGTAGTCGCAGCCCGGATTTTACCATCGTGATCAGTAACCCAATCGGAGATGTTTCCTGGGTTCTCCGCTACCAATTGCAAATCGCCGGTCTCAATATTGAGCCGATAAGCGTCAAAGATCTCTTTGTTGCGCTTGTTAAGACTGATGATCACCTCTTTTGGGTTCAAAGGCAGATCGTCGATCATGCGAGCCTGTACCTTCTCGAATGGAGTGAGATCGCGTACGGTTTTACCGTCCCGATCCGCGACATAGAGATGAAAATTCTCGTCGCCACCGGAGTCGCGGATAAACAGGATATAGTTATCCGTCTTCCAAAAGTAGGAGCTGATATCCCGGTCCGTTACGCTGGTGACCCTTTGCGGTTCGCCACCTTTTCTGGGTTGGACCCAAACGTTTAGCCGAGTCTCATAGGGACGCAGAAAAGCGAGATAGTCGCCAGAGGGAGAGACTTGGTAGAAAGTGGTGGTCGGGTTGCGAAAGAAATCGCGTAGAGGAATTAGGGGGGCTGGTTCGGCGAGTGCGAGCGAGCAAGTAGACATGCAAATGGAAAGGGCGATAAGCTGCTTCATACTATATCACGCGGTGGTCGGCCCGATCCGCGGTAAGGGAGGAATGAAGACCGGCAGGGGAAATTAAGCAAGTAGTCGTTGGGAGAGGGTAAACCGCGAATGGACGCGAATTTACGCGAATAACGGAACAACCGCAGATGAACGCAGATACACGCAGATATTAAAGAACGATCCGCAGATTACACAGATTTCGCAGATTACTCATGGGCTTGGCTATGTCTGGTGAGATAAACAGATCTTTCTTGGCGCTTGTGTTTTGTTTTACCTCCCAGCACCATCCCGACCTCAAAACGTAATCTGCGTAATCTGCGGATAATCCATCTGCCTTCATCTGCGGTTTAGATGTTTTCTCCTGTCTTTATTCGCGTAGATTCGCGTCCATTCGCGGTTGAACCGGCATTGGAGCCACTATGGGCAACGAAATCGTCTGTCGAGCAAGTCTGGGAGCGCAAACCAGCGAGGGCAAAGCTTTGCTGGAATCCGATCATCTTCTGTTTCGAGGCGAGTTTCGTTGCAAAGTTTTCTTTCGAGACTTAGCCAAAGTTAGCGTCGACCGCGGAACGCTGAGTTTGTTCGGCCCAGAGGGCGAACTTCGACTCGAGCTTGGGAAAAAAGCGACGGTTTGGTCGGAGAAAATCCTGCATCCGAAGTCGCGAGCCGAGAAGCTTGGGCTCAAAGCTGGAACCCAAGTTCTGGTGATAAATCTGGCGGATACCGAGTTCCAAGCGGAGTTGGCTAAATCTGCGGTAGAGATCACCGCCGTCAGAAGCAAAAGCCAGAGCTACCTCGTTTTCTTTGGAGTAGAGGACGCACCCGGGCTCACCAAAATTCCTGATCTCGTGCCGCGGTTCAAAGAGCGGGGTGCGCTTTGGATTGTTTATCCCAAAGGACAATCCCGAATTTCTGAATCCGCCGTGATTCAGGCGGGGAGAGCAGCCGGGCTGAAAGATGTTAAGGTGGTCTCGTTTTCGTCGACCCAGACGGCTTTGAAATTTGTTCGTCCATTGCAGCCATGAAGATCATATATGACGACGCGGCAGTCGGATATGGAGGTGGCGGTCATCCTGAACGCCCGGAACGTTTGCTACGAACGGTCCCGCATCTCCAGAAGGTTTTCCCACAACTGGTATGGGAACGACCTTTTATCGCTGAAGACAAGGAGCTGGTGCGAGCTCACGACCCGGCTCACTTGGCTAGACTACGGCAACCTGTCGATTTCGATCTGGATACGCCTGCCTACGCCGAAATCGACCAACATGCGCGACGAGCAGCAGGCGGCGCAGTGTTAGCAGCAGAGCTGGCGAGGAAAGGTGAGCCCGCATTTTCCCTGCTCCGTCCGCCAGGGCATCATGCCACCCGAAATCAAGCCATGGGTTTCTGTTACCTGAACTCGATCGCCGTGGCCGCGCTGGCCGCCATTAACGATGGATGTAAACGAGTCGCGATCTGGGATTTTGACGCTCATCACGGCAACGGCACTGAAGCGATCGTTACCGGTAACGAACAAATCTTATTTGCCTCGATCCATCAGTATCCTGGCTATCCCGGCACTGGCACTCATTCTTTTCAGAACATTCTCAACTGGCCGGTCCCGCCGATGACAGATGCCGAAGTGCACGCGACTAAAGCCAAGGAAGCGTTCGATCGTCTCATTGCTTTTCGGCCGGATCTTTTATTGGTGTCCGCCGGCTTCGATTCCTATGTGAACGATCCGCTAACCAACATGAGGCTCGAGGCTGAGCATTTTTATCGATTCGGTACCTGGCTCCACGAAGCCGATATTCCGGTGGCCGCAATCTTAGAAGGTGGTTATAGCGACGACTTGCCAGGGCTGATAGAAAGCTTCGTCCGCGGCTGGTCCGCAGATTAACGCAGACGAACCGCGAATGGACGCGAATCTACGCGAATAGAGACCGAACAGAACTACTTAAACCGCAGAATAATCTGCGTAATCTGTGCAATCTGCGGATAATCCATCTGCCTTCATCTGCGGTTTAAATGTTTTCTCCTCTCTTTATTCGCGTAGATTCGCGTCCATTCGCGGTTGATGCATTAGTCTGTGGTTCGTTGAATGAGTTGGTTCCATTTTAGTTGGCAGAACTTTTGGTTTTCGTTCCTGGCGCTGGCTTTTGAAGGATTGCCGTTTGTTTTAGTGGGATCATTGATCTCGGGATTCATTGCGGCGTTTGTTCCTTCCCGAGTCATTACCCGTTTTTTGCCGAAGAACCGGTTTCTGGCGACCTTGGTGAGCGGCCTGTTGGGGCTGATCTTTCCGGTGTGCGAATGCGGTGTCGTGCCTGTCGTGCGGCGGCTATTGGACAAAGGACTGCCGCTCTCTTGCGGAATCACCTATATGTTGGCTTCACCGATCGTTAATCCGTTGGTCGCGATCAGCACTTATGCGGCTTTCCGCGCGCAGCAGCCGGGATTGAACACCGGGATTCGATTGATAAGCGGTTACCTAGTGGCAGTCATTGTGGGGCTGGCTGTCTCCCGGCTCGATCCGGCACGACTATTAGGTCGCCAAGCTGTTCCCACCCGCGCGCGACGACGAACGGCGTTGAGTATCGCCACGATGCCGGATTCACCGGATGCCACTAGCGGAGTGTCGGTAATGCAACGCGTGATCGGCGCGGTTCAATTGGCGAGTGATGACTTTATCGATACCGCCATTTATTTCATGATCGGGGCGGCGGTCGCTTCGATTTTTAATACCGCTGTCGATCAACGCATCATCTTGCCTTTGGCGTCGAGTCCGGTCCTTTCCGTGGCCGCCATGATGGTCATCGCCGGAATCCTGACGTTATGCAGCACGTCAGACGCCTTTATCGCAGCAACGTTTACCGCGTTCCCTATTCCCGCGCGGATGGCGTTTCTTATCTTTGGGCCCATGTTCGATTTTAAGTTGCTCTTTCTGTACAGCTCTTTGCTGAAGAAACGCACCGTGGTAGCCCTGGGCGTTGGACTTTTCGTCATTGTGGGAGTACTCTGCGTCGCGTTTTTGCCGGCCATTTATGCGAACTTGGGCAGCTAAAATTTTCAACGGGATCACGCTCTTAGGCCTCGGTGGCGTACTGATCGCTTTTTTTATTAACGGCCGTATCGATCAATATTTGCACCCGCAATTTCGTTTGTGGGAGCTCTTCGGCGGGATCGGCTTCTGTGTTGCCGGCGCTCTCTATCTGGTTACCAAGAAATCGATGGATTGTTGTATTGATGGACAATGTATCCACAGCAATCCGCGTAATCCGGTTCGAGCGATCGTTGCTCTTGGCGTGATTACGGTGCCTTTGGTAGCGGGCACGGTTTTTTCCAAGGACAGCTACGATCAACAGGCGATTTTGAACCGCGGGTTTGTTCAAGACGCCAGCGGGCTGCCTGTGCGCAATGTGGCTAAGGATGCCACCGCCGCTGCCAAGGATTCGAATCAACCGGTTATTCCTTCGACGGCATTAGGTGGAGACAAGGATGAGAACCCGAATCCATTGGAACCGCCTTTACCTCAAGATGGCAGCGGTAACACGGCAGGTCAGAATTCCGCGGATGCCAAGGATGACGGCAGCGAACAATATTTGCCGCGCGCTGCCGATGGGAACATTGCTTTAGAAGTCAGCGACCTGTTGTATAGCGAGACCGAGGAGAGTCTGCGTAAAATGTTTTCCGGAAAAACGATCGAAGTGATCGGACAATTCTTGCCGGGCGCGCAAAAGAGCGAATTCAAAATTGTGCGGATGTTCATCGTCTGTTGTGCCGCGGATGCGCGACCGATCGCGGTGCCGGTGCAAGCCGACGCTCCGGTTTCGGTTGCGGATATGAGTTGGGTGAAGGTGATCGGGCAACCCGAGTTTGTAGCGAACGGCAATCGAACCAAAGTGGTGTTAAAAGCCGCTCGCGTGGAGCCCACCGATCCTCCAGCGGACGCGATGTTGTATTGAGGGCAACGGCTCCGTCGCGACGGATTGGCCCGTCCCGGAGGGACCGAATGATCGTAGCCAGGCAATTCATTGCCTGGAAAATTAGCAATCAGGTTCCCGTCCCGTAGGGTACGGTGTGAGCGTTACCCACATCTCGTCTCGCGCTCTAGACAGGCAAACCGATCTCCCGTTGCTTTACGCGCTCGGTTGCTCACGAACATCATCGAACCGGATCACACCGTACCCTACGGGACGGACTTCCTTCTTGGACCTATTCCAGGAAATAAATTGCCTGGCTACGATCATTCGGTCCCTTCGGGACAAAGTCCGCCACCTCCCTATCGGACGGGCATGCTTCTGCGCCGCTTCGCAGGGACTGCGTTGCCGATGTACGACAGGTCCAGAGGCGCAAACTCACCATCGGGTACTATGGGAGACAAAATACTCCCGGCGAAACGCCATGGTAATCCCGAGACTAACCGCGGAATTGGGAATTGCGTCTTACTGGGTGACGCAAAGACGCTTCCGTCGTGACGTCGGAGGGCGTCGATATCGAATGGAGTAAACTCCGGATCAGCGACAAATGGCCGATTACGGAGGTCACGCAACTCTTCCAGGGGCCACAATGGGTTGGCCAGACAGCGGTTGGGTTTTCTTAGAGCAGATCTAAACCAGAGGCTCCTTCTTTTCGACATAAGCGAAGTCTAGTTGTCTCCGAGACTACGGCGTTAGTGCCTACATCGCAAGACCACCGTCAACGGTGAGCACCTGACCTGTTATATACTTGGCTTCTTTGCTCGCGAGAAAAGCAACGGCTGCGGCTACATCAGCGACTTCGCCAAACGAGCGCAACGGGATGTGATCCAGCATTTGCTGGCGAACCGCCTCTGGCAGCTCTTTAGTCATATCCGTGGTGATGAAACCTGGGGCAACCGCGTTGACGGTTACTTGTCTTCCGGCCACTTCTTTAGCCAAGGCTTTGGTCAAACCGATTAGGCCGGCTTTGCTGGCCGAATAGTTGACTTGCCCGGCCTGGCCCACCAATCCGCTGATCGAGGTGATATTGATGATCCTGCCGTAGTGCTGTTTCATCATCGGACGCTGTAAATTTTGAATGAAATGGAAGGCGCCTTTGAGGTTGGTGTCCACTACCAGGTCCCAATCTTCTTCTGACATCCGCATGCTGAGCCGGTCGCGAGTGATGCCAGCATTATTCACAAGTACGGTGACAGGGCCAAAATCCTTGAGAATTTGAGAGCAGACGGCCGCCACCGCTTCCCCGTTAGCGACATCCACCGCATAGGCTCGCGCGGTCTCCGGTTTGTCACGATTGATTGCATCAGCGGTTGCCTGAGCATTCTCTTGGGTTCGGCTAATAACGGCGACTCTCGCTCCCTCAACGGCAAAGCGCTCGGCGATAGCCTGTCCGATCCCTCGGCCGGCCCCTGTCACAACTGCAACCTGATCAACAAAACGATTCATAGGGAAATCTAGCTCTCACGCGGAGAGGGAGAGAATCTGGCGTCAAGATGCGAAGATGCAAAGAGAAAGGAGTCAGGAGCCAGAATCCAGGAGCCAGGAGGGATTGCCGGCGCAATGACAAATGACAAAGTGGGCGTTTACGCGAAGCGCCGGAGCCGTGGAGCGCGCCTTCCGGCAGCCGCCGGACGAGGCCGATTTTGAGCGCATCTATCGTGGGGATATCAATGTTTCCGTGGCAGCACGGGCGCGGGCCTCGATTTCTCGTTCCGTTGGTGCCTCGCGCACCCGCATTAGCAGGCGGATCAGCAGATCTGCCCCGAGCACTGCGATATAATGGCTTGCCAGAACCGCTGGATCGCCGGCGATGATCATTCTGCGGGCTTGACCTTTTTTTATTAACTCGATGAGCACCTTTTGGTTGGCTTCACGGCCGTTGCTTTCGAGCGTTCGACCGATCTCGGGGACACGATCGGATTCTGCGATCGCGAGCCGAAAAACGGTTAACGCATTGGGGTGACATATCGTCTGCAAGATTGATACGCCGAACTCAACGAGCAACGCGGCAAGCGCGTCTCTGGTTTGGGGCACAGGGTTGGCGCCCTCCAACGGCCGCCGCATCTGTTGGGAGCGTTCGCCAATACAGGCCGCTAGTACTGCATGCTTGTTTTTGAATAGCGCGTAGAGGTCCCGTTTAGACACTCGGGCGCGGGTAACAATATCTAGCATGCTGGTGCTGGAAAACCCGTGTTCACGAAAGAGAGTAAACGCTGCCATGAGCACGCGCTCGCGGATAGAGCTGGAGGCGGGCTGAGGGGTGGACAAGGGTGACTGACGCTTAGTTTTTTTAGTGGCCGACATTTTTCACTTGCTTACGGTACGATATCGTACCATTCATTCTGCGCTTTGGTACTGTATCGTACCAAGAGCCAAAATGCTACTATGATTAATCTAAAAGTTCTGGTAACCGGCGCAACCGGAAAGACCGGTGGCGCGGTAGTCACTCAACTGCTGGCCAAAGGCTGGCCGGTGCGAGCCATCGTCCGCGGGCGGGACGCTCGCAGCGATCTGCTCCAGCGCCGCGGCGCCGAGGTCGTGGTTGCGGACATCTTTGATCCCGGTCAATTGATGGACGCGATGAGTGGTGTGCAGCGAGCCTACTACTGCCCGCCGTACCATCCCCTCGTCATCCAGAGCGCGTCGGCATTTGCGGCCGCTGCGCGCGAGACGGGCCTTGAACAGATCGTTGGGCTTTCGCAATGGCTCGCCGGGCCCAACCACCCGGCGCTCATGTCACGCCAGCATTGGCTAATCGATCGGATGTTCGGGGCGCTTCCGAACATCGCGTACACTGCTGTCACTCCCGGCTTCTTCGCTGACAGCCCCTATCTGGAAATGATGCCGTTCGCGGCGCATCTCGGTGTCCTTCCGCTGCCGGTCTCGGGAGAGAGCCGCAACGCCCCGCCCTCGGTGGATGATATCGCCCGCGTCGCCGTCGCTGCATTGCTCGATCCGGCACGCCACGCCGGCAAGAGCTACCGGCCTACCGGGCCGAAACTCCTCACGGTTAGCGAAATGGCCACGATCATCGGCGGCGTTGTGGGTCACAAAGTGCGGCACGTGAGGACGCCGCTTCGGATATTCTACAAGGGCGCCAAGGCGCAAGGCATGGAGCCTCTTTTGCTCAGCGGTTTGAGGTACTGGTTCGAAGACAATGACCGCGGCGCGTTCGCGGTCGGCGCGCCCAACGATACGGTCCGCGAGCTTACCGGAAAAGACGCCGAGGACTTTGAAACGATCGCCAGGCGTCACGCGGCATTGCCGCAATCGCGCCAGAACTTCCGCACGCGGCTTACTGTCTTCGCGAGTTTCCTGGCGGTGCCGATCCTGCCGGGATTTGATCCCGTGGCGTACGACCGCGCACAAGAGCAGCCCGTGCCGCCGACGCCACGTCTGGCGCTCGCCGACGCGGACTGGACGGCGAGCCACGGCGCCGAGAGCTCACTGATAGTGGACAGCGCGCTCACGAAAGCAGTCGCGGGCGGCGAGCAGAGCGCCAAGCCAAAGACTTCCTTGGAATTTCTACTCCAAGAGGTTGCTGGCAATCGGAAACCCGGGGCAACAGGGGAACAGGAGGCGGCCGGTGAATAGCGGGGCGTTATTCGGGTTGAGCGTCCTGATGGGCTTTGTCGCATTCGCCATTGTCACGAAAATTTACCTATTGCCACCACTCAGGGTCATGCGGAGAGAGCATGCGCTTACCGCGCTGTTGATTCCGAATATATTTCGATTTATTGGCCTGTGCTTCCTGGTTCCTGGAGTGGTAGCAGCATCGCTGCCTCGAGCGTTCGCAGCTCCGGCAGCATATGGTGACCTGATCGCGGCAATTCTCGCCGCTATTGCAACACTAGCACTCTATGGCGGAAGATCCTGGGCTATCCCGGTTGTGTGGGTGTTCAACGTGTGGGGCACCCTCGACCTCTTGTTAGGGTTCTACCAAGGCGAGATTGGCGCTAGAATTGAACCCGGGTCGCTCGGCGCCGCCTATTTCATCCCGACTGTTCTTGTGCCTGCGCTACTCATCGTTCACGGTTTGACATTTTGGCTGCTGCTGCGGAAGTGGCAAAAGGCTTAGTCGCCATCCGCTGACTCTTGGTTGAGCTGATTCAGCTTGTTTCGCAGGGTTCGGATACTGATGCCTAGCATCTGGGCGGTGTGGGTGCGGTTTCCTTTGGCCTTACGGAGGGCGTGCATGATGTATTCCCGTTCGATTGATTCGAGCGGGACGACCTCTTCTGGAAAACTCAGAGATGCACCGGTAGACGATGTTATCCGGTCGTTCGCAGGGTCTTCGATGTTAACACTGGGGAACATCGGCGCCATGACTGCTGCGCTGATGCCTTCTTCGGGATCATGCAAAATTACGGCTCGTTCGATCACGTTTTGAAGCTCGCGCACGTTTCCGGGCCAATCGTACGCCATCAGGATGGCCATCGCTTGCGGCGTGACCGTGGGTGAGGCAAGACCGGTACGCTGAGAGATCCTCTTCAGAAATGCGTCCGCCAAGGCCGGAATGTCATCCTTCCGCATCCGCAGCGGCGGCACCATGATGGGGAAAACGTTCAAGCGGTAGTATAGGTCTTGCCGGAACTCTTGGCGTTCAACTGACGTGGCCAAATCGCGGTTTGTGGTGGCTAGGACCCGGACATTCACTCGAATAGAGCGGCCGCCGCCGACTCGTTCGAATTCGCGCTCCTGCAGCACGCGCAGAAGCTTGGCCTGCAGTCTGGAAGGTATTTCGCTGATTTCGTCGAGCAGAATGGTCCCCTGATCTGCAAGTTCAAACCGGCCTTCGCGCTTTTCGGTCGCTCCGGTAAAAGCCCCTTTTTCATGTCCGAAAAACTCGCTTTCGATCAGGTTCTCAGAAATCGCTGCGCAGTTGACCTTGATGAACGGCTTAGCGGAACGAGCGCTAGCACGGAAGATTTCCGTGGCCACGAGCTCCTTACCGGTTCCATTCTCACCGCCGATCAGAACGGTGGCTTCGGTGGGAGCGACCTTCTGGATCAGTTGACGCAGTTGGCGAATCCTTGGGCTCTCGCCGATCAAAGGGGTCTGATCGGAGGCTTGGAAGGAGAGGACCTGATTGACTTTTAGAGCCTGGATAAAGCTGGCCGCTTTATTAATAACGACATCGATCTGCCCGGAAGAGAAGGGCTTGATGATGTAATCAAACGCTCCGGCTCGGATGCAAGTGACCGCTGACTCAACCGAACCGTGCCCGGTCATCATCACGATGACCGGTTTGCGCGGTTGGCTGCTTAGGCGGGCCAATAGGTCGGTGCCATTGCCATCCGGCAAACGGACATCGACAAACATTAAGTCGAAAGGTTCTCGAGCGACGGCTCGCTCGGCCTCGCTAATCGACGCGCACAGAGATACAGCTAAGCGTTTGCTTCGGAGCTGTAACTCGAGCGAACGGCGGATCGTGGGGTCGTCATCAACAACGACTACTTTCTCAATGGCCATACCTAGGCACCAGGGTTTCTCACCTAAGATTCTGACAGCCACCTTCCGGGCGGCGGGTAAGCTTTAGGCATGATAAAGAGAGCTACACCAAAAAAATCCTGATAAGTGTTCTTATAGCTAATACCGTTAAACGGTTCTAAGTTGATCTCAATAAAGAGGTTGTGCCAGAAGATTGCCGTTCAAATCAATTTGATTGATCTACCAATTCTACCATATTCCGTCCTGGGCGGCACCCCTTTAAGATCTTCTGGGTCGAAAAAGTTTACATCATGGAGGAATTAGCGGACAGCGATGCTCGGCTTTGGCGCTTCGTGCTTGAACGGGCGGTGCACGAGCTCAATAATCGTGTTGGCGGCATTCTCTCGATCAGCGAGACCCATCTCTCCCGGCGGATCGAAAATCGGGAGCTGCGAGAAAGTCTCGAACTGATCCGGGATGGCGCCAAGGCGGGAAGCGATTTTGTGATGGCGATGGCCGACCTGTTGGCGGCGGAAGAAAGCGGTCCGGAGCTGACTCGGCTAAGCGATTTGCAGACCTATCTTCGGACGAAGCTGAGACTTTTTCTCCCGAGCCACCTGCAGCTCATCGCGTCTTCTCATGTCAAGGACATGGTTGTCCGCGTGAACGACAAGCTCCTTTTGTTCAATTTATTGGCCTTGCTCCAAAAGGAGCTAGAAGGAGACCAGCCCACATCAATTTCTGTCGAGCTGGCCCTCAAGGTGGAAGCATCTGCAGGTTGGCTAGTCTACCGCGCCTCCAATCGCACCGGTCCGGCGCAGACTGAGTTCTGCCGGGCCCTCTTTTCCAAGATGAGACCGTCACCGATCGGCTTGGATATCGAAGAAACACCCTTAGAGTTCAAGGTCGGTATCGGGTTTCCGGCCGCGAAGATGCGATAGCGACGTTATCCCACGATCTCGCGCAGGCGCTCAACGCTCAATTCATCGAGCTGGTGAACGGCGAGATCGGCTGCTTTCAGCGCATCAATTGAGTTGGTAGTAGCCACCGCCACGACTTTCATGCCGCCTCGATGGGCCGCTTCGATTCCAACCAGTGCGTCCTCGAAGACCACGCAACATTCTGGATGTAAGCCAAGACGGCTCCCCGCTTTCAAAAACACCTCAGGATCCGGTTTACCATGAGAGACGTCTTCGGCTGTGACAATGGTCTGAAAGCGATCTTTCAGCCCGATAAGCGCCAGTCCTGTCTCGATGTTGAGCCGGTGCGTTGACGAACCGATCGCACACGGGACGGCGGCGTCCCGCAGCCGATCCAACCAAGCGACGACTCCGGGTAGAGGCTTAAGACCCCATTCCAGCACGATTTCCCGGTACAAGGTCTCCTTCCTTAGCGACAGCCGGGTGATCTCCTCAGGATCAGGCGTCCACTGCAGCAGGTTCGGAATAATGAACTCATTCTTCATCCCGAACCCCTTTTTGAAGTGGCCAGGCGGAAGCTGGTTCCCGGTTTCCTTGGCGAGTCGCTCCCAGCTCTCTTCATGATGAGCAGACGAGTCGATAATTACGCCATCCCAATCGAATATCGCACCAATCGGACCCTTATCAGACATAGGAAATCAATACCGCAGATGAACTCCAAATCGGAACCGCGAATGCACGCGAATGGACGCGAAAATTGAGGCTCATAGTGGCAGTTCTGGAACGGTACTCAACCGCAGATGAATCCGCCGCCGCTTCGCTATGGCGCGACAGGCAGCAGATGTACGCAGATAAATAACTCGAAAGGCGTGGATCATCAGATTCTGCCCAGAAAATTCGCGTCTATTCGCGGTTTAAAAGCGGCGCAGACCCGGGAGAGAGTAAGTCTTTTGGAGCTGGGCCGCGTTTTGCTCGACTTGGGCGGCATCGAGATAAATCACTTTGGGATCCAGATCGAATTCGATCTTATGGAATCCGTTGATTGGTTTCTCGATGGCCTTGGCCAAATCTTCCAGACGGTAGATCGGCTGACCGTTCACTCGTTCTACGGCCATGTAGTTCAACTGCGGGTAACCGATCGTGTCGTTGTTCGGCAGGATTTGGCTTAGGAAAACGATCTTACGCGGCTTAGGAAAAAGATCTGCTTGGTAATGATCGAAATAAACGAAGCGTTGGGGCGCTTCCTTCTGCCAAGCCGGTCCCCATTCCCGGAGATACTGGCGACTAAGCTCTTCAAAGACCAAGCCACCCAGAATCAGATAGCGTGGAGGACGCCCGATCATGTACGGATCAATCGCGTAATCTTGGGGCGGACGATTGAATAGGGAGACGTCTACCTCTTTGCGTTCGCCATGCCGAAGCAAGGTTACCGGCACTTTTTGGCCTGAGTATGACAAGGTCGTGATCAGATGGGTAATCGAGAGTCGCCCGTAGAGTTCGTCGTCGTAATCGCCATCGGGATCGATCGCCTTGCCGGCAATCGACAAAAGGATATCACCGGTTTGAATGTCGGCCTGGGCTGCGGGTGCGTTCGGCTCAACATCATCTACATAGATACCTCCTTCTGAATCCGACAATTTCTCATAATGCCGAAACTGCGGATCTCGGGTGGGCGAGAAGGAGAGGCCGAAGCTGGGAAAACCTTGATACGGCTGGTGTTCCGCCTCCTTCAAAAAATGTTGAATAACGGGCGTCGAGATGGCCTCAATGGTTTGAGAACGGGGATCGTACCGGAGCAACATCGAGATGAGGTGACGACTTTGTACGATCGGCAAGGTAAAGCTGTTATCTCGGTACTGCAGAGGGCAGCTCATCTTGAATAACAGATAGCTGTAGTCATCCAGCACGTAGTGTCCAACCTCGGCGCTAGTGAGCAAAGCCTCGGTCGAGACCGGGGTACCGTTCGCCTCGAGCTGTACCACAGATAGATGATCGCCTACTCTAACTTGGGTGTCCGTGTCCAATGGCTGCAGGTCTTTGAGGAAGTCCTGACTAGTGGGTTTGAGCAACGCCAAGTTCGTTTCGTAATCGATTACGGCCACCTTGGCGCTGCTGCGTTCGCCGGTCTCAGGCTTTTCCAGTTCAATGAAGTTGCTGTCCCAAACCAGTTCCGCGGTGACTAGGACTTCACCACCATCAATCACGGCGCCGAGACCGCGCCGGTTGAATGGCGCTTTCTTGCTCCAGGGACGAAAGAAATCGTACGATTGATTAGTTGAGTTTACCCGAAGTACCGAACCACCTTTTAGTTCTGTGGCGAGTTGCTCCTTCGGGGCACCAGAAGGATGCGTCTCCATCGCAGGTGTGGCCTGCGGCGTCGGGCTAGGGGTTTCGGCGGCTAGAGCTGACAACGCCAGAAGCGCTAGCAAATTACATGAGAGTAGAAACTTCATCGCAGGGTCTCCTCTCCCAAGTTGCGCTCGAGGCGTACACCGTAGTTTTCTTTGATTCGCTCTTTCGCTTCTTGAACCGCGGTTCGCTGCAGCACGGCGGGCCGATTCGCACCGATAAACTTTACCGTGTAAAAGTCGGACGTTTGATCGAACGCGTTGGCGACATCGGCTAACGTGCGAATTTTGTGGCCATTGATTTCGTCCACAATCTGATAACGAAATCCCGCCAGGTAGGCGTTGACCGGATCAGGCAGTATATTCGATAGAATAATGACTTGCGGATGATCCTTGTAGATCTCGTCATTCACGAAGTTGTTGTAAAAGTAGCGCACCCGCAGATCATCGGTTTGAAACGCCTCCAGCAGGTTCTTGGACAAAGGCTGGAAAACTAATCCACCGAACATCACAAAGCGGGGATACTCATCGAAGACGTTGGCTTGAATTAGGTAAGAATTGTTTGGCTCCAGTTCGATCTCGATTTCCATCGGCTGATGGTTCCGCAGTAAACCGATCTTCACTTTGTCACCTTTCAGTTTCCGCTCGACGATTTCTGCGAGATCAACATTCTCACCATCCAGTTCAACGGTTTGGTCACTGATAATGCGGTGGCCGTCGATGGAAAGAAGGACATCGCCCGGCTGTAATTTGCCGGCAGCGCACGCGTCGCTTTCCACCGAACCCACCAAAACCCCGGTATCATCATCGGGAAGTCCTAACGCGCGCCGGGCTGAAGCGTTGGTCAGATTTTCATAGGTGACCGACAGATCGACGTACCGGTTGTAGTGCCCGCTGGCGATATCGGCTAAGAATCGTTGAATCACCGGAGTCGGGATCATGAAACCGACATTTTGGGCAACGTCCCCCGAGTAACCTTGAAAAGCGATCCCAACCACTTTGCCGTTCTGCAACACCGGACCACCGGAGTTACCGGGATTGATCGCCGCATCGATCTGAACCGCGAGATGGGAGTCTGCGCCGGAATGACTGTAGCTTTCAAAATCGATTCGAGAAACGATGCCTTGGGTGACTGATAGTCGTTCACCACCGATGGGGTAGCCGTAGACGTCTACGCCACTCTGGATCGTCGGTAACGGTCCGAGATGCAGCGGCTGCATCGTCTTGAAAAAATTCGGATCTGAGATCGTAACGATCGCTAAATCGCAGTCGTGGGCGATGAACTTCACCTGACCGCTGTACTGACGCGGATCATTCTCTCTTTGAACAGACATGAACCGTCCATTGCTCACCACGTGTGCGTTCGTCAGGATTCGGTTGCCGTCGATGACAAACCCTGCGCCGATTCCCGTTGAAATGCTGCCTGGATTCCACGGCACTCGATAGTCTGGTTCCTGAGCCGTTGTCGTGATGCGAACAATGCTCTTGTGAACGTCGACTTTAGGAATGTCGGCAATCGCGCTCGTGGCGACCAGGCTCGCGATAGCGAAAAGTGTACTACGAATCATCTGTAATGTAAGGTCGGAACCTTGCCTAGAAGGGCGGGAGTGTAAAATGGATTCGCGTTCTATCGCGCCTTCAGCATCCCAACCCGCTACGCGCGGTGCAATTCGGACTTGGCGCAGTACTCCAATACTCCATCACTCCGTGCGGCCGGATTCGAGGACGAGGACGACGACGAGGACGAGAACGAAGCGCTTCGCGCCTCCCATCACACTGCCTTGAACACAACACACGAATTGATGCCGCCAAAACCAAAAGCGTTGCTCAGGACATAGTCGAGCGTTTTTTGGCGGGGTTCGTTTGGCACGACGTCCAGGTCGCAAGCCGGATCAGGAGTTTCAAAATTTAATGTGGGCGGAATGTAGGAGTGCTGCAACGCTAGGGCGCAGATCACTCCTTCGATGGCGGCGCTGGCGCCGAGGGGATGGCCATAGAATGCTTTAGTGCCACTCACAGCCAGTTTTTCCGCGCTCGTTCCGAACACGCTTTTGATGCAGGCACATTCATTGGCATCGTTGAGTTGAGTAGAGCTGGCGTGCGCGTTGATATAACCAATTTGATCCGGGTTAATTTTCGCTTCAGCCATCGCGTCTTCCATGGCTCGGATACAAGATTCACCGCTGGGCAGCGGAGTGGTCATATGGAACGCATCATTGTTCAGGCTGTAGCCGACCACTTCAGCGTAAATGCGAGCGCCTCTCGCCGCGGCATGCTCGTACTCTTCCAGGATTAGACTGGCTGCGCCTTCGCCCATGACGAAACCGTCTCGATTAAGATCGAATGGACGACAAGCAGTCGACGCCTCTTGCCGGCTCATCGTTCGAATGAACGCAAATGCGCCGTAGGAAAGAGGACTCAATGGAGCTTCAGCTGCGCCGGCGATAATCACATCAACGAAACCGTCTCGGATATAGCGAAACCCTTCGCCGATGGCCACGTTGCCGCTCGCGCAACTATTTGAGTTAGTGGTGCCGACGCCACGAAGCCCAAACTCGATCGCAATGTTGCAATGGGCTGAGCCTCCAAATACTTGGAGCGCGATCGTTTGATGGACTGCTTTCGGACCGCCGTGAACGTAGGAAACATGTTGATTCTCGGCATTGGCCACACCTCCGAGCGCGCTTCCGAAGCTGACTCCGACTCGGGTCTGAGGATTGTTAGGTGAAAAGGAAAGCCCGCTATCATCGAGAGCGAGCTTGGCTGAGGTCACTGAAAATTGGGCGTAACGATCTAATCGTTTGAGCCGGTGCGGTGGGAAATATCTGCCGGGTTCCCAATTGCTGATCTCTGCCGCCACCTTGGCATTGAAAGGACTAGGATCGAATCGGGTTACCGGACCGATCGCGGATTTACCGTTTAGAATACCTTGCCAAAAAGCCTCTTTACCGACGCCGATTGGCGTTACCGGTCCCAGACCGGTCACCACGACTCGTCTCATGCATCCGCCTCCGCTGCGCCTCCGAGCGACGGGTCCGGCTTGGCCCCGCTTCGGCGCGACAGGTCCGCCTCCGCTCCGCTTCCGAGCGACGGGTCGGGCTTGACCCCGCTTCTGCGCGACAGGTCCGCCTCCGCTCCGCTTCCGAGCGACGAGTCGGGCTTGACCCCACTTTGGCGTGACAGGTCCGCCTCCGCTTCGCTTCGGCGCGACAGGCTCTCCACGTATTCCTTCATGTGTTTCAATGTCTGATTAGCGACGTAACCAATAAAAAAGCTGCCAATAATCGGTTCAGCCAGAGGGGCGAGGGGTGGAATGCGGAAATGAAGATCATGGGCAATCGAAACGAGTACTCCGGCCGGTTGTTCCGCAAAGGTCCAGACCACTTCCATTCCTTTGGTCCAGGCTTTGAGATGACGAAAGCGAACTTCATATTTATCACGGTCAATCACTTCTTCAGACACCCAAGACACCGGAATATTCCCGCGTCGCGCCGCCATCTTGACCACATTTCGATTGGCGCCCCTCTCGAGATATTGGATGTACCGGTAATGAGGCAAAAAGTTTGGCCACTTCTCCAGATCGGCTGCGACCTCGAATATGCGTGGCTTGGGCGCGTTCATCACAATCGAGTTCGCGGTGTGCATGCGTCGTGCTCGTAAGTCAGGTAGAACTCGTTATCACCGATCTCGTTATTGACCAATCGAAAATGACGACTGGCTGGCAGAAAATCGCCCGGCGGTCCGGTCATAGTTGGAGCTAATCGTCCGCCAAATAACTTGGCCGCTATCGTCAAAATCATCCGGTCGATTAGGTCAACGTCAGCCAAAGATCTAACCAGCGACGGTCCCCCCTCACAAACCACCGTGCGCACATGATAGTGTGAAAAAAGGTGACTGACGACGTAGTTAAGATCAATGCGTTCTTGGCCGGCCTCATGAATAGCAACCTTTGGCTCGAGCTCGGTCCGCTTCGAGTCCGCTATTTTACTGGTAGTGTAAAGAACGATAGGCGCGCCCGGGTTCTTAAAGATCGGTAAGTCGCTACTAATTTCACCGCTTCCGGAAACAATTACCCGGAGTGGTTCTTCGGATGCTCCGCAGCGCAATCGCTCCTGGCGCAAGGCCTGATCTGGTAAACCTAGGGACATGCGATCCTTTTCCAAAGTGCCTCTTGCTACCAAAATCGCGTCATTCTTAGATCGCACTTCCAGCAGCCGCTGCTTATCGCGCGCAGAAGTGAACTGGGCCGGGGTATGGCCTACCGTTGACACTTTGCCGTCGATAGTTAGCGCGAAATGAACCGTAACTAGCGGCCGGCTTTGTAGATCCCGAAGGCCGGTATCAAGCGGCGTTTTTGGCGTCTCCCACATCCTGGTGAAAAAGCTCACGCCATTTTTGCAAGCCCGTGTGAATAGCCTCGGGTTGCGCAGTGGGCGAGAGTTCCCAGACCAACGGTACATGGGAGGGTATTAAAGGAAAGAGTTCCTTAAACGGAACTGTCCCGGTGAATGGAATTCGATGATCACGATCGGGATAAATCACGTCATGCACATGGCAGCCCACTAATCGTGAAGCTACTCCTTGCAGCCATTCCGCGTGGTCTTGCAGCGTCAGATGCTCTCTCACTTGGGCATGACCAAAATCATGCCAATAACCAATGACCGGTTCTTTGAAATCATCGAATAATTTTTTGAATTCGGCCTCGTTAGGGAAACTATGAACCTCGATCCGGTTCTCGATCCCGAGTCTAATTCCGGCCTGTTTGGCGTGCTCGATTACCGGCAGCAGCCAATCTCGGACCCGCGGGTATAGATCCGTTTTTTCGCGTTGCCGTGCAGATCGCAGCTTCGTTTGCACGAAAGCGCGCCCAAAGATCTCGCCGCGATAAATCAGCTTGGCGAGCCGCCGAGTAGCGTCGTGCATGGGAACGAACCCAAGATGGAGAATCACATATCGCGCGCCGAATCTGACTGCCTGGTCGATAGTGGCCAACGTGTGCTTTTGCGCGCGTTTCCTTTCGGTAGAGTCAGGTGAAGTGCAGAGGAGGCAATCCGGCGACGCGTGAAAAACCTCGAGCGGAAGCGGACAGAAATTATGGACGCTGGTGATGACCATGTCGTGGTCTCGAAGAAAATCCGCAATTCCTTGCAGGAGGGATAATCTGATGCCGTGGCCGAGTTCGACCTGTCGAATCCCTAACTCCCAGATCTCGGCAAGCATACGATCTCCACGGGTGTGACGGTCTGAATTCCAACAGGTCGAGAACGCGGGCGACACGACGGTGATAGTATCGGCTACGCGGGCAAGGAGTACAAGGAGTTCAAGGAGTTCAAGGAGTACAAGGAGTACAAGGAGTTCAGGAGTTCAGGAGTTCAGGAAGTCGGCCCCGCGGAAAGTCCGAATTTGTCCAATCAATTGGTAAATCTTTGAAGTTGATGCTTCGGCAGTTGCACCAGTTCTGGTTAGGATTCTTGAACTCCTTGAACTCCTTGAACTCCTTGTACTCCTTTGGACTCAACTGGCCCACGTGATCAGCCGCAATTCGTGGTCCTGGATCAGGTGGGGATGGGTTGGGATCACACGTAGGTTGAATCCGTAGCTGCCACTATCCGAGGTGGCGAGATCACCCGTGAAGCGGAACCAGCCCGCGGTATGTTTTTTCTCGAAGCGGGGGAGATCGACGGCGTGCGGTTGCTCCAGCGATCCGTTGTCGGTTTCTCCAAGATAAGCTTGAACGCGGACATGCGACGGATCGACCGGTCCGAGGAAAACATTGGCGGAGACCGTCAACTTTTCTCCCACAAATAGTTTACTGCCATCGAGCGGAGAAACTTCCACATCATGGATTTTAATTTGCGACCAGTCTGTTCTGGTCTTGTGTTTCCAAGCCGCCAACTCGATCGCGGCTTTGCATCCGTTTGCGGACAACGCGCGAAAAGAGGCCGCAGCCGGTTCGTACAATCGTTCGTTGTACTCTTTTACCATCCGATGGGTATTAAAGACTGGCGTAACACTGCGAATGGATTCGCGCATGAGCTGGATCCAGGCGAGCGGCAGTTTGCCATCCGGCTTCGCGTAGTAGAGCGGAATGATTTGGTTTTCGAGAATGTTAAACAGGCTGTCGATATCCACCTCGGTTTGGAACTGGACGGTACCGCCTTTAATTTCGGGTCCGATGGGCCACCCGTTTTTTCGGTTGTAGCCCTCGCACCACCAACCATCGAGAACGCTAAAATTTAAGCCGCCGTTGGGTGGTAGCTTCATCCCGCTCGTGCCGCTGGCTTCCAATGGTCGAAGCGGATTGTTTAGCCAGATATCGACTCCTTGGTAGAGCCGGCGACCGATGTAGGTGTCGTAGTCCTCAACGAAAACCAGCGCGTCTTCCAGGCCGGCTTCCCGGGAAGCTTGATAGACCTCTTGAATGAAGCGTTTTCCAGGTTCGTCTTTGGGGTGAGCTTTCCCGGCAAACACGAACTGCACCGGCCGCTCTTTATTTTGAATCAGCTTTAGCAGTCGTTCCCTATTCGCTAGCAAGAGTGTCCCTCGCTTGTACGTCGCGAAACGCCGGGCGAATCCGATGGTCAGGATTTCCGGGTGCAAAAGATTATTGACCTTGCGCAGTTGTTCCGGCGATTCCCCGATGCGAGTCCGCTGGATCCGGATTCGGTCGCGGATGAACTCGATTAACCGCGTTTTTAACAGTTGATGGGTTTGCCAGAGAACCTCGTCTGGGATATCGATCACGCGCCGCCAGTATTCGCCATCCGTGAGATGCTCTTCCCAGTCTGGGCCGAGAAACTTTTCGTAGGTCCGATGAAATTCGGGAGCCGTCCAAGTCTTGGTATGAATGCCGTTCGTGATGCTCGTGATAGGGACTTCGGAAACGGGGACACCGGACCAAACATCTTTCCAGAGGCCCTTACTAACTTCTCCGTGCAGTTTGCTGACTCCGTTGGCGTGGCGACTGGTGCGCAGGGCCAAGATCGTCATACTGAAAGAATCGTCGGGATTAACCGCGGGCTGACCCAAGCCGAAAAGTTCATCGAAACTGATTCCAAGGTCGCGAGGATAGTCCCCGAGATACCGGCCGATCATTTCGCGGGAAAACGCGTCGTTTCCAGCGGGGACCGGGGTGTGGGTGGTAAAGATATTCGATGAGGCGACGACTTGAAGGGCGGTATAGTAGTTGAGCCCGTTGGTCTCGACATATTGGCGAATCCGTTCAAGCGATAGAAAGGCGGAGTGCCCTTCGTTCATGTGGTAGACGTCAGGTTGGATCCCCAGTGCCTGCAGCGCTCGCACGCCGCCCACACCCAACACGACCTCTTGCCGGATCCGCATTTCCAAGTCTCCGCCGTACAGTTGCTGAGTGATCAGTCGATCTTCCGGCGAATTCTGCTGAATATCGGTGTCCAACAGCAGCAAATGGATACGTCCGATCTGCAGTCTCCAGACCTTGGCTGTCACTTTTCGACCCAAAATATCAACCGTGACGGAAATCAGCTGATCGTCTTTTCGAGCTTCTGATACGGGCAGATGATGAAAATTTTGGTTCAAGCTGACGGCTTCTTGCCACCCGTCCTTGTTGATCTGTTGCTTAAAATAGCCGTGCCGGTAAAGGAGCGTAACCGCATGAAAATCGAGATCGAGATCGCTGGCCGATTTGCAGTGGTCGCCAGAAAGAATCCCGAGGCCGCCCGAATAGTTCGGAACTGATTCGTGAAAACCGAACTCGGCGGAAAAATAAGCGATGCAGGTTGGGTCCTTCCGAGAACGTCGATAAGTATCGGTGCGCGCCAGGTAGGCTTTCAGTTTTTCGTGCACGTTTTTCATCGTGCGCAGGTAGTCATCATCGGAGGCTAGCTCCACCAGGCGCGCTTGTTTGCACAACTGCAGCATGCGAATCGGGTTATGATTGGTCCGATCCCAAAGTGCAGGATCTAGATCGCGGAAAAGTTTTCGAGCGTCCGGTTCCCAGGTCCACCAGAGGTTGCGCGCGAGCTGGTCGAGCGGTTCAAGCTCCGCAGGTAAGCGCGGCGACACATTGAAGCTCTTAATAGGGTGCATAAATTCTTTCGGTTCCATCGGCAATATGCGCGATGGGCTTGGGCTACATCAGCGCCCACGAGTCGTCAAGGCAAGCACGAAAAATGCCTAGCTTTCGGTCAGTTGTCCAAAACTTCGCCAGGTTTCAGAGGGTCCTAGCTTCCGCGCATTACTAGCCCGGGAGTCTCGTCCTCGTCGTCGTCCTCGTCCTCGAGTGGGTTCTGCGGGATGGCGTCGCTTTTGCGGACAGTTGTCAGGGAAGTTTGTTGTCCCGAAGGGATGAATCGGACTCTGTCCCGGCGGAGGGACTGGATGATGGTAGCCAGGCAATTTATTGCCTGGAGCACGCCCAAAAAAGGCGAACCGTCCCGGACAGGGACGGTGTGAGTTGGGCTACACGACATATTTGCCGCCCATGGTCGAAAAACGTCCTGTCGACCCAATCACATCGTTCCCTACGCGACGGACTTTGCTCTACTTCTGTACCAGGCACTTCGTGCCTGGCTACCTTCGTATAGTCCCTTCGGGACAAAGACTCTCAACGCCCTGTCCGCGAATTCGACGCCAGATCATGACGGACCGAGCGCCTCTCGAGGACGACGACGAGGACGAGAACGATTGAGAGAGGCTGCCCCTTACCGCACGCCCGCAACAACAAATCCTTCGGCTTCGAGGGTCGAGCGGATCTTGGCTACTTGGTCGCCCTGGATTTCGATGATCCGATCCTTCACCGTTCCGCCGGTGCTACAGGCCGCGCGCAGCTTTTTTGCC